>MDSY01099598.1_pt1 | contig 19130 bp, 12 predicted proteins | sample 811131 | NCBI WGS metagenome assembly MDSY01 (sample SAMN05326643, study PRJNA326480) | marine metagenome | isolation source: seawater | place: Atlantic Ocean: South West | collected 2010
AACGAAGGTTGAAACGTTCTTTTCATTTCTTTTAATTCAAATTAATGTTTATTTGAGGAATGCAAAGATAGGTTTTTTTTATAGAATACAAATGTATCGAAGAAAAATATTTAAAAAAAACTAATACTCAATGAAACCATTATTTTTGTAGTGGAAAAATCAGACCCATTTTGGGCCAACGCTTCATGGTAGAAAAACAAAGGCTTCAATCAAAAATTTCGCTTCTTCACTTCATCCGCCCGTATCTTTGGTGGTATCTTGTGGGTTGGGTATTTCTTTTTCTTTCATCCTCCGCTGGATTGGTGTTTCCCTATTTAATGGGTAAGCTTTTGGGCTCCACCACAACGAACACGTCTGTTTCGAAGGAGAGTATCGAACTCTTGACATTTGAAAATGCCACTGATGTGGCATTTGCATTATTTATTCTTTTTGCCTTTCAAGCCTTGTTTTCTTTTGTTCGCGTTGTTATTTTTAATAACGTCACGGAAAATACGTTGCGTGATATTCGTGATTCAGCCTTCAAAAAAATGGTGTATATGCCAATGAATTTTTTTGATATTAACAAAGTTGGTGAGCTAACTAGTCGAGTATCATCTGATATTTCCCAAATTCAAGAAACACTCCGCACGACCATTGCAGAGTTTTTTCGTCAGGTGATTATTATTTTAGGAGGTGTTGCCTTTTTATTTATGATTTCTTGGAAGCTTGCCTTAATAATGCTTGGTACTGTTCCGGTCATGGCTGTTTTAGCTGTTGTTTTTGGACGGTTTATTCGTAAGTTAAGTAAGCAAGCACAAGATTATGCAGCTGAGTCAAATTCAATCATCGAAGAAACATTATCTGGAATTTCAAATATCAAGGCTTTTACTTTCGAACGTTTTTCTATTTCAAATTATGGCAAGAAAACAAAAGAAATCAGAAACTTAAATGTAAAAAGCGGTATTTGGCGTGGTTTGTTTGTTTCCTTTATCATCTTTTGTTTATTTGGAGCCATTGTTTTTATAGTTTGGCAGGGTTTATTAATGACACAAGGTCCGCAACCTGAACTGTCAAATGAAGGGTTCTATCAATTTGTATTGTTTACCATAATGATGGGTGCGAGTGTAGGTTCATTGCCAGATTTATATGCTAATATTCAAAAGACACGGGGCGCTATTGAAAATCTAATGGAGATTCTAAACGATCAAGAGGAAACACAAATTAAATCAGGTATGCACTCAGCAGGAATAGATGGATCTATTTCCTTTCAACATGTTAATTTTCGTTATGCCCAAAGAGATGATGTGGAAGTCTTAAGAGATGTATCGTTTGAAATATGTAAGAACGATCGTGTAGCGCTTGTGGGATCAAGTGGGTCAGGAAAAACGACTATAGCGAGTTTAATACTCAATTTCTATTCAGCATCAAATGGATCTATTCAAATGGGCAATGTGCCTATTGAAAATTTTGATCTTAATTATTTAAGAACGAATATGGCATATGTGCCGCAGGACGTGCTCTTATTTTCAGGTAGTATATTTGAGAATATTCAATTTGGTAACCCAAACGCTTCAAAAGTTGAAGTTGTTGATGCAGCGAAAAAAGCAAATGCATGGGAATTTATTCAGTCATTCCCAGATGCGCTAGACACGGAAGTTGGTGACCGTGGAATACAACTCTCAGGTGGCCAAAAACAACGTATAGCTATCGCCCGAGCAATCTTAAAGAATCCAACCATTCTGATTCTAGATGAGGCTACATCAGCACTTGATTCAGTCTCTGAGAAATTGGTTCAGGAGGCTTTAGACCTTTTGATGAAGGATAGGACCTCGATTGTAATTGCTCATCGTCTCTCTACGATTAAAAAAGCTGATATGATTTTAGTGCTTGAAAATGGTGTTGTTGCTGAATCAGGAAAGCATAAGGAATTGATGTCAAACAATGGTGTTTATGCCAAACTTGTTGAGATGCAGCAGCTAGATGCTTAACTACAGGCAATCTTTATTATTTTTAGTAAAATTTTATCATGAAACAATTTATCCTCCTTACCATACTATTTCTTACATCAAATGCATTCGCACAAGAAACCCCTTCCTTAAAATCTCTTTTAGGTCATGAAATTGGTCAAGAGTTCACAAGGCATCACGAAGTGATTTCTTTTTATGAAAACCTCCACAATGCTTTTAAGAACCAAAGTAAAATATTAGAGTATGGGGAAACTAACGAAGGCCGTAAGTTGATTTTGTTTTTTTTGGGAAGTGAGGAAAACGTCAACAGGTTAGATGAATTACGAGATATGCACTTGATGCGTGATAGTAGCTCGAAACTACCCATTATCTGGTTAAGCTATAATGTACATGGGAATGAAAGTTCAGCTACAGAATCATCTATTCTAACCGCCTATAAGCTTTTAACCGAGCATAAAGATTGGTTGGAGGAAACAATTGTAATTATTGATCCTTGTCTAAATCCAGATGGTAGGGACCGGTATGTCAATTTTTTCAAACAATATGCCTCTATTACTGAAAATATAGACCCTTCGTCAATAGAACATAAGGAGCCGTGGCCAGGAGGACGTTTTAATCACTACTTGTTTGACCTTAATCGTGATTGGGCATGGCTTACGCAAGTGGAAAGTCAGCAAAGAATGAAGGTTTATAATCGATGGTTGCCACATGTTCATGTAGATTTTCATGAACAAGGATATAATGAGCCTTATTATTTTCCGCCGGCAGCTGAGCCATTCCACGAAATCATCACAGATTGGCAAAGAGAATTTCAGGAGAGAATTGGAAAAAACCATGCGAAGTACTTTGATAATGCAGGTTGGTTGTATTTCTCTAAAGAAATTTTTGATTTGCTCTATCCGAGCTATGGTGATACTTATCCCATGTACAATGGTGCAATCGGGATGACCTATGAACAAGCCGGAAGTGGCAGAGCGGGTAAAAGTGTGCGGACAAACTTAGGGGATACTTTAACTTTACGGGACCGCATTGATCATCATGTTACAACAGGTCTTTCAACGGTGGAGGTGAGTCTTGAAAATAAAAAGGAACTTATTGAAAATTACAATGCATTTAGCCTGAATAGAAAATATAAATATGGCCATTATATTCTTCGCGGAGAAAATGACAAACTTCAAAAGATTACAAATTTATTGCGCGCTCATGATATTGAATTCGGTCATATTCCAACATCAGGTAAGGTTAGGGCTTGGTCTTTTGAAAAACAGGCGGAAGAGACTTTAATCTATACTAAAAGTGACTTAGTAGTTTCAACCAATCAGCTTAAAGGACCTATGGTTGAGGTACTTTTTGAACCGAAAACTTATCTATCTGATTCATTAACTTACGACATTACAGCTTGGTCCCTTCCCTTTGCTTATGGTTTAGATGCCTATGGTTTCAATGGGACGCTTGAAGTTGAAGCCAATTGGTCTCAAAGCTTTGCACGGAATCCGATGCCAAATTGTTATGCATATTTGTGCAAATGGAATTCTATGAATTCAGCGGCATTTTTGCAATCAATTTTGTCACAAAACATCGCCGTTAAAGTAGCTGAAAAGGAATTTCAGATTGAGGATAAGGTTTATCCCGTAGGTACCCTTGTAATTCCTAGAGGGATTAATAAAGACATTCTTAATTTCGACCAAATTCTTCGTTCTGCTGCAAAAGATTCATGGATTGATATTCATCCCGTCGCCTCTGGTTATGTTTCAAAAGGTAAGGATTTTGGATCTTCGTCGTATAACGAAATTTTCATGCCTCAGGTCGGAGTTCTTTCTGGAGGAGACTTATCCCCTTTGAATACAGGTGAAATTTGGCATTTCTTTGAAAAAGAATTGGCTTTGCCATTTCGTATGTTTCGTGTATCGGAATTGAATCGAATTGATGAACTTGATATAATCGCTCTGCCAGAAGGAGAGCTTTCTGCTAGCGAACTGAACCAGCTTAAAACTTGGATAGAAAATGGTGGACGTCTGCTTATTTTTGGTGATGCCTCCTTTAATTTTGTTCCTGATTTTGACATTTCTGTGAGAGATATTGAATCGGATTTGACTGCAACTGAGCGGGAGGAGCTAAGTGGCCTCATAACAGGAGCGATATATAAATGTGACTTGCTTGCTAAATCTAGTCCGCTGACTTTCGGTTATGAAGGTTATTATTCATTGCGACAATCAGCATCTAACTTTAGCTTAAAAAATGCAAAGACTATTTTATCGCTACCAGAAAATGCTCAGCAAGTTTCAGGATTTGTTGGTACAAAGGCTGCATTAAATCAAGGGAATGCTATGATTCTTGGTGTTGAAGATTATGGCAAAGGTGAGTTGATCTATTTCTGTGATAATCCTCTTTTTAGAGGATTTTGGGAAAATGGAAAGCTACTGGTGGCCAATGCTTTATATTTCGACAATGACTAAGAGAAAGATCGCCCTTGTTGCTTGTGTAAAAGAGAAACAGAATACCTCTACTAAGGCAAAGGACATGTATGTTTCTGTAGCTTTCAAAGCTTGGATGAATTATGCTGAATCATGGGGAGCAAATCAGATTTATATTTTATCAGGAAAATATGGATTACTCGAGCTTGAAGATGAGATAGAACCTTATGATTTTAATCTCAACTCTGTTAAATCTCAAGAACGAAAGCTTTGGGCTCAAGAAGTGATTCAGAAACTAGGGGATAAAGCAATATTGAATGAAGATCAATTTTTAGTATTGGCTAATTCTATTTATGCTGAATACCTAATACCTCATCTCGGTCATTATTCAATGCCGCTAGAGATTGATTAGCTTATAGTAATCCTTTTACTTTTAAATATTCCTCTAAAGAATCTATATCAGCGTACAGCACATCTCTTGCCTTACTTCCTTGGAATGGACCGATAATACCCAAGGACTCAAGCTGATCTACAATGCGACCTGCACGGTTGTATCCCAATTTCAATTTTCGCTGTAAAAGACTTGCTGAACCTTGCTGGTTAATAACGACAATTCGTGCAGCATCGACAAACATTGCATCCATTTCATCCATGTCCATATCACCTTTACTTTCACTTCCTTCAGGTACATACTCTGGTAGTATTAGGGCATCGGGGTAAGCTCTTTGATCTCCAATGAAGCTACAGATTTCTTCAACCTCTGGCGTGTCAACAAATCCACATTGCAGACGTATCATTTCTTGCCCTGTAGAGATTAGCATATCTCCTCTACCAATTAGCTGATCTGCGCCAGAGCCATCGAGAATTGTTCGAGAATCTATTTTAGACAATACTCTAAAAGCAATTCGCGCTGGGAAATTTGCTTTGATCATTCCTGTGATTACGTTCACAGAAGGTCTTTGTGTTGCAACAATTAGGTGTATTCCTATGGCACGTGCTAATTGCGCAATTCTTGCAATGGGATGTTCAATCTCTTTTCCTGCGGTCATAATTAGATCGGCAAACTCATCTATAAGCACAACAATATATGGAAGGTATTTGTGACCTTTCTCAGGATTTAATTTCCTTTTGATGAATTTCTCGTTGTACTCTTTTATTGTTCTTACCTGTGCGTCTTTTAGTAGTTCATATCGCTCATCCATTTCAATACAAAGAGAGTTCAAAGTATTTACAACCTTCGATGTGTCTGTAATGATTGCTTCTTCTTCCCCTGGAAGCTTGGCTAGAAAATGCCTTTCAATTTTATTGTAAAGTGTAAGCTCTACTTTTTTAGGATCTACAAGTACAAATTTGACCTGTGAAGGATGCTTTCTGTATAGAATAGATATTAAAATTGCATTTAATCCGACGGATTTCCCCTGTCCCGTGGCACCTGCTACAAGTAAGTGAGGCATTTTGGTGAGATCAAAGACAAACGTTTCATTGGTAATTGTTTTACCCATTACAACGGAAAGTTGACCATCGTGGTTCTGAAATTTTTCAGAGGCAATCAATGAACGCATACTTACCATATCTGGACTGGAATTAGGGACCTCTATACCAATTGTTCCTTTCCCGGGAATAGGTGCGATAATTCTGATTCCTAGCGCACTCAGACTTAAAGCAATATCATCTTCAAGATTTTTTATTTTTGAGATGCGAACTCCAGGTGCAGGCACGATTTCGTAGAGCGTTACAGTAGGTCCAACAGTTGCCTTGATTTTAGCGATGTCAATCTTATAATTTGATAGGGTCTCAATGATTTTATCTTTATTGGTCTCTAGCTCCTCTTTATTGACAGAGACACTACTTGATCCATAATCTTTTAGAAGTTCTACCGATGGTAGAAGATAGCCTTCTAAATCGGCTTTTGGATCAAATTCACCATGCTCTTCAACTAGCTTTTCTGCCAAGGTTTGTTCTCCAAGCTCACTTTCATCAACCATTGCTTCTTCTTCAGCAATTTCAATTTCAAACTCCTCGTCGGATGCTTGATTTTGATTGTCATTTTGTTCAGTTGAACCAGTCATTTGGCCCTCAATTTCTAGTGGTTCATTTTCGGCTGTGTTTTCTTCCTCTGTTAGAGGTTCTTCTATTTTATCTTCGTCGCTAAAGTCTACGGTTTCTGAAACGACATCTTCTTTGATTTCCTCTTCTGTTATTGGGTTGATTACAACCATGTTATCATCCTCAGAAAGCTCTTTCTCGTCAGCTATATTGTCTTCTGTTTTTTCTTTCTTTGGGAACAAGTAATTGAAAATGGCTTTATAATCTGGGTTGAATATCAGTGTTATGATAATATAAAGCAGTAATAGATCTAAACTGATGGTTCCGATTGCTCCAAGCGTTTGAAGGAGCCATTGATTTGCATAAAATCCAAAGGTTCCTCCCAGCATATGAACCTCAGCTGAGAAGAAGGCTAAAAATAGAGAACCCCATATCATAAACGCCATTGTTATTGAAAACGCCTTTCCTCCTGCGACCAATGCTTTTTTGAATAAAATTTTGAAGCCAAATAAAAACATGAGAAAACAGAGGCCAATGGAAGTTATACCAAAAAGGTTAAAGATCAACATATGAGACATCCAAGCGCCAAATTTTCCAAGCCAATTTTGAACTTCAACATCCGATTGACTAAAGATGAAATCAAAAAAGGATGAATTTATTAGCTTATCTTGGTCTTGTTGCCAAGTAAATAAATAGGAAACACAGGATAGAAATAAGAAAATAGAAAAAAGAAGGAAAAATGAGCCTAAAATAGTTCCAAGCTTTTGTGTATCTATTTTAGCAAATACGGAGCTTCCATTTTTTGACTTGCCAGTTTTTTTTGACTTACTAGATTTTTTAGCAGGACGTTTTTTTGTTTTTGTATTATCTACTGGTATAAATTCGTTTTCCTCCATTCGTTTTGTACTGTATTACGAATATAACCTTAAGCCTCTCAGAATTTGGACTTTTGCTCCATATATTTGAACACTCAAGTGTTCATTATAAACTAAATAGAAGGCTTTGGTTACTTTTTGTTTTCTAGAAGATCAATAAAATCTTCAAGTGAAAGGATATGAGTTTTTCTTGGAATTTGAAAAATAGCAAGCGGAGGGTCATACCGTTTTAGTGCCTCTAGCTCGTATAGGTATAGGCCTTTTTCGGATACAATATAGTATTTCAATGGTAGTCCAGGTAGCTGGTGATATACTGCATTGTATTTAGGATGTATATTTTTACTGAACCATATTTCAAGATCATTGCTTAGCATTGGATGAGAGAGCAACATAGGTTTTCCTTTAAGACCAGCAAAAGGAATTTTTGGAAAGCATTTCTTGGAAAGCTTGTAAGTACTATCAGGATGTTTTTGATCATTGGTTTGTTCCGTTGGAAGCTGAATGGCATAATTCAAAGAATCAATGCTGAGTAGTAAAATTTTTTTCCCATAGGATAAATGTTCAATACTCTCTTGAATACCATTTTCAGAATTGAAATGAACACGTTTGATTAAAGAATCTTTGGCGTAAATGATTAATTTTTCTTCTGTATTTGGACTGTCATTCCCAAATCCACTTTGTATGTTGTTTACATCAATTTTTTTTATTCTGTAAATTAATTCGCCAGAAAATTCAGTGGCTAACTGCCCACATAACGATTTGATTACTAAAAACTGAAACCCAATAAGCATTGTCGTTTTCTTGAAAGAAGATTTAAAGGCCATAGGGTTTTTTGTTGTTTACTAATGTAATGCCACTTTTTTTGAAAGGTACAAAACAAAGTAATTCGCCCTAATAATAATCCGTGAAAAACCTTGATTTCAAATGGAATAATATTATTTCTTGAGAAATTTTGTTAGCTTCGGCGCAAAGCGATTGTTTATAAATAAAGTCATATTATAATGATGAAAGAGATAAAGTTGTTGAAAAATAGGTCGGATATAGGTGCAGGCACTCGGGGAGCAGATTTAGGTATTGATGCTATTGAAATTGCGGCGATCAATCAGAACCATAATTATTTTAATCGATATCCTCATGAGGATATTGAAACCGAAAACGAATCCATCTATAATAAAGTAAAAAATAGTTTTGCAAAGAGAATTGGAAGTGTTGTATCCGTATGCAGTCGTGTAAGCGAATGCGTCCATGACAATATTAAAGACGATGTATATCCTATTGTTTTATCTGGTGATCATTCTTCTGCATTGGGAACGATGAGTGGTGTCAAGGCTGTGCATACGGATAAAAAATTAGGTGTCATTTGGGTAGATGCGCATGCTGATTTACATTCGCCATATACCTCTCCATCAGGAAATGTTCATGGAATGCCACTTGCTGCAGGATTGTCTATTGACAACAAGGCACATCAAATTAATGAAGTACCTGAGGAAACTGAAGCGCATTGGGCGAATCTTAAAAATATTGGGGTTGCCGGTAAGAAGCTTGAAGCCTCTGAGCTTATTTATTTTGGCGTTAGAGATACAGAAGCCCCGGAGGATGCTTGTATGAAAGAGCACAGTATCAAAAACTATACAGTGGATGAAATTCGTTTTAGAGGTATGGATGTTTGCTTAGATGAGGCCGTTCAGAAGCTCTCCTCTTGCGATGTTATATACATATCCTTTGATGTAGATAGCCTTGACTGTGACCGAATATCGAAAGGAACCGGAACTCCTGTTCCACGTGGTTTTGATATAGAGGAAGTTGTTGAAATCATTAATACCTTTATTCGTACAGGGAAAACGGCATGTTTTGAGGTTGTTGAGGTAAACCCAACCTTAGACACCGAGAATAAAATGGCAGCTGCTGCTTTTGAAGTGCTCAAGTCAGTCACTCCCGTGATAGAAGAGGTCAACCTTACTTAGGTTTTTTAAATCAAGTTTAGTCTGAGATACATATTCTGCTGAAATACGAATCCTCGTTGGAGGTAGTTTTTATAATGTAAATTCCTTTCGCAAGCTTCTCATTGACAGGAAATATATTTTTTGGACTTCCCTCAAGAATATTAATCGAAACGATAGATTCTCCTTTTAAATTCAAAATTTCAATCTTTTCCAAGCTTTCGTCTTCATTTGTTAATTCAACAAAAAATGTTGACTGAGCAGGATTTGGATATACGGATAGATTAGTGCTGTTATTTTCGTTTAATTCATTTAATTCTACCACTGGTTCAGAATAAAAATTCCATTCGGCTTTATTCGCACAATAGATATTAAGACCATTATCCATTTCTATTTCAAATACCACCTCATTATTTTCAGTGACTTCTGTGATAACTGATCCTCTATTGATTTGTTGGTTGTTGCCAAAATTTATAAGTGTATTCCCATTATTTAGTCTTTGGATGCTTCCAATTGATGGCGTAAATAAGGAATCAGGATGCACATAATCCCATGTTTTAGTGGCTGTGTAATCATTTAAATCAAGTTCATATTCTACACCTCTTGATCTTCGTATACCGCCAGTATATATATCACTCTGGTTACCATTGTCAAATAGTAAATACTTATTATTACCGAGGCTTTTGATACAATGCTGTTGAGAAAAAGGGTAATCATTTAAAAAAGTAAAATCACTTTGTGCTCCGCCAAATCTCCAAATGATTTCTCCCGTAGTCCTATGAATCTTTGTGATTTCTGAAATATTTCTGTTTGAGATTAAAAAGTGACCGTCTTCGTCAATATCAATAGCATTACAATGTAAAAAATCAATTCCGTTACCATTATAACTAATATCTGGATAGTCAGACATGTAATAATGGTCCCAGCTTTGCCATTCAAAAATAACATTATGATCGGAATCTAACTCTTGGATAACAAGGCCTATAACTGTTTCATCCTGGCTTCCATCCGGAGAAATAGTATCTGTTGCATATGGTTGTTCGTCGTAGGCAAACAAAATATAATTTCCGTTTGGTAAAGCAAGAAAGTCATGGTTGTCTGCAATATATTCGTTCTGACAGTATACAGTATCGACTACATTCTCCAAAGAATCCATTACGAACCAACCTTTCGATTGCCTATCGAAGTAGGTGATTTTATTATTTAAGTTGACTTTCCAAGACCAACCTTTAAGTCCAAATGGTTCGGAGTAAATAAGTGAACCTGTTGAGTCCATAATATTTACTGTTCTAGGTGGCGTTCCGCCTACATGAAAAAATAAATTTCCCGGATGAGCACCGTTATTTGTCGAGATGGTATATTGTGGTTGTGACCATGAAAATATCGGAAGAAAGAAAAGAAAAATAAGTTTTGACGCAAGTTTTGTAGATGAATTCATACCTTAAAATTAAGTTTTTTATTAATCAATTTATCATAACGTTCGGTTATTAAATAAATGTGAATTAATTTCAAAGGAAATATTAACTTAAATCGTCAAAGAATTGATTGACTCTGTAACAGTATAAACCTTGAATTCAACCTAAAATGAAAATATCAAAATCACTTTACCTTATTTTTACTGTAATGTTTAATTTGATCATTCACGCTCAAATTGAAGGTTCAAATCTATTTTCTACCGATCAGGTAGTATCGATAGAGCTTGATTTTCCGCAAAATGACTTTTGGCAACAATTGGAATATAATTATGAGAATATGGATGTCAATGGGTCTGTTTATATCCCTGCCAATTTAACATTGACAGACGCGACAGGTGCTTATACTTTTGACAGTGTGGGTATTCGGCTAAAGGGTAATTCAAGTGGAATGCATCCTGGTGATAAAAAGTCTTTTAAAATTGACTTCAACAAGTATATTTCTGGTCAAAATTATAACGGATTGAAAAAACTGAATTTCAGTAATGGTTTTAAAGATCCAACTTTCATGCGCGAGAAGCTATTTTTTGATTTGTGCAGAGAAAGAGGAGTGCCGGCGCCAAGAGCAAATTATGCAACTGTGAAATACAATGATGAGGCGTGGGGTTTTTATACGATGATCGAGCAAATTGATGACCAGTTTTTAGATTGGCGTATTGGTGATGATGACGGAAACCTTTTTAAGGCGGGATCAAATTTTGGCGGAGGTGATGGAGAGGCAAGCCTTGTCTATTTAGGTTTAAATCAATCCTCTTATGAATCATCATATGTGCTGAAATCTAACGAAGAGGCTAATGACTGGTATGACCTCATTGATTTTATATATTTCTTGAATAGCTCATCAGATGAAGAATTTGAATCAGGCTTACCCTCTCGTTTAGATCTAAGTCCATTTTTAAGCTCAGTGGCATTCAACAATTTATTCAGTAATCTCGATACATATACCTTGTCTGCAAGAAATTATTACCTATATCACAATATGTCTACAGACCAATGGGAGTGGATCAAATGGGATGCTAATGAAACTTTTGGCTCCTATGCGTTTGGTGTACAAACACCCATGACCAATTTGCCTATTGACTTCTATCAGGGTCAGCGACCTTTATTAGAGCGAGTATTTGAGAACGATTTATTTATGAGTCAATATACCTCAGAGATTTGCCTGCTTTTAAATACGGTATTTAACCCGACTTATCTGAATCCAATTATTGATGATTATAAGGCCTTGATTCAGCAATTCGTATATGCCGACAACAACAAAATGTACAGTAATAATGATTTTGATACCAATATTGAATCCAATTTAAATTCGGGGCCTGGACCCGGTGGAGCGATATATGGCTTAAAGTCGTTCATTCAGACACGCTTCAATTATTTGTCATCTGTTGTAGACTGTAGCTCATTTGCATCCTTAAATGAGTCTCAGTCTGAGCAAATTTCAGTTTATCCCAATCCTTCGGCTGATATTATCATGATAAAAGGAGGAATAGAATACCCAATGCATTATTCACTTTTTGGTATAGATGGTAAACTTGTGTTTGATGGTGAAATCAATGAAATGAATGCTCAAATTGATCTTTCTGGGATTAGTCCAAATATGTATTATCTCAAAATAGGAAATAGTTCTCTAAAGGTATTTAAGAAAAACTAAAGTCCTTAAAACAGTAAAGCGACTTGCATTCCGTGAAGGATTGCAAATCGCTTTCAATTCAGTTGCGAACAACATGTATCGCCAAACTACTGTTATGAGGCTTCCGTAATATTTATCGCCCGAAAACTCAAAATAATACTTCTAAACTTCCAATCATCTATGAATTCATACCCTAGGGTATTCAGTACTTTCGATAACTTTGTATCCCGAATCTTGATTTTCATGCGACTGATATTCAAACTTCATTCAACTCGTAGAACAAATACTCTCGCAATGTCCCTTAGACAAACTTTCTTTTGATTTTTGTTTTCACAGCATCAAATGCTTGGTATAAATTCTGAGGGCTAACCCTTCTCAGTAATAAACTTTATTCGCATTGTTCAAAACCCTTCTAAATACATCCGGCACGAAACTTGTCGGGAGGAATTTGTCCGCTGACAAACCTTTTATCCCTCGTTTGGTTCTTTAAAATAACAAAACATGTTTTAGAAAAGCAAAAATGCGAAATCGAAGTTATTCATAGTTAATGCTCTACTTATCAACATATTATAAGTTGTACTTATCAACAATTGTTGAAAACCTTAAAATAAATACCATTATATTTAGACGAACGAATCTAAAATATCTATGCCAACATATAGACAAGCCATGAGACCATTATTCATTATTTCGCTACTTTTTGTTTCTCTTTTCACATCCAACCATTTACTTGCACAGTGCACGGTGGACAATAGCTATACCATCGCTGGAATTTATCCAGATCCACTTCCAGCAGGATTTGCAGGTCAACCATATTCTGAAGATATTACTTTTGTGATGCCTACAGATACGAGTGGAGCAACTATTAATAACTTTGAGATCGTCAGTATCGCGCTACCTGTTGGACTCAGCTGGGTTTGTAACAATGACGCAAATGGATGTAATTACAACCCTCAAAACAACGTGTATGGATGTATCAATGTATATGGAACACCAATTCTTGCTGGGATTTATGAAGTTGAGGTCAGTATTTTAGTTGATGTGACTGCTTCAGGGGCTAATATTGAAAATATTCCAGTTCCTTTCTTTATTACGCTTGAAATTCAGACGCCTGCCATTGGAAATTCTGGATTTAATTCTAACCCACCGATTGGTTGTCTACCGCTTGAGGTTGATTTCACCAATAACAACCCAGGATTGCTTTATTATGAATGGGATTTTGGAAACGGTATCACTTCTAATGATGAAAACCCGGGAGTTCAAACATATACTCAGCCTGGCACGTATCCTGTCCAGTATTCAGGCTATAATAATACCGATACGCTTGACAATTATACCCTTACCGAGGTTACTATATTAAATGTTGGCGAGAATTGGCTTGGGGAACCATGGGGATGGGAGCTTCTTAACGGAAACAATCCAGATCCCTATTTTAAGCTTCTGGAAGATGGAAACTTAATCTATCAATCCAACTATGAATACAATAACGATGGGCCAATAACTTGGTCTGTTAATATTAATATGGATCCCACCAAGCAATATAAGATTAAAGTGATGGATGCTGATGAAACAGCGGCGCAAACCAATGCAGCTGAGATCACCTATGGTGGAGACGATAATTGCGGAAGTCACATTATGAATTTTTCTAGCTGTTCTAGCTGTGGAGCAGGCTCTTATTCCGATGTTGCCTACAACATCGACTACCAACAGATTTTCCCTGTTCCTTCAGTTCAGAGTATTGATACGATTATTGTAGGTGCAGCACCAGGCATCCCAAATATTGTGTACGACTCAACTGCATATACAATCTCAACGGATTCTTCACAGTACATTTTACAATGGTCTATTGACAGTGTTTTCTGGACGGGACATACGGATTCCGTTGAATCTATAGACCAAACAGGTTATTATTATGTGACGGCATATAGTCCTTTAGGTTGCAACTCAACTTCCGACTCTGTATTTGTCATTTATTGCGATACCACATTGAGCTTTGATATTGAAATAGATGCTGCTGAAAACTTATATGTACCTAATTTACCCCAAAGTTATGGTGTGCAGTGGTATCTGGATGGAATAGAGATTAGTGGAGCGACTACCTATGACCACCAACCTGATGAAAACGGAGATTATGTGGCTTATATTTACGATAGTCTTGGTTGTGATTTCTTGACTGCACCTTTCGTTTATTATAATGATGCTAGTATTCAGGAGCTTCAAAGTGACTGGTGGTGCTACCCGAATCCAGCGCAGAATCAATTTGTTGTGATGTGGCCAGAGAAAGAAGGGCTTGAATCTTTGACGCTCTTCAATATGGAAGGAAGACGGATGCTTTCTATAGAAGTAAATTCATCACCTCAGGTGATTGATGTATCTCAGCTATCAAATGGCATGTACATGCTCTTCGGAGAAGGGGAGAAGGGGATGCTTAAAAAGCGCGTAATAGTAAGACACTAATATATGACGGATAGATAAATTCTGTAGGCCAAATAAACTGCCATTAGACTCCAAATCCACCACCGATTTTTCATATACCATTCCATGTTGTAAATCTAAATAAAAAAATACAATTATGGTCACTCGAAAGTTATACTATTGGGAGTATCGGTATGTTTATTTCTTGATGAATTCTTTTGTAATAAATCTCGAATCTTCTTGAATATGAAGATAATAAATACCAGCTTTTAGCTCGCTTATATTCAATTCTCCTTTGCTACTTTTTTCATGAAATACAGTTCTTCCTTTGGTATCGATAATTTCAACCGAAGCGGACATGTTTATACCTTGAATCGATAAGGTCTCGCTGACCGGGTTAGGAAAAATACTGATATTTGATTCGTTTTCTTCTGATGATCCGGTGGGAGAACAATCATAGGAGAAGAAGTCTGAAATACGGTCAACCTGTGATTCATTGAGACCGTGACCAGCATCTCCCCTAATGTGAACTACTTGACCAGAGAGGTAATTGTATTCAAAAATACCTGATGAATTGATTTCTTGTCCATCTCCATCTATCATAGATCCTGTATATCCTTGGCTCTTTGCAACCTCATAAATTGCAGCTTTTGAGGGAATAAAAACTGCACCTACCGCTGATCCTCCATTATAAGGAATTACAGGGTCGTTGGTGTTACAAATATTTAAATAATGCCTTCCTGTAAGTGGAGTTTTCTCAGTGTCGTAGCCACAAAACGCAATCGACGCCTCAGTATCACCTGAAGGTCCAAAAAAGCTACCATTATGTGCCTGCATTTCTGAAAGCTGACAAACGACAGAACATATTTTATCAATATCTGGATTATTATTTTCAATTAATACTCGGTTTGCCAGTGCGGACCCATTTGAGGAACCCAACAATCGAATTTTGTTCGTATTTACATTTGTGTAAGCTGCCAACGATGCGATCAATTCATCGAGCATTTCCATGTCAGGTGCGTCGCTTTCTTCACTACAGATATTCCAGCTGTTCATATATCCACCTGGTGCAATCAAAATATGACAGGGTATACTTTGCGTAAATTCATTTATGAATTCAGCTGCCTCACCACCATTTCCATGCAATAAAATACATACCGGAAATCCATCTGCAGGAACTATTTCATTGGGTACAAAGAGATTCATTTCATATGTCCAACCCTGTGGTTCTTGCTCCCAGGTTTTTTCGATATCGAGGTTAGATGAGCTTGTCAGTGCCTGTCCAAATATTAATATTGGCGCAATGAAGGTGATAAGTATGCTATATTTCATGATTTAGCTTTTATGTTTGGTTGTACATTTTAATGATTACAGTTTCTTTGGATATCAACAATGATTTCGGCTTCCGAGAGGTAATTTTTTTGCTTTCTCTTGCGGTATTTTTTTGAGACCTTATTGTTTTTTTCAAAAAAGGCCACACCGTCGAGTAGCTGAATGCCCAGACCACGTTTTATGGTTTCTTTGTCTGCATTTCTTTCGGTTTTGCGCATTGTTCTTTGATCGAATACATAACCCACGATGAAACCAACTAGTTCTCTATTGCTCATGGCGTTGTAATCGATGAGGTGGGCAAATTCATGTCCAATCCATCCTACCAAACCATTAAAACTGAGCTCCTCATAATTGATACCAGTTAGGTCTGGGTTATTGTTTACAAATATTCGATAGGCTCTTTTACTTTTTCTTTGAAAGAAAAAGTCAGGACTAGGTTGCGCCTGCATCGTACTATTGATGGCTTTATGCTTCAAGGTAATTCTTTTGCGATGTAGTTCGGGATAGCGGTTTAAGGCGATAAAAAAGGCAAGTTTTAGCCGCTCATCATTCGTGCTGAGATTTTTGTTTTTGCCCATTTGTGTCTCGTAAATTTTCATCGAATCGATATAGTCTTCAAAATGGAAATAAGCTGTATCACAATTGATTTTAGGCGACAGATGGCTATTTTGAGCGAATATAATGCCTATATGGAGAAAATAGAGCGCAAGTATAGTTGAGTGAATTCTCATCAACCCTAAGGTACGAAAAAGAGGGATTATTAATACTAATTTGCAACAATGTATATGCGATAATGCTCCCTATCGGTCACACTACCTTATTTTCTTTAAACCATTTATAACCTTTTTCTAAAGTTTTCTTTTGGTCTTCAATTGAACTACCGATATATTTTTCGGCTATTTCTGCTATATTTAAATATCCTTTTTTGACGCAATTTTGCTTTTGACTTATTAATAAAACATTGATATTGGTAAAATATATTTGTTTCGATTTATGATACGATTTAACTAAATCATTAAAATGAACATAAAAATAATTTCTCCGGGCAGCGTGATGTACAGGAAAGAGGGTGGTATATTCCCGAGACTCCTTCGCTATGCTCCTTTAACTCTCTCTACTTTAGCCTCATTGGTACCTGATGAACTTAAAGCGTCAATAGAATTGAATGATGAAATTGCAAAAAAGATTAATTATAACGACCGTCCCGATATAGTGGCTATAAGCGCAATAACAGGAACAGTTAATCGCGCCTATGCTATTGCTGATCACTATAGAAAAAAGGGTGTATGTGTTGTAATAGGTGGTGTTCACGCATCCCTTATGCCCGATGAGGCCCTAAATCATGCAGATGCCATTGTCACAGGGATGGCATTTGAAACATGGCCTCAATTATTATTGGATTTTAAAAACGGGGCCTTAAAAAGACATTATGACCAGTCTCCGCAAATGAATTTTAGCAATCTTCCTTTACCCAGAAAGGACTTGTTACCAAAATTTTCATATATCTCAAAAAGCACAATACAGGCAACGTTTGGATGTCCTTATAAGTGTGATTTTTGCGCCGTAATTAGCACGCAGAAAAAATACCTTAGGCGACCTGTAGAGGATGTAATAAAAGAAATCAGTGAAATGAATGGAAACTTTGTGACATTCGTCGATCCCAGCCCAATGGAAGATAAAAAATATATCAAACGACTTTTAAGAGAAATGATTCCCTTGAAGAAAATGTGGGGAGGACTAGCCACTGTGAAAATTGGGGACGATGAGGAGCTAATGGACCTCTGTGCTGAAAGTGGCTGCAAGGGATTACTCATTGGTTTTGAATCCGTAGAACAAGATGCCCTGGTAGAAATTAATAAGGGGTTCAATGTGGTAGAAAAATACCGAAATCTATGTGCCAGACTTCATGAAAGAGGGATAGCAATCAATGGTACATTTATTTTTGGGATGGACTCTGATACCAAAGATACCTTTAAACGAACAGTTGATTTTGTTCAGGAGAATTCAATTGAATTACCAAGATATGCTATATACACTCCATTTCCCGGTACTGGTGCATTTAGAAAACTCGAATCACAAAACCGAATTCTAACCCGAAATTGGTCCTTATATGACGTACAACATGTGGTCTATCAGCCTAAAAACCTAACTCCTGATGAACTATTCGAGGGAAGTATCTGGGCATGGGAAAATACCTACAAGTACAAAAATATTAAAGAGCGCATCTCTAATTCCGGAACGAGCTTTCCGATATCATTAATCACAAATATGGGATATCGATACTATGGTACAAGGTTGAGAAATTTCCCTAATGATACAATTATTGATTTAGAACAAAAATGGAATTCACAAATCACTTGAATCAAAATGAAATTATTACTAATACAACCCAGTGTAGGCAAAATTCATGGTGAAAAATATGTGAAATCATGGACAATGGAGCCTTTAGCTTTGTCTACTCTTGCAGGTATGACTCCTGACGATATTGATATTGAACTGATTGATGAACGAATTGATGAATTGCCGGAAATATACGAGGCTGATCTGGTAGGAATTACTATTGAAACATACACAGCAAAAAGAGCTTATACAATTGCCAAAAAAATCCGAAAACAGGGTATTAAAGTGGTCATGGGAGGCATACATGCGAGCCTCATGCCCGATGAGGTTGTAAACCACTGTGACGCCATGCTTGTTGGCGGTGCTGAGGGCGGAATTTGGAATCAAGTGCTTTCTGATTTCAAAAACAACAAATTGAAACGGAAATATGATGCAAATTCATATTTTGAAAAAACCTTAGACCATTGCCCACCAAATAGAAAATTATACGCGAATAAAGGATACCTACCATTAGGTCTAGTTGAATCAGGAAGGGGGTGTCCATTTACTTGTGAGTTCTGTGCAATAACTGCTGCACACAAAGCGCAGTATAAATCAAAGGAGGTTCAACATATCATTTCAGATATTGAAAATATTTCGCAAAAAATGCTCTATTTCGCTGACGATAATTTTGTTTCAAAATTCTCAAGAACCAAAGAGCTTTGCGATGCAATGATTCCT
>MDSY01039905.1_pt1 | contig 19124 bp, 13 predicted proteins | sample 811131 | NCBI WGS metagenome assembly MDSY01 (sample SAMN05326643, study PRJNA326480) | marine metagenome | isolation source: seawater | place: Atlantic Ocean: South West | collected 2010
AAGCCGAAGCCGAAGCCGAAGCCGAAGCCGAAGCCGAAGCCGAAGCCGAAGCCGAAGCCGGCGAAGACTGGATGGAGCTGCAACCGCTGGACGTCACGGCGCTGGAGGATGTGCTGCCGGCAGAGGCCGACAGCATCGACGCCGACGACCCCCTCGAGCAGACGCCGCAGGCGCAGGACTGGACAGAGGACCTGCCCGCTGCCGAGGAAGACGCCCCGCTTGACTTTGCTCCCGCCGAGGACACCCTGTCGCCAGAGCCAGAGCCAGAGCCAGAGCCAGAGCCAGAGCCAGAGCCAGAGCCAGAGCCAGAGCCAGCTGCTGCAGGTGGCATGGATCCGGTGCTGCTGGAAATCTTCCGCAACGAAACCCGCACGCATATCGACCAGATCAACGCGTATCTGGGCGAGTGCCGCGACTACGGGCTGCCACGTGCGCTTAGCGACGCATTGCAGCGTGCCCTGCACACGCTCAAGGGCAGTGCGCACATGGCCGGGGTGCAGCCCATTGCCGTGTTGGCCAGTCCGCTGGAAAAACTGTGTAAAGAGTTCAAAGCCAATCTGGTGTCAGCCGACGCCGCACTGGTCGACCTGCTGACCGATGCAGTAACCCTGTTTGAAGAGGGTCTGCAGCAGCTGGCGTCTGACCCGCATGCACCGATTGCCGGCACCGACGACTTCCTGCAGCGCCTGCAGCAACTGCATCAGCAAGGCTTGATGGCACGCGAGACTGCGCGTGGCGAGTTTGACGCTCCGGACAGCGCCGACCTGATGTCGATCTTCCTGACCGAAGGCATCGACTTGTTGCTGGATGTCAGCGATGACCTGACGATGCGCCAGCCGGAAGCACCGATCGAGCTCGACAGCGACGCCCTGGCGCACAGCCTGGGTGCGTTGGCGGAGGTTGCTGGTGAGGTTGAACTCGGCCCGCTGGAGCAATTGGCCGACACGCTGCAGCAAGTACATGAACGCCTGCACAGCGAGCTATTGCTGCTCGATGAGCCGGTATTGCAGGCACTGGCGGATGGACACGAACGGCTGATCGGCATGATGGATCAGGTTGCAGCGCATCAGCACCTGCTGCCTGCCACCCGTGAGCTGCAGGCCCTGCAGGCGCTGATTCCCGGCGCGCTTGATGCTGCCCCGGAATCGACGCCGGCCAGCGCTGCGGCAAGCCTGCCTACCAGCGGCACCTGGAATCCGGCCCAGGCCGGCACCGATGCCGAGCTGGTCGACATCTTCCTGGAAGAAGCCCAGGAGATTATCGACAGCGCTGCGGCCAGCCTGCAGCAGTGGATTGCCGACACCGGCAATACCATCGCCGTCGAGGCATTGCAGCGTGATCTGCACACCCTCAAGGGTGGCGCGCGCATGGCCGAGATCCGCCCGGTGGGCGACTTGGCCCATGAAATGGAATTTGTCTACGAAGGCCTGTGCGACCAGCGCTATCAGCCCAGTCAGGCGCTGATTGCTCTGTTGCACGCCTGTCACGATGCCCTCGCCGATATGGTTGAGGGTGTGGTGGCTGGTCGTCCGATCAGTGACGGCGCGGCCCTTATCGCCGTGATCAATGGCTTCCGTAAACACCCCGATCAGGAACCCGTGCTGCCGGGCGCGGGTACCGAGCCAGCGCCAGCGGCGCCCGAGCCTGTTTCAGCTGAGGCGGCAGCGCCGGCCAGCCCTGCGCTGCCGGGCATGCTGGCCATGTTTGTTGAAGAGGCCCGCGAGCTGCTGGCGCCGTGTCAAACACTGTTGCTCCAGCTTGGCGATGACCCTGCTGCGGCAGCGAATCTGCTACACCGTATCGAAACCCTCAAGGGCAGTGCCCGTCTCGCCGGTCAGCAGGCGCTGGCCGATCAGGCCAGGCAGCTGGAAGCCGCGCTGCACGAGGAGCGCGCAGACAGTGCTCAGCTGTCCGCACTGGAGCAGGCGGTCGATGCGCTGGCGGCGGGTGCCGACTGGTCGCCGGTGACTGCGCCGGTTGCGGCGCCGCAGCCCATGCCCGCGCCGGCAGCACCGGTTGTGGTTGCCGAGGGGCCATCGCTGGCCGAGGTCAATGGCATGCTGCGCGAGGCCATGGAGGCCAGCAGTCAGGGCGCTGGCGATAGCAGCGCCAAGCGCAGCAGCAGCCAGGAAAGCGTCAAGGTATCGGCCAACCTGCTGGAGGAGCTGGTCAACCTGGCCGGCGAAACCTCCATTTTCCGCGGCCGTATCGAGCAGCAGGTGAGCGATGTTGGTCACCTGCTCGAAGACGTTGAAAGCACCATTGAGCGTGTGCGTGACCAGTTGCGCCGGCTCGACATGGAAACCCAGGCGCAGATTCTGTCGCGCCACCAGGATGAAGTGGGCGCGGGCTATGAGGATTTTGACCCGCTGGAAATGGACCAGTACTCGCAGCTGCAGCAGCTGTCGCGCTCGCTGTTCGAGTCCGCCTCTGACTTGCTGGATCTGAAAGAGACCCTGGCCACCAAGAGCCGCGACGCCGAAACCCTGCTGTTGCAGCAGGCGCGCGTCAACACCGAGCTGCAGGAAGGTCTGATGCGCACGCGCATGGTGCCCTTCGAGCGCTTGCTGCCGCGCCTGCGTCGCGTTGTGCGTCAGGTGGCCGGTGAGCTCGGCAAGCAGGTCGAACTGGTCGTCGGCAACGCCGAAGGCGAAATGGACCGTAGCGTACTCGAACGCATGATCGGGCCGCTGGAGCACATGCTGCGTAACTCGGTGGACCACGGTATCGAGATGCCGGCCAATCGTGCACAGGCCGGCAAGCAGGCCGAGGGGCGTATCTGGCTGGATCTGGCGCGCGAAGGCGGCGAGATTGTGCTGACCCTGCAGGATGACGGTGCGGGTATCCGTATGGATGCCGTGCGCAGCAAGGCGATCGAGCGCGGGCTGCTGGACGCCGATGCCGAGCTGACCGATCAGCAGGTACTGCAATACATCCTGGAGGCCGGCTTCTCCACCGCCGAGAAGGTAACTCAGATCTCCGGGCGTGGCGTGGGCATGGATGTGGTCAACGCCGAGGTCAAGCAGCTGGGCGGCAACATGACCCTGAGTACCGAGCAGGGCGTGGGCACCACCTTTGTCATTCGTCTGCCGTTTACCGTGTCGGTCAACCGTGCGTTGATGGTCTACTCCGGCGAAGACCTGTATGCCATTCCGCTGAATACCATCGAGGGTATCGTGCGGGTCTCCGGCTATGAGCTGGAAGCCTATTACGCACCGGATGCGCCGCCCTTTGAATACGCCGGCAAGACCTATGACCTGCGTTATCTGGGCGATCTGCTGGTCACCGGCCAGCAGCCCAAGCTGACCGGCCACAGCCTGCCGTTGCCGGTCATTCTGGTGCGCGGCGCCGAGCACAGCGTAGCGGTGCAGGTCGATGCCCTGGCTGGTTCGCGGGAGATTGTAGTGAAAAACCTCGGCAAGCAGTTTGCCGTGGTGCCGGGTATTTCCGGTGCGACCATCCTCGGGGATGGCCGCGTAGTGGTGATTCTTGATCTGCTGGCGGTGATTCGCGCCCAGCAGGCGCTGCACGCGCAGCAGCACTTGGCCGTAGACCGTGCCAGCGAAGCCGACTACGCCGAGGAGCGACCGACCCTGGTTATGGTGGTGGACGATTCCATCACCGTGCGCAAGGTCACCACGCGCCTGCTGGAGCGTAACGGCATGGAAGTGGTGACAGCCAAGGACGGGGTGGATGCCATTGCCAAGCTGCAGGACATCACCCCGGACATTATGCTGCTGGACATTGAAATGCCGCGCATGGACGGCTTTGAAGTTGCCACGCTGGTGCGCCATGACGAGCGTCTGTCGCAGTTGCCGATCATCATGATTACCTCGCGTACCGGCGAGAAGCACCGTGAGCGAGCGCTGTCGATCGGTGTCAACGAGTACCTTGGCAAACCGTATCAGGAAGCGCAGTTGCTGGAGGTGATTGCCGGGCTGGTAGCAACGGGTGACTGACCGCGCCGCGGCGATAGCGCTGCTGGCCGGCAACCCCGGCAAGCGTCAGCAGTTGGCCCGGGTGTTGGGCGAGTTCGGCTACGCGGTGGTGTTCGCCGATGACCCGGCCGGGCTGACGGCGGGCGAGCTGGCGCAGGTGAGTACCGACGCCTGGTTGCTGGAGCTGGCCGAGGAGTCGCCGCTGGTCGACTGGCTGCTGGAGCACAGCAGTGCGCCGGTGCTGCTGGGGGCGGGGGAAATCCCCGAGCTGGGCAGCGAAGAGTATCCCCGCTGGCAGCGCCGCCTGTACGGCAAGCTGCTGCCGCTGCTGGGCGAGCCGACCGGCGGCCAGGCGCCGGTGCTGCCCGCGCCGCTGCTGCCCTCGGCAAACGCACCGCAGCGTCCGTGCGTCTGGGTGCTGGGCGCGTCGCTGGGTGGGCCGGCTGCGGTCAAGCAGTTCCTGGATTGCCTGCCGGCCGACCTGCCGGTGGCCTTTATCTACGCACAGCATATCGACGCCGGATTTGAGCAGCAGCTGCCGCAGATACTGGGGCGCCAGAATGACTGGCGCATCCTTAACTGTCAGCCGGGTGCGCAGCTGCAGGCCGGTGAAGTGCTGGTTGCGCCCATCGCGCGCAGCCTGGGCTTTAGCACTGACGGCGAGGTGTTGCTGAGCGATGCCCCTTGGCCCGGGCCTTACCGGCCCTCTATTGCCACGGTACTGGATGCCGTGTGCGATGGTTTTGGTCCGGCCTGCGGTGCAATCATTTTCAGTGGTATGGGTGAAGATGGTGTTGAAGCCTGCGGTCGCATGCGTCGCCAGGGCATCGAAGTCTGGACCCAGGACACCGCCAGTGCCGCCTGTGCAACCATGCCGGGCGCCGTGCAGGCTGCCGGGTTCAGTCAGCGTCAGGGTACCCCGCAACAACTGGCGCAAGCGCTGCAGCACTGGCTGCGGCAGGAATGGTCGGCACTGGCCGGCTAGAGCAACCAATCAAGGCTGTAAGGGAGAAGGGCGCAATGTCTGAGGCGCTGGAGAGTATCAACGGTCTGATCGTGCCATTGCTGAACGATCCGCTGCTGCTGCCGAACGTGGCGGTGGCCGAGCTGGTAGGCTATCGCTTGAGCCAGGCAGCCAATCAGGGGCCGGAGTGGTTTTTGGGCTGGACCCAGTGGCGTGATCAGCCGGTGCCCATGGTCGATCTGGATGCCCTGCGCGCCGTCGGTGGCGAGCCGGCAGAAGGAGCCCAGCCGCGTACCCTGATCCTCAATGCGCTGGGCGACAGCGGACTGCACTTTATCGGCTTGCGGGTTTGGGGTATTCCACGCTCGCGCAAATTGCTGCGCGATGAGCTGCAGACGCTTGATGGTCCTGCCAGCTACCAGCTGCAGCGGGTCACCGTCAGTGACGAGCCGCAGCCGCTGCTGATTCCTGACTTGCTTGCGGTTGAGCGCGCGCTGGAGCAGGCAGGTCTGCTGCGCCGGGCGTCCTGAGCGGTGCCGGCGTCAGCCGGCCAGTACAAAGCTCAGGCGCGCCTCGGTGCCGCCGTCTACCCGGTTCAGCAACTGCACACGGGCACCATGGCTGTCGGCAATGCGCTTGACGATGGCCAGCCCCAGGCCGGTGCCCTTGGTCGAGCGGGCCTGGTCGCCACGGATGAAGGGGCTGAACAGGGCATCGTTTTCCAGCGCTTCAACCCCTGGCCCGCGATCCAGCACACTGACCGTCAGCAGTCGTTGGCCGTCCTGATTGTGCAGATAGGTACACACCTCCACACCGCTACCGCCGTGCACCAAGGCGTTGTCGATCAGATTGATCAGCACCCGTTTCATCGATAGCCGGCGTAGGGTCAGGTGCGGCACCTCGGCCAGGCACAGGCGTACCACCTCACCGTTGCTGTTCAGCGGCGCAACCACCTCACGAATCAGCTCGTTGATGTCGGCGTCTTCTGTGGGTTCGGCGCTGCCGTCGCGGATATAACTCATGAATTGCTCAAGAATCGCGTCCATGTCCTCGATATCGCGGATCATGCCGTCGGTCAGCTCCGGCTCGGCATCGGACAGCAGCTCACTCGACAGGCGCATGCGGGTCAGCGGGGTGCGCAGATCGTGGGATACCCCGGCCAACAGCATGGTGCGATCGCGGTTGGCCTGTTCGACATCCTGCGACATCTGGTTGAAGGCCCGATATACCTCGGAGATCTCCGACGGCCCGCTGGTGTCCAGCAGGCGCACCGTCTGGCCGCGACCGATACGCTGAGCGGCGCGTTCAAGCATCTTCAGCGGGTGGTTGAGCTGGCGCACCAGCAGCCAGGCCGCGGCGGTGGACAGCATGCCGATCAGCACCAGCCAGGTCACCACCAGCCAGACGCGCTGGCCGCGCAGCGGGTGGGCGTAGAGCGGCACCTTCAGCCAATAGTTGCCGTAGATCGGCTGATGAATCCAGACCGCCGGGTGGTTCTGGGTTTGTACCCGCACCTCGGTCTGGTCGCCCAGTTCGTCGCGCAGCTGGTGGGTGAAGATGCCGGAGTAGGGCCAGTGCACCTCACCCTGAGGGACCTGCTCGGGCACCATCACACGGATACCGGTCATTTCCTCGATGTCATGGCGCGCGGCCGGGCCGCTGGCCCAATAGGCGCGGACCAGCATCGCAGTGCCGTGACTGTACTGGCGGTCCACCAGCAGGTCTTCGTTACTCAGCAGGTACAACAGGGTCAGCACCTGTGAGAACAGGGTGACCATGAGTACCAGCAAGATGGTACGACCGAAGAAACTGCGTGGCAGCAGTGGGTGCCAGCCGGGACCGCCCTTCACGTACCCTGGCCGTCCGGAACAAAGACGTAACCCACGCCCCAGACGGTCTGGATATAGCGTGGCTTGGACGGGTCGGGTTCCAGCATGCGGCGCAGGCGAGAAATCTGCACGTCGATCGAGCGCTCCAGCGCGTCCCACTCACGGCCACGGGCCAGTTGCATCAGCTTGTCCCGGGTCAGCGGTTCACGCGGGTGGCGCACCAGCGCCTTGAGCACGGCAAACTCGCCGGTGGTCAGCATGTTGACCTCGTCGCCGCGGGTCAGCTCGCGGGTGGCCAGATTGAGCCTGAATTCACCAAAGCTGACCTGGTCATCGTCGGCGCTGGGCGCACCCGGTACCTGCGGCGCCTGGCGGCGCAACACGGCCTTCATGCGCGCGACCAGTTCACGCGGGTTGAAGGGTTTGGGCAGATAGTCGTCGGCGCCGATTTCCAGCCCCTGAATGCGGCTGGTCTCGTCGCCCTTGGCGGTCAGCATGATGATGGGTGTGGTGTTGCCCTCGGCGCGCAGGCGGGCGCAGGCGCTCATGCCGTCTTCGCCGGGCAGCATCAGGTCGAGCACGATCAGCGAATAGATCTCGCGGGCCAGCAGACGGTCCATCTGGGCAACATCTTCAACCGCCCTTACGCGGTACCCCTGCTCGCCGAGAAAGCGCTCAAGCAGCCGCCGCAGTCGTACGTCGTCATCGACAATCAGGATTTTTTCGCCTTCGCCTGTCATGGATACCTACCTGGATTGATGAGCTGGCATTGTGAACCAGGCCCCGTGACTTGCGGGCTGGCCATTGTTACAAGAGGTTTCTTTTTTGTCTTCGCGAATCAGTGTGGCAGACACGTCACGGATGGCTGTTTTCCCTGTATTGCGCTGTGGTGGACGCTGTTTTTCGCCTTTTACGGCGAGCCAAGGGGGGGCTGCTTGCCCAGCCCCCCTTAGCGATCCCCCGGGGCACCCGACTACGCGGCCCTGCGGGTTCGCTGCGTTGCTCGAGCTGTCGGGGAGTCATAAAACTCGGCTCTTCGAGCCTCAGACACCCTATGACTCTCTTTCCCGCCAGCCCTGCGCTACTCGCCCGCGTAAACGGGCCGAACCTCGGTGCACACGCCACCATCAGAGCAGCAGGCAAAGAACCTCAACCCGGCATCATGCGCGCTCGTCCTACTGCACGAGAAGAACCTTCTTTTTACCCTGTTATGCAGGCATCATCCAGCCGCTTGATGGGGGCCGACCAGAATGCCTTGTCTCGGTTATACTGCCCGGCCAGTTTTAGCTATCAGTGGAAGTGTCTCACCATGCAGAGTATTGCCGCGCGCATCGCCAGCGAGCTGACGGTCCGTCCCGAGCAGGTCGCCGCAACGGTCGCCCTGCTGGACGAGGGGGCCAGCGTTCCGTTTATTGCCCGTTATCGCAAGGAGGTAACCGGCAGTCTGGACGACACCCAGTTGCGTTATCTGGAAGAGCGCCTGCGTTATCTGCGTGAGCTGGAAGACCGCCGCAGTGCGGTGCTGTCGAGCATCGCCGAGCAGGGCAAGCTCAGCCCAGAGCTGGAGCGCGATATCCGCGAGGCCGACACCAAAACCCGCCTTGAAGACCTGTACCTGCCCTACAAACCCAAGCGCCGCACCAAGGGCCAGATTGCCATTGAGGCCGGTCTGGAGCCGCTTGCCGACGCCCTGTTTGATGATCCGACCCTTGATCCCGAGCAGCAGGCCGCAGCCTTTGTCGACACCGACAAGGGTGTGGCTGACGTCAAGGCAGCGCTGGATGGCGCCAAGTACATCCTTATGGAACGCTTTGCCGAGAACGCCAGTCTGCTGGAGCGCCTGCGCAGCGCGCTGCGTGAAGATGGCCGCGTGGCCTCGCGGGTGGTTGCCGGCAAGGAGCAGGAAGGCGCCAAGTTTGCCGACTATTTCGAATACGACGAGCCGCTGAAAAAGGTGCCCTCGCACCGCGCGCTGGCGATTTTGCGTGGCCGCAACGAGGGCGTGCTGAGCATTGCCCTGGAGTTGGGCGATGCCGAGCCGGCACCGGGTAGCCTGCACCCCTGCGAGGGTCTGGTGGCTGAGACCGTGGGCATCAGCAATCAGGGCCGTGCCGCTGACCGCTGGCTGAATGAGGTGGTGCGCTGGACCTGGCGGGTGAAGCTGCTGGGCCACCTGGAAACCGAGCTGCTGGGCGAGCTGCGCGAAGCCGCCGAAGATGAAGCCATTCGCGTGTTTGCCAGCAACCTGAAGGATCTGCTGTTGTCGGCTCCGGCCGGCCAGCGTGTCACCCTGGGGCTGGATCCGGGGCTGCGTACCGGCGTCAAGGTGGTGGTGGTGAACGCCACCGGCAAGTTGCTGGATACCGCGACCATCTTCCCGCATGCGCCGCGCAATGACTGGGATCGCTCGCTGGCGACCCTGGCCGCCCTGTGCAGCAAGCACGAGGTCAGCCTGATCGCAGTGGGCAACGGCACGGCCTCGCGTGAGACCGACAAGCTGGCGGCAGACCTGATCAAACTGTGTAGCGGCCAGAAGATGCAGAAGGTCATGGTCTCCGAGGCGGGCGCCTCGGTGTACTCCGCCTCCGAGCTGGCTGCTCGCGAATTCCCGGATCTGGATGTTACCTATCGTGGTGCGGTCTCAATTGCCCGCCGCTTGCAGGACCCGCTGGCCGAACTGGTAAAGATTGAACCCAAGGCCATCGGCGTGGGGCAGTATCAGCACGACGTCTCCCAGGTGAAGCTGGCCCGTGGTCTGGACGCAGTAGTGGAAGATTGCGTAAACGCCGTTGGCGTGGATCTGAACACCGCTTCTGCCGCGCTGCTGACCCGCGTCTCCGGCCTGAACCCGAGCATCGCCCAGAACATCGTCGACTATCGCGACAACAATGGCGCGTTCCGCAATCGTCGGGAGCTGCTCAAGGTCAGCCGCCTGGGCGAGAAAACCTTTGAGCAGGCAGCGGGCTTTTTGCGCGTCATGAGCGGCGATAACCCGCTGGATGCCTCGGCAGTGCACCCTGAAGCCTATCCGCTGGTTGAGCGTATCGCCGGCGACACCGGGCGCGATGTGCGCGGGTTGATCGGCGACTCGACCTTCCTGCGCAAGCTGGAGCCGGCGCGCTATACCGACGAGCGTTTTGGTATCCCGACCATCACCGACGTGCTGCGTGAGCTGGACAAGCCGGGCCGTGACCCGCGCCCCGAGTTCAAGGCGGCGGAGTTTCAGGAGGGCGTGGAAAGCCTCAAGGATCTCAAGCCGGGCATGACGCTTGAGGGCGTGGTCACCAACGTCGCCAACTTTGGCGCCTTTGTTGACATCGGCGTGCATCAGGATGGTCTGGTGCACATCTCCATGCTCTCGCAGCAGTTCGTCAAGGACCCGCGCGACGTGGTCAAGGCCGGTGATATCGTCAAGGTGAAGGTGCTGGAGGTGGATATTCCCCGTCAGCGCATCAGCCTGACCATGCGCATGGATGACAAGCCTCAACCGGCCAGTGAGCGCACTGCCGGTGAGCGGCCGCGCGGTCGCAACAACGCACCCCGTGGCAACGGTAGCGGTAGCGGTAGCGGCAAACCCGGCCAGGCCAGCAGTACTGGCACCTTTGCCAATCTGTTTGCCAACGCCAAGAACCTGAAGAAGAAGTGACAGCATGAGCGACTTGCATCCGGCGTTGGCGGCCTTCTCCGCGCAGCGCAGCAGTGCCTTTACCGCCCTGGTCGGCATCGAGTTCACGGCGGTTGAGCGTGGCCAGTGCACCCTGCGTCTGGCAATCGAGGACAAACACTTCAACTCCACCGGGCGGGCTCATGGCGGGGTGGTCTTTACCCTGCTGGATTCGGCCATGGGCGCTGCCGCGTTCAGCGTGCTGGAGCCGCACGAAGTGACGGCCACCATCGAGTGCAAAATCAACTACACCCGCGCTGTCACCGGCGGTGTGCTGGAGTGCACCGGCAAGGTCATGCACGCGGGCACCCGCACCATAGTGGTGGACGGCGAGGTGTGGCAGGATGGCGCGCTGGTTGCCAAGTGTCTGGGGACCTTTGCCCGCATCTGACGGGCAGGGTTTAACGTCCTTTCTATACTGAACTGCATCGCTGCCTTGCCGGCGGCGACTCTGCCTAAGGAGTGACACCTTGTCACCACTGCTGCGAAATCGCCTTGATCTGCTGGCGCAGCCGGCCTCGCACCCCCTGCTGACCGACTGTCTGCACGGTATTGAAAAGGAAAGCCTGCGTATTACCGCTGACGGTAGCCTGGCCCACACGCCTCACCCTGCCGGCCTTGGCTCGGCGCTGACCCATCCGCGTATTACTACGGATTACTCCGAGGCGCTGCTGGAGCTGATTACCCCGGTAAGCCAGCGTGTCGACGGCCTGTTTGCCCAGCTCGACGAGATTCACCGCTTTACCTACAGCCAGCTGGGCGATGAGCTGTTGTGGACCGAGTCCATGCCCAGCCGCCTGCCGGCCAGCGATCAGGACATTCCGATTGCCTGGTATGGCACTTCCAATATCGGCACCCTGAAGAACGTCTACCGGCGCGGCCTGGCGGTGCGCTATGGCAAGGCCATGCAGTGCATTGCCGGTATTCACTACAACTTCTCTCTGCCGCCTGGGCTATGGCAGCTGCTGCAAGAGCAAGAGGGCGGGCAGGAGAGTGCGCAGGACAACCAGTCTGCGCGCTACTTTGCGCTGATTCGCAACTTCCGTCGCTATGCCTGGTTGCTGATGTATCTGTTTGGCGCCTCGCCGGCGGTCTGCGCGAGCTTTTTGCAGGGGCGTGATCATCGCCTGGAGCCACTGGGTGAGCGCAGCCTCTACCTGCCCTGGGCAACCAGCCTGCGCATGAGCGACCTGGGCTACAACAACAACGCCCAGTCGGGGCTGAACATCTGCTACAACAGCCTGGACAACTACATTGCCAGCATGCTCAACGCCATCAGCCTGCCTTATGAGCCCTACGCGCAGCTGGGCACGCACGATGCGAAAGGCGAGTGGCAGCAGCTCAACACCAATCTGCTGCAGATCGAGAACGAGTTCTACAGCCCGATCCGGCCCAAACGCGTAGCCAACAGCGGCGAGAAGCCGGTGCATGCGCTGCGTGAGCGCGGAGTGGAATACATCGAGGTCCGCTGCCTGGACATCGACCCCTTCGTGCCGATGGGCATTGAGCCGGAAACCGCCTACTTCCTGGATGCCTTCCTGCTGTTCTGTGCACTGAACGACAGCCCGGACTTGAGCGACAGCGAGTGCGAGCACGCGGCCAGCAACTTTAACCTGACGGTTAAGCGCGGCCGCGAGCCGGGCCTGCTGCTTAACGATGGTGGCAGCGAACGCACGTTGGTGAGCTGGGGTGAAGCGCTGCTGGACGAGATTGCCGGCTGCGCTGCGCTGCTGGATCAGGTCAAGGGCGGCACAGCCTGTGTCAGCAGTCTGGAACAGCAGCGTGCCAAGCTACGCGACGCCAGCCTGACGCCGTCGGCGCGGGTGTTGGCGGCGATTGCCGAGCACGATAACAGCTTCTTCCGCTTTGCCCTGGCTCAGTCCGAGGCCCATAACCGCTACTTCCGTGAGCGCCCGCTCGACCCTGCTGTGCAGGCGGCCATGGCCGATGAGGCGGCCAGCTCGCTGGCAGAGCAGGTGGCGCTGGAGGGGGCGGATACGATCAGCTTTGACCGTTTTGTGGCCGACTACATGACGCAGTCTGCCTAGGCTGCGCGGCAGGCGCTCTCGGCGCCTGCCGTCTCCTATTGCACGATCAGGTTGGTAAACAGCAGATCGTCTACCAGCGCGTCTCCCTCTTCCTCTTCCATCACTTGCTGCACAGCGGCCAGCGCGTCGGCGCGCAGGGTCTCCTTGCCTTCCAGTGTGGACAGGTTTTCCGGTAGCTGGGCACTGAACAGGAACACCAGGGCGTTGCGAATCAGGGCGTCGTGGTAGTGCAGCTTTTCGACCGCCGCCGGGTCGTTGGTGCGCAGGGCCACATCGGCCTTGAGGTACTGAATGCGCGGTCCGCTGCCAAGGGTGCCGACAAAGGACGGCTTGAGCTCGACGTACTGAGCCTGTGGCGGCGGGGCTTCCTCTTCTTCGGCATGGGCAGCGGGCAACAGTGCGCTCAGCAGCAGAGCGGCTAACAGGGCTTTGAGGTGCATGGCAGAAGGGCTCCTTGGATACGGGCACAGCATAGCCGAGCCGCCGCCCTGCGCCAAATGCCCGCGCTGCCCTATTACCGAGCGTGAAGGCCGCCAGGGGCGACGCCCATGTTATGCGTAGCTATCAGCTCAAACCATGTTCGTTGACCCACAGCCCGGTGAAGCGACTAGACTGGCGTCACTCATGCACGCAAACCTGGGAGATAAAAATGAAAGCGGTTCTGTGCAAGGCCTACGGTCCGGCCAGCAGTCTGGTGCTGGAAGAAACGACCGATCCGGTCGCCAAGAAAAACGAAGTCGTCATCGATATTCACGCCGCTGGCGTCAACTTCCCCGATACCCTGATCATCGAGGGCAAGTACCAGGTCAAACCGCCGTTCCCGTTCTCGCCGGGTGGTGAAGCCGCTGGTGTGGTCGCCAGCGTGGGCGAAAGCGTCAAGCATCTGAAAGTGGGCGATCGCGTCATGGGCCTGACCGGTTTCGGCAGCTTTGCTGAAAAGGTCGCTACCGACGCCATGCGCGTGCTGCCGATGCCCGATGACATGGACTATGTCACCGCCGCCGGCTTCAGCATGACCTACGGTACCTCCATGCACGCCCTCAAGCAGCGTGGCGAACTCAAGCCGGGCGAAACCCTGCTGGTGCTGGGCGCCTCTGGTGGCGTTGGTCTGGCTGCGGTTGAAATTGGCAAGGCCATGGGCGCGCGCGTCATCGCCGCCGCCTCCAGCGCAGAGAAACTGGAAGTAGCCAAGGCCGCCGGCGCCGACGAGCTGATCAATTACAGCGAAGTCAGCCTGAAGGATGCGGTCAAGGAGCTGACCAACGGCCAGGGCGCTGACGTGATCTACGATCCGGTCGGTGGCGACCTGTTTGACCAGGCGGTGCGCAGCATCAACTGGAAAGGCCGTCTGCTGGTGGTTGGCTTTGCCAGCGGCCGTATTCCGGAGTTCCCGATCAACCTGGCGCTGCTCAAAGGCTCCTCTATCGTCGGCGTGTTCTGGGGTGCCTTTGCCGCCCGCGAGCCGCAGGCCAACCTGGAGAACTTCCAGCAGCTGTTTGCCTGGCACAGCGAAGGCAAACTCAAGCCGCTGGTCTCCCAGACCTTCGAGCTGAACGAGTACGAAGCCGCGCTGGACATCCTCAGCTCGCGCAAAGCGGTCGGTAAGGTGGTCGTCAAGACTCGCTAAGGCCAGCCGCAGGCTGGCCCTGGCGGGAAGCTACAAGCTTCAAGCCACAAGCTGCAAGAAAAACCCGCGCGGGCTGAATCGCGCGGGTTTTTTTGGCCACGAGCGGCGGTAAAGCTCGCAGAAAGCATTTGACGGCGCCGTCGCTGAACACACCCTGTTGAGGCTTGAGGCTTGAGGCTTGAGGCTTGAGGCTGGGCGCGCTAAAGCGCGCCCTCATACCCCAGCTGGCGCCAGGCTTCATAGATCAAGATGGCGGCGCTGTTGGAGAGATTAAGGCTGCGGCTGTTGGGCAGCATGGGGATGCGCAGCACTTGATCCGTCGGCAACGACTCGCGGATTTCAGCTGGGATGCCGCGGCTTTCCGGACCGAACAAAAACAGGTCGCCAGGGGCGAACTGCACTTCACTGAATCCCTGTTTTCCTTTGGTGCTTAGCGCAAACACCCGGCCCGGGTTTACCGCTTGCAGACAGGCATCGAGGTTGGGATACGTTTTGACTGCGGCAAACTCGTGATAATCCAGCCCCGCCCGGCGCAGGCGCTTGTCGTCCAGCTCAAAGCCGAGTGGCTCGATCAGGTGCAACTGGCAGCCGGTATTGGCGCACAGGCGAATGATATTGCCGGTGTTGGGCGGAATTTCGGGTTCTAGCAGGGCGATATGGAACATGGTGACGGCTACATGGCGGAAGTAGGGCGGTAGGCTACTCGCCGCAAGCCGCAAGCCGCAAGCCGCAAGCTGCAAGCGGTCCGTGGTGTCGCGGGCGTTGGTGTTTGGTTGGGGAGGCTCAAGGCTGAAGGCCTGAGGCTGGAAGGTGTAGAGCGGCGTAGGTGGCTTGATGTTATGCAAGCAGGGAAATCCGTCCTCACTCCGTTGGTGGTAGCGGGTGAAAATTTCGGCTTCCAGCCTAAAGCGTTCAGCCTTAAGCCTGGGTTTGCTTGTAGCTTGCCGCTGCTTTTATCGCAGGCATAAAAAAAGGCGACCCCAGCCTGCCTGAACCGAGGTCACCCCAAATACACCCATTAGTCATATAGCATCAAGCGTGCCAGCTTTGCTCCGGGTGTACTTTATTCGCTTTCGTCATCGTCAGAACCGTCCACATTCATGTCCAGTTCCTTGATCTTGCGGGTTAGCGTGTTACGGCCCCAGCCCAGTAACTGCGCGGCATCGCGGCGTCTGCCGGCGGTGTGCTTGAGGGCTGTTTCGATCATGATGCGCTCGAATGCAGGTACTGCGATATCGAGCAGGTTGGTCACCCCGCGGGCCAGCTCCTGATCGGCCCACGTGCGCAATCCGTGCTCCCAGTGCCCGTCCGGCGCACTGTCCTGGTGCTGACTGAGCATTTCCGGGGGCAGGTCTTCAATCAGCACTTCACGGCTGGAGGCCATGACGGTGATCCAGCGGCAGGGGTTTTCCAGCTGACGCACGTTACCCGGCCAGGGCAGGTTGCGCAGGTAATCCTGGGTTTGTGCCTTGAGCACCTTGGGCTCGACGGCCAGCTCCTGGGCGGCGCGGGCGAGGAAGTGCTGAGCCAGTGCGGGGATGTCTTCGCGACGCTCCGACAGCTTGGGGATATGAATGCGGATTACATTCAGGCGGTGGAACAGGTCTTCCCGAAACTTGCCGGCCTGCACCAGGCCTTCGAGGTTCTGGTGGGTCGCGGCGATGATGCGCACGTCGACCTTGATTGGTGTGTGGCCGCCAACCCGGTAGAACTCGCCGTCAGCCAGTACGCGCAGCAGGCGGGTTTGCGTCTCTGCCGGCATGTCGCCGATCTCGTCGAGGAACAGGGTGCCGCCGTCGGCCTGCTCAAAGCGACCGCGGCGCTGTACGGCGGCGCCGGTGAAGGCGCCTTTCTCGTGACCGAACAACTCGGATTCCATCAGGTCTTTCGGAATCGCCGCCATGTTCAGGGCGATGAAGGGGTTGCGCGCGCGCGGGCTGTGGCGGTGCAGGGCGTGGGCAACCAGCTCTTTACCGGTACCGGACTCGCCGTTGATCAGCACGGTGATGTTGGAGTGCGACAGGCGGCCGATGGCACGAAAGACCTCCTGCATGGCCGGCGCTTCACCGATGATCTCGGGGGTGCGGGTCTGCAGGGTTTCTTCGTTCTGCGCTTCCTGCTCGTGGGTATGCGCCAGCGCGCGGCGGACCAAGGCAACGGCCTCGTCCACGTCGAACGGTTTGGGCAGGTACTCGAAGGCGCCGCCCTGGTAGGAGGCAACGGCGCTGTCGAGATCCGAGTGGGCGGTCATGATGATCACCGGCAGCTGTGGATAGCGCTCGCGCACGGTGGCCAGCAGATCCAGGCCGCTGGTGCCGGGCATGCGGATGTCGCTGATGAGAACGTCCGGATGTTGGCGCTGCAGACGCGCCAAGGCAGCGTCTGCGCTGTCAAAGGCGACGGGCTCCATGCCTTCCTGTTGCAGGGCTTTCTCCAGTACCCAGCGGATGGAGCGGTCGTCGTCAACGATCCAGACGTTTTCGGCACGATTCTGTGAGCGGGTCATAAATCGGGTCTCCAGTTCCGGTGCTACCGGCAGGCGCGCGCGCCTGAAGTTGTAGGCAGATTGTCATGAAGGCGCCGTTGCACGGGCGCGATAGGGTCAAGATAGTGTGTCTGGTTGCACAGCATGGTCAGTCGGCCCCGTCCAGTTCCAGTGGCAGAAACAGGGTGAAGATGGTCTGGCCGGGTTCGCTGTCGCACTCGATCAGGCCGTGGTGCTGGCTGATGATGTTCTGGGTGATGGACAGGCCGAGGCCCGTGCCGTCGGCGCGGCCACTGACCATGGGGTAAAAGATGCTTTCCACGATGTCCGACGGAATGCCGGGCCCGTTGTCGATAACTTCAACGCGGCAGACCAGGCGGTAGCGAGTCTGGCCGATGGTGAACTGGCGCAGGGTGCGGGTGCGCAGGGTAATTTCGCCTTTTTCCAGCGGGCCGGCCGAGGCCAGCGCCTGCATGGCGTTACGCACAATATTGAGCAGCGCCTGAATCAGTTGTTCGCGGTCAGCCTGCACATCGGGGATGCTGGGGTCGTAGTCACGCTTGATGCGTAGCGCGCCCTGGGTTTCGGCCTCGATCAGGCTGCATACGCGTTCGGTAATTTCGTGCACGTTGATCGGGCGCAGGGCTGGCGGGCGGTAGGGGCCGAGCATGCTGTCGACCAGATTACGCAGGCGGTCGGCTTCTTCGATGATGACGTCGGTGTAGTCTTTCAGCGCCTCATCCGGTAGCTCGCGGGCCAGCAGCTGGGCTGCACCACGAATCCCGCCCAGCGGGTTTTTGATCTCATGGGCCAGGCCGCGCACCAGTACCTTGGTGACTTCCTGCTTGGACAGCTGCGCTTCTTCCTTGGTGATGCGCAGCAGGCGATCCCGCGGGTAAAGCTCGATCAGCAGCCAGTTACGGTTGGCGGCAATGATCGGGGTGACCGAGTAATCCACCATCAGGCTCTGGCCGTTGTTCAGCGTCAGCTGAGCCTCACGCTTGGTAAAGGGGTGGCCGTGCTCGACGGCGTTATGCAGCGATTCCAGTGCTGCAGCCGTATCGCTGAAGAGGTCGGCGACCGGCTGCTGATGCACCCGCTGGCCACTGACCGCCAGCAGCATTTCTGCGGCCGGGTTCATGAAGCTCAGGCGCAGCTCGCCATCGAGCAGCAGCACGGCGGTGGTCAGGTTATCGAGAATCTGGCGTAAAAATCGATCAGGCAGCATGGCGGTATCCGTGGTTTGCACAGAGAAATGCAAGAAGCGATCCAATTCGGGGCGCGCCGTGGCGGAACTGCGCCTGGTTCTGCCCGTTTCTGTGACGGCCTGCCGTTTATGGCTGACGCAACGGGTGCAGCGCCCGTATTGTCTGGGGCGCAGGCTGCGCTGCAATGCAGCACAACAACGTCTAATAAGGGAGCGGGGCGCCCGCTGTGTCGCCTCGCGCGCCTGAGTATGGTGCGCAAGGCGGTGCGTTCAGGTGGGATTATGCACTGTATTGGTGCGCAGCGGCAGCCTGGTGTCTGGGCTGTGCTGGTCAGCCGCCGGTGGCGGGTGGGCGAGGTACGTTTGGCGCGGCTGGTGCGGCGGGTGCAGTCGGAGCCTGGTTGGCGCCGCCGATGCGCCCCGGCTGGTTCAGCGAGGTGCGTTGCACATGCAGGGTGATGCCGGTACTGGCGCTGATCTCATTACCCTGGCTGTTGGTGACCACGGCCTCAACCAGGTGGGAGCCGCGGTCCAGATTGGTGACGGTCAGTTCCGCTTGGCCCTGACCCGCGCCGGGCAGGGCTTGCTCATTCAGCTCTCCATCGACGCGTGCACGCAGCAGGTGGCCGGCGCGGAGCGGTGGGTCCAGCGCCACGGTCAGGGTCACGTTGCCATCGTTTGCGCGCACGGGGGTGTCGTTGGCCGGGCTGGTGATCTCAAGGCGCCGATAGCTGCCGCTGACTGCGGAGCTGCTGTTGCTGCTGGAGCTGGAGCTGCTGTTTTCGTAGGCGGGAATCGGCTTGGGCGCTTCCATGCTGTTGGGCGCGCTGACCTCGATGCGTTTGGCGTTGGGGTTGGGCTTGTCCGAGTAGACGGTGTTGCCGTTGGCATCGGTCCAGGTGTACACATCGGCCCAGACGGGGCTGGCGCAGAGCAGAGCGCTGCACAGGGCGGTGAGTAGGGTGCGCGACATGATGGTGCTCTCCTTGAGACGAACTCTCATGCTGGCACCGTATGCCGATACTGGCAACTGTCGGTGAATGGCTGGCGACAGGCGTAAAAAAAGGGCGCCCGAGTGGGCGCCCTTTTTGCGTGTTGCAACCGCAGCAGGATCAGACGCTGTAGTACAGGTCGTATTCCAGCGGGTGAACGAAGGTGCGAACCTTGATTTCTTCGGCGCTCTTGAGCTCGATGTAAGCGTCGATGAATTCGTTGGTGAACACGTCGCCCTTGGTCAGGAACTCACGACCGGCGTCCAGAGACTCCAGTGCTTCCTTCAGGCTGCCGCAAACCTGCGGGATCTGTGCGGACTCTTCCGGCGGCAGATCGTACAGGTTCTTGTCGGCTGCATCGCCAGGGTGG
>MDSY01099223.1_pt1 | contig 19122 bp, 16 predicted proteins | sample 811131 | NCBI WGS metagenome assembly MDSY01 (sample SAMN05326643, study PRJNA326480) | marine metagenome | isolation source: seawater | place: Atlantic Ocean: South West | collected 2010
GGAATGCTCAGGAGTTATTCTGATTTAAAAGGAGCTGGTAGGATTGCAAGAAGAATTAAAGATGTGAATGAAGTTGAGCCTATAAAGACAACAAAAACGTTAGTTGAGGTCGTTAGGAGAATGGCTCCGCCAAACAAGCATAATAAGTTTTTAGCACAGGTGTTTCAAGCATTTCGAATTGAAGTAAATAATGAAATGCATGTTTTGAAGGACATGCTTCAGCAATCAATGAGGGTTTTAAAGCCAGGTGGGCAATTAGTTGTGATTTCTTATCATTCAATTGAAGATAGGTTGGTTAAAAACTTCATGAGATCTGGAAAGTTTTCAGGAGAAGAAGAGAAGGATTTTTTTGGGAATTCGCTTTCGCCATTTAAAGTTGTTACACGAAAACCTGTTGTCCCTGATGATGAAGAGGTTTTAGAAAATAATAGATCAAGAAGTGCAAAATTAAGAGTTGCAGAAAAAATTTAAGTGAAAGAAAAACTTAAAATAAAAAAATGGTTTGGTTTGAATGAGAAGTTGTTTTTCAAAAATCTACCATTCGTTCTTTTTCTTACAGGGTTAGGTTTTTTATACATAACAAACTCTTACTATTTGGAAGAAACAGTTAGGGATATGGAAGGTTTGAAAAATCAGATTAACGATCAAAATAATGAGTTCGTTATTACAAAAACTCAAGTGAGTTTGAAAGGCCAAAGGAAAGAGGTTGTGGAAAAAGTAGAACGTTTAGGAATCAAAGAAAGTGAAAAGCCTCCTTTTCAATTAGAAGAAAAAATAGAAAAGTAGTTAATAAATAGTTGATTTAAAATTTGGATTCAAAAGCAAACATATTAAAACGAGTTTACCTCTTCTTTTTTGGTTTAGTGGCGTTTAGTTTACTGATCATAGCTGCAATCTTAAATATTCAGTTTTTAAAAACAGAGTCAGTTATAGCTAATGTTAAAACTACATCAGTTAAAAAGAACATCTTTCCAGCAAAAAGAGGAGACCTTTTTGCTAAGGATGGCAGCTTATTAGCTACTTCATTAACTTACTATGAGGTAGGTTTAGATTTGACTTCTGGAGCTATTAGAAGGGATACTTTAGAAGAATATGCAAAATCTTTAGCTGATTCATTAGAGCTTTTAATTGGTAAGAGGTCATCACAGGAATATTACAGGAAATTACTTGATGGTTATAGAGATTCAATTAGATGGATGCCATTAAGTAGAGCCTTGAATTATCCTCAATTTCAGAGATTGAAGACATTTCCTTTTATTAATCAGGGAAGATTGAAAAGTGGATTGGCTTATAAGAAATATACAAAACGTAAAAAGCCATTTGGAGTTTTGGCTTCAAGAACAATTGGTTCAAAAGCTCCTTTTGGACTAGAGGGTGCTTATGATATGTATTTAAGTGGCGTAGATGGAGAGCAAATTCAAAAAAAGAAGGGAGGTGTTTGGATGCCTATAAATGAGACAAGAATTAAAGACCCAATTGATGGATCTGATGTTTATTCCACCATAGATATTAATATTCAAGAAGTTACTGAAAACGCTTTGAAAGATCAACTTTTTCTTAATAAGGCTGATTATGGCTGCGCTGTGGTTATGGAGGTTGCAACAGGTAAAATAAGAGCAATAGCAAACTTATTAATTGATACAGCAACTGGCGATTTCATGGAGGCCAGAAATTATGCCGTGGCTGATGCAGAAGAGCCAGGATCAACAATAAAATTAGCCAGTTTTATGGCAGCTTTAGAAAAAAAACAATTTGAATTAGATGATGAGATTTTTGATGTTGGTCATGGGGTTTATAAAGTTTACGATCGAAGAGTTAGAGATTCGCATACCTATAATAAAAGAAAGAAATTCTCAGCTAGAGAAGTTTTTGAAAAATCATCAAATGTTGGAACTGTAAAATTGATCGAAAAGTTTTATAAAGATAATCCAGGAGAATACATTGAAAGACTTTATAGTTTTGGATTACATGATAAGTTGGGGGTAGATATAATTGGTGAGGCGGCTCCAAAGATTAAGTCACCATCTGACGAAGATTGGTATGGGACGACTTTGCAATGGACTTGTCATGGTTATGAAACTCAATTTACACCTCTTCAAATTTTAGCTTATTACAATGCTGTAGCTAATAATGGTAAGCTAGTTAAACCCATTTTTATTGAAAAAGTAGTGGATGAAAATAAGAAAGAAACGATTTTTGAACCACACATTATTAAGAATTCAATTTGTTCGCAAGAAACTGTAGGTAAATTACAAGAGTTATTAGCCGGGGTTGTATCAAATGGTACGGCAAAACGTCCATTTAGAGGTTCGCTTTATAAGGTCGCAGGTAAGACAGGTACTGCAAAAATCAATTATGCTAAGAATGGGGGGAATAAAGTTGAGTACAGAAGTTCTTTTGCAGGTTATTTTCCAGCCGATAATCCAAGATATTCTTGTATTGTAGTTGTTACAAATCCGAGGGAAAATGGATTTTACGGAGGAAGCACTGCTGCTCCTGTATTTAGAAAGATTTCAGATAGAGTTTATGCTTTAGATAAAAAGTTGAGAACGGAATTAATAGCTTCTAAAAAGAAAAGTAGTGTTAAAATTAAAAGTGGTCTTGAAAACGAAATAATAACCGTTGCTAAAAAGTTAAATATGAATACTGATGCTATAGGTGAAAACACTTACGTTTCAGCAAAAATCAGAAAAAATGATCTCTTTATAAAGAAATTAAAAATCCAAGGAGAGGAGGTTCCAAATGTAAGAGGGCTTTCGGCAAAAGATGCTTTATACCTTCTGGAGGAGAAAGGTCTTCGAGTAATAATTGTAGGGAAAGGGAAAGTTTTAAAGCAAAGCTTAAAACCGGGTAGCGAGGTGGTTAAAGGTAAACAAATAGAAATCATTTTAGGATAATGAAATTACTATCTGATTTATTATATAAAACAGGAATCGAGGAGGTTAAGGGAAACATAAACCTTGCTATTTCTTCAATATGTTTTGATTCACGTAAAGTGACGAGAGATACTCTCTTTATTGCTACCAAAGGAACTTTTGTTGATGGGCATATGTTTATCCAGTCGGCTATTGATGATGGTGCAATGGCTATTGTATGTGAGGCCTTTCCAGAAGATATTTTGGATAAAATCACATACATTAAAGTTAAAAGCTCCTCAAATGCTTTAGGTGTAATAGCTTCTAATTTTTACGATAACCCTTCGGAAAATATTAAAATGATTGGTATTACTGGAACTAACGGTAAAACCACGACAGCTACACTTCTTTACTTACTTTACAGAAGTCTAGCAAAAAAAGTAGGTTTACTTTCAACAGTTAAAAATAAAATTATTGGTGAGACAATTCCTTCAACTCATACAACACCTGATGCAATTATACTAAATGAGTTATTAGCAGAAATGGTTCGTAAAGGATGTACTCATTGCTTCATGGAAGTTAGCTCACATGCAATTCACCAAAAGCGAATCGCTGGGGTTGAATTTGATTTAGCTTTGTTTACAAATATTTCGCACGATCATTTAGACTATCATAATACGTTTGAAGAATACATTAAAGCAAAGAAAACATTTTTTGATGAATTACCAGTTGGAACTATTGCCATAACAAATTCAGATGAGCGACATGGTAATACAATGGTATTAAACACAAAGGCCAAGATTAAAAAATATGGTTTGAAATCTATGGCTGATTACAAATGTAGATTAGTTGAGAATTCATTTGAAGGTTTGCAATTAAGCATTGACGGCAAGGATGTTTGGACCAGAATTGTAGGTTCTTTTAATGCGTATAATTTACTTGCTGTTTACGCTACTGCTGTTGAACTAGGTGAAGATAAAACAGAGGTTTTAACCTCATTAAGTAGTCTTTCCGCAGTTGAAGGAAGGTTTCAACATTTTAAATCAACAGAGGGAGTAATCGCTATTGTAGATTATGCACACACACCAGATGCTTTGAAAAAGGTGTTAAACACAATAAAAGATATAAGATCAGGAAACGAGCAATTAATAACGGTTGTAGGTTGTGGAGGAGATAGAGATGCTGCAAAAAGACCACTTATGACGCGAATAGCTGCAAACTTAAGTGACCGTGTTTTTGCAACGTCAGATAATCCAAGATCGGAGAATCCAGAGGCTATTATCAATGAAATGAAGATGGGGTTGGCTCCAACGGAATTAGCTAAAGTTCTTTCAATAACGGATAGGGCTGAGGCTATTAAAACGGCATGCACCCTTGCGCAACCTGGTGATATTATTTTGGTTGCCGGAAAAGGACATGAAAAGTACCAAGATATAAAAGGTGTAAAGCACCCATTTGATGATTTAGAAGTTTTAGAAGATTCATTCAAAATATTGCAGAAGTAAATGTTATACTACTTATTTGAATACTTAAATAAAATTGATTTTCCTGGAGCTGGAGCGTTCCAGTTTATTACAACGAGGGCAGCATTTGCTATTATTGTGTCTTTAATAATCTCTATGGTCTTAGGGAAGAGAATTATTAAAATGTTACACCGCTTACAAGTTGGTGAAAGCGTAAGAGATTTAGGTCTAGAAGGACAAGTTGAAAAAGAAGGAACTCCGACAATGGGAGGATTATTAATTCTATCGGCCATCCTAATTCCCACTTTGTTATTCGCTAAGTTGGATAATATTTACATTATAATGCTATTGTTATCAACTGTTTGGTTGGGGATTATCGGTTTTGTAGATGACTATATTAAAGTGTTTAAGAAAAATAAAGAGGGACTAAAGGGTAAGATGAAAGTTGTTGGTCAGATCGGTATAGGTGTGATTGTTGGTGCAACACTTTTCTTTAGCGATGACGTCGTAATCGAGCGGTCCAATCATTCTCAAACACAAACAATACTGGTTGATGGAGTGGAATATTCAAATAAAGTAACCGAAAAAGTTGTTGAGAAGTCATTAATTACTACTGTCCCGTTCTTGAAAAATAACGAATTTAATTATGGAGATGCAGTTGAATGGATAGGTCTTGATGCTAATACTTGGGGATGGATTGTTTTTATTCCAGTTGTCATGATCATTATAACGGCGGTTTCAAATGGAGCAAACCTTACCGACGGTATTGATGGCTTAGCAACAGGTACTTCTGCTATAATTGGAGTTGCGCTTGGTGTATTAGCGTATGTGTCTGGTAATGCATTTTTTGCTGATTATTTAAACATTATGTACATCCCAGACACTGGAGAACTTGTTGTTTTTATGGGAGCTTTTGTAGGGGCATGCGTAGGCTTTCTATGGTATAACGCTTTCCCAGCACAGGTCTTTATGGGTGATACGGGGAGTTTAGCTTTAGGTGGGATTATAGCCACTTTTGCAATTGCAATAAGAAAAGAATTAATGATTCCTGTTTTATGCGGAATATTCTTAGTTGAAAACTTGAGTGTTATACTCCAGGTTGGATATTTTAAATACACCAAGAAAAAATTTGGTGAAGGTAAGCGAATCTTTAAGATGGCACCTTTACATCATCATTATCAAAAATCGGGTTACCATGAAGCTAAAATTGTAAGTAGGTTCTGGATTTTAGGAATATTATTAGCCGTTTTTGCTATTGCAACATTGAAATTAAGATAATCTTGAGTAAACGATTAGTCATATTAGGTGCAGGAGAAAGTGGTATTGGTGCTGCTATTCTTGGGAAACAAAATGAATACGATGTATTTGTTTCAGACATGGGATTAATTGCAAAAAAATATAAAGACGTTCTTATCAACAATAAAATTCTTTTTGAGGAAATAAAACACACCAAAGAGCAAATACTCAATGCTGACGTTGTTGTGAAAAGTCCAGGTATTCCTGATTCAAGTTTTTTAATTGCAGAGTTAAGACATAAAGGAGTGCCCGTTATTTCGGAAATCGAATTCGGTTCTTGGTTTACAAATGCTAAACTAATTGGAATAACTGGAAGTAACGGTAAAACAACAACAACAAGTCTTATTTATCACATTTTAAAAAGTGCAGGTTTAAACGTTGGGGTTGCTGGAAATATAGGTGAAAGCTTTGCATTAAAAGTTGCTACTTGTAATTACGATTATTACGTATTAGAACTTAGTAGTTTTCAGTTGGATGGGATTAAAAAATTAAAATTAGATATCTCTATTTTGTTAAATATCACCCCAGATCATTTGGATAGATATGATTATAGTTTAGATAAGTACATCGATTCTAAATTTCAAATAATTAAAAATTCCGACGAGAATTCTGTTTTTATTTATAATTCTGACGATAAAAATATCACTGAAAAAATTCTAGATATAACCTTACCTAAATCAGCTTATAAATTCACTTTTAACGAGTTAAAAGGTAAAGGTGCTAAGGCTAAAGATGGAGAGATATTAATAGATATTAACAGCCCAATGAGGATATCTGCTGATAGCCTTTCCTTGATAGGTAAACATAATTCATATAATATTATGGCATCTGCTTCTGTGGCAAGTGTTTTAGGAATTGATGAAAAGAAAATTCTACTTGCTGTGGATTCTTTTCAGCCGATTGAGCACAGAATGGAACGGGTAGTTGTTATTAACGGAGTTGAATATATTAATGATTCGAAGGCTACTAATGTAGATAGTGTCTTTTATGCATTGGAAAGTATTGAAAATGAAGTCATTTGGATTGCTGGTGGTGTAGATAAAGGGAATGATTATTCTCAACTTATACCCTTAGTGAAATCTAAAGTTTCTGGTATGATTTGCTTAGGTAAACAAAATAAAAAGTTGCACGCAACTTTTGAAGGTATTGTAAAGCAAATTGAAGATGCAGGTAGTGCCGAAGAAGCTGTTTTAAAAGCTTCCTCTATGGCAGAAGAAGGATTTACAGTATTGTTATCGCCTGCTTGTGCAAGTTTTGACTTATTTGATAATTATGAGGACCGAGGCAATAAATTTAAACAAAGTGTAACCAAACTAAACGATTAAAAAAAACTATGGCAAAAGGTAATTTTGAATTCCAGAACAAATTAAGCATCGGAGACACGATGGCTGAGAACTTAAAAAAGAACATTGGAAACTTAAGAAAAGAAAGCTTAAGAGAAAAATTCAGTGATTTCGAAAATGTTGAACACAGATTAGAGTTTGTCGCGAACGTTCATGGTATTGAATACATAAACGATTCAAAGGCTACAAATGTAAACTCTACTTGGTATGCATTAGAAAGAATGAAAAGAGAGACTGTTTGGGTTGTTGGAGGTGTTGACAAGACAGTCGATTATGCTTCGCTTCAGGAATTAGCAAAAGAAAAAGTAAGGGCGATTGTTTATATAGGAACTAATAAGTCGAAAATATTTGAAAACTTTTTGGATAAAGTTGATATGATTGTAGACGCAGGTTCGATGGAGGAAGCTGTACAGATGGCTTACTATATAGCAGACAAAGGAGAAACGGTTTTATTATCTCCAGCTTCAGCGAGTTTTAATATGTTTGAGAATTTAGAGGAAAGAGGAAGCGCTTTCAAACAAGCTGTAAGAAGCCTATAATAACTTTTGATATGGATCAAGTTAAACCTGATAATACTAGAGAGGTAAAACACCTTTTTACAATTATCGCATCAAGTATACTTCTTTTTTTGATTTTCATTTCCGTTTGGGTGATTAAGAAAGTTAAAGACGGAGTATTATAAAGTTTAAATGCAAGAGATTTACAACAAAATATATGGCGATAAGGTCATTTGGGGTGTAACAATATCTCTTGCTCTACTATCTATTCCAATTGTATATGTAGGAACAGAGCAATTAGCATTATTAAGAGGAGGTAATTTCTTTTACTTCGTGGTAAAACATTCAATAATTCTGTTAACTGCCTTCGGAATTGCTTACAAAGTTTCTAGGATGAAACACGGTTATCTTTCTCGGCTGTCTTTAATTTTAATTTTGATCACCATACCATTACTACTGTATACTATGTTGGCTGGGCATAGTGTTGATCAAGCTTCAAGGTGGATCAAAATTCCAGTTGTTGGATTGAGTTTCCAAACCTCTGATCTCGCAAAAATTTCGTTAACAATTTATTTAGCAAGAGTCCTTAGTCGAAAACAAGGAGCCCTTAATAATTTAAAAGAAGTTGTAAAACATCTATTCTTACCTGTTGTTTTAATTTGTGCTTTAATTATTAAAAGTGATTTTTCTACTGCAGCTCTAATTATGGGTGGATGTTTTATAATGATGTTTTTCGGAGGAGTTAAAATATCACATTTTCTAATTGTTTGCCTATCGATTATCGTTTTATTTAGTGTAGCTGTCATGATATTTCCTGATAAATTTGAGCGACTACTTACTTGGGGAAGTAGACTTGAGGCCTATAATGATGCTTTAGATCCTCGAAATTATCAGAAAAATCTTGCTCAGGCATCCATTTATGATGGTGGTGCAACAGGTTTATGGTTTGATTTTTTCCCTGGTAAATATGGTCAGCCACCCCAGGCAGCTTCTGATTTTATTTATGCAACAATTTTAAGAAATTACGGATTAATGGGTGGCGTTTTCACTTTGTTTATGTATTTGCTGTTATTCTTTAGAAGTATTAAAATTGCGAAGCAATGTAATAAACTATTTTCAATGCTATTGGTAATAGGACTGTCATCTGGATTGGTTCTACAAGCTTTTAGTAATATGGCTGTTGCTGTTGGTATTTTCCCTGTAACAGGTCAGCCACTCCCAATGGTTAGTATTGGAGGAACATCGCTTTGGTTTACAGCAATTTCAATAGGAATCATACTTAGTATAAGTCGAGAAATAAGTAGCAAATCAACTACTGATGAAGAAATCACCTAAAGTAATAGTAAGTGGCGGTGGAACTGGAGGTCATATTTTTCCCGCTGTTGCAATTGCCAATACTATTAAATTAAAATACCCAGATGCTGATATTCTTTTTGTTGGGGCAAAGGGGAAAATGGAAATGGAAAAGATACCTAAAGCAGGTTATCAAATTGAAGGTTTATGGATTAGTGGTATTCAACGAAAATTAACATTCGCTAATTTATCATTCCCTTTTAAGCTCATTTCGAGTTTATGGAATGCTAAAAAAATTATAAAGCGTTTTAAGCCCGACATTTGCATAGGTGTTGGAGGTTTTGCTAGTGGTCCGCTCTTGAAGGCTGCTACTTGGGCAAAAGTTCCAACATTAATCCACGAATCTAATTCACATCCAGGGATTACGAATAAACTTTTGGGAAAAAACGTAAATACTGTTTGTGTTGCTTTTCAAGGAATGCAAAAGTTTTTTCCAAAGGCAAAGAATTTGATAATTACTGGAAATCCTGTGCGACAGGAGATATTAAAATTAAAAGGTAAGAAGGCTAGAGCAATTGAGAAGTTCGGTTTAAAAGATGATCAACCAATTATTCTATCGATAGGAGGAAGTCAAGGAGCTAGGAGTATTAATCATGCCTTAGATCATGATTTAGAAAAATTTGTTGAAAAAGGATACCAATTACTTTGGCAAACAGGGAAGTTTTATAAAACAGAATCTCAACTTAGAGTTAAATCAATTGGAAGTAATTTGATTAAAACGCATGAGTTTATTTATGAAATGGATTTGGCATATGCAGCAGCTGATGTTGTAATATCAAGAGCAGGAGCCATGGCGATTACGGAATTGAGTTTAGTTGGAAAGCCATGTGTTTTGGTACCATTGCCTTATGCAGCAGAAGATCATCAGACTGCTAATGCCTTGGCTCTGGTAAATAATAATGCAGGAATATTGGTAAAGGATTCAGAACTTGAAGAAAAACTATTTAATGAAGTTGAATCATTGCTTACGAACGACATAAAAAGAGAAGCTTTAAGGCGAAATATTGAAAAATTAAAAATTGAAAATGCGGCAGATTTAATAATGGTGGAGGTTGAAAAATTATTGCTTAAGTGATTCAAAAAGAAAATATATATTTTATTGGTGTTGGAGGGATAGGAATGAGCGCCTTGGCAAGATATTTTATTGCACAAGGATACAGGGTAGGAGGTTACGATAAAACAGAAACTGTTTTAACAAAAAACCTTATAGAGGAAGGTGTTGAAATTCATTATGATGACAACCTTTTGTTGGTCGATGAGTCTTTTAAAAATAAAGATAAAACACTAGTCGTTTTAACTCCAGCTATTCCTGAAAATCATTCTGAATTATTTTTTTTTAAATCAAAAGGGTTTGAAATCCTTAAAAGATCGCAAGTATTAGGACTTATTACCGAATCGAATAAAAGTGTAGGAGTTGCAGGAACGCATGGTAAAACTACTATATCAAGTATGATTGCTCAAATATTTAAGTATTGTAAAGTTCCATTTACAGCTTTTTTAGGAGGAATATCAAAAGATTTAGGTAGTAACTATTACCATGATTTAAATAGCGAAATAACAGTAATAGAAGCCGATGAGTATGATCGTTCATTTTTACAGTTAAAGCCAAGTATTGCAACTGTTTCAGCAATTGATCCTGATCATTTAGATATTTATGGTACGAAAGAGGAAATGCAAAAGACCTTCAAGCTATACTTAACCGAAAATCTATTAAAAGGTGGTATAGGAATTATTCACAGTTCTTTAACTTCGGTTTTAGGGACTAGCTTTAAGACATATTCTATTGAGGATGAATCAGCAGATTATCATGCTGCTAATTTTAGAGTTGATAATACTGAATTTAGTGCGGATTTCAAATGGAGTGGTAAAACATTGAATAATGTTAAAATAGGTTTGCCCGGTATTCATAATATGGAAAATGCTTTAGTTGCATTTGGGGTTGGAATAGAAATAGGAATAGATGCTAATTTATTAAAAGAGGCTATTGCCAATTATTCTGGAGTAGATAGAAGGTTTGATGTCCATATTAAGTCGGATAAATTAGTTTACATTGATGATTATGCGCATCATCCTGAAGAAATAATAAAGCTTGTCACATCCGTAAGGAAAATGTATCCAACTCGAAGAATTCTAGGTGTTTTTCAACCTCATTTGTTTAGTAGAACAAGAGACTTTGCAATTAGTTTCGCAAGAAGTTTAGAATTACTCGATGAGTTATTGCTTTTAGATATATATCCTGCCAGAGAATTGCCCATTTTTGGAGTTGATTCTCAAATGCTTTTTGATTTAATTAATATGAATTCAAAAACACTTTGTTCAAAAAAAGAGTTAACATCACTATTAAGTGCATCAGATTGTGACGTAGTTTTAACAATAGGGGCAGGTGATATAGCTGCTGAAGTTGAAAATATTAAGAAATTCTTATCAAACTAAAAAAAACTAAACTGTTAGCGTGAAGAAAGGACTGAGAAATATAGTTGGTTTTTTATTGCTGATTGGCTTTTTTACTTTGTTATCGTTTGCAAAAGATGAACAAGATAAAAGGTTGGTAAAAAAAGTGAATGTATCAATTAATGCCACAGAGGGAGATGCTTTTATGGACAAAGATGATATAATCAACTTAGTTTACTCAAGACAAGATACCTTAGTAGGTAAAACAATAGGAAGTTTGCATTTAAGCGAAATTGAAAACTTGTTAAGTCATGAAACTTCGGTTAAAAATGCAGAGGCATATGTTGAAAGTAATGGAAACGTTAATTTGAATATTGAACTTAAAAAAGTAATAGCTAGAATAAAACCTGACTCTACAGTTGGATTTTATGTTGATGAAAATGGAGGTAAAATGCAATGGATAGCAAAATATTCTCCAAGAGTTTTAACTATCACAGGTAATTTAAAAAATTATAACCGTTACTTAAAGGATACGCTAATTGAAACTGATTTATCGTCTCATTCGAAATTAGTGAATGATGTTTATGAATTTGCTAAATACGTGAACAAAGATGTATTTTGGAGATATCAAATAGCACAGGTTTATATCAACCAAAAAGGCGATGCTATTCTTATTCCACTTATTGGTAATGAGGAATTTGTATTTGGAGAGTTAATTAATTTTAAGAAGAAGTTTAAGAAGATTAAAAGGTATTATGAAGATATTGCACCAAAGTTGGGTTGGAATAAATACCGAGAAGTGAACGTGAAGTTTGAAAAGCAAATAGTGTGCAAATAATTAAAGAAAGAAAATGAGTACTTCAGATATAGTTGTTGGATTAGACATAGGTACCACAAAGATTGTTTGCATGGTTGGTAGGCGTAACGAGTTTGGGAAAATCGAAATTTTAGGTGTGGGGAAGTCTGAGTCGGTTGGAGTTACTCGTGGGGTTGTATCAAATATCGATAAAACAGTGGGTAGTATTAAAACTGCAGTAGCAGAAGCTGAGTCCCAATCCGGGGTTGATATAGGTTTTGTAAATGTAGGTATTGCAGGGCAGCACATAAAGAGTTTGCAGCATAGAGGCGAAAAGATTCGCCACACTTATGACGATGAAATTGGCCAAATTGATGTTGATGGATTAATTGATGATATGTATAAGCTGGTTACCTTACCAGGAGAAGAAATTATTCATGTTCTACCACAAGAATATATCGTTGATAGTGAGCAAGGGATTAAAGATCCAATTGGAATGGCAGGCGTTCGTTTAGAAGCTAATTTTCATATTATTACTGGACAGGTTACTGCTGCAAAAAACATTTACAAATGTGTTGAAAAAGCGGGGCTAGAAGTCGTTGAATTAATTCTTGAGCCACTAGCTTCATCTGAAGCGGTCTTAAGTGATGAAGAGAAGGAAGCGGGTATTGCTTTAATAGATATAGGAGGAGGGACTACTGATATTGCAATCTTTCAAGATCAAATTATACGTCACACAGCAGTAATTCCATTCGGCGGAAATATTATTACAGAAGATATTAAAGAGGGCTGTACTATTATTAAGTCTCAAGCCGAGCTTTTAAAAGTTAAGTTTGGTTCCGCTTTAGCTAATGAAAATCAAGAAAATGAAATAGTGAGTATTCCTGGTTTAAGAGGGAGAACTCCAAAGGAAATATCAGTAAAAAACTTAGCTCATATAATTCAAGCTAGATTAGAGGAGATTGTTGAGAATGTTTATTTTGAGATTAAGAACTCAGGTTTTGAAAAGAAATTAATTGGAGGTATTGTTGTTACAGGTGGGGGTTCTCAATTGAAACATATTTCGCAATTAATCGAATATATGACAGGAATGGATACCCGAATTGGATATCCAAACGAACATTTAGCTAGTGGGAATGCTGAGGAGATTACAAGCCCCGTTTTTGCTACAGGTGTTGGACTTGTTATTAAAGGACTAGAAAAAGCTGCTAAACAAAAGCAAACACAAACAAACAAAGTAAAAGGCCATTCAACAAAAAGTAAAGGGAATTTCTTTGATGTAATAATTAAAAAAAGTCGCGAGTTTTTTGAAGATGACTCTGAATAAAATTTATAATAAAACCAACCAATGTTATTATGCAATTTGAAATTGAAAAACCAGAAAGCTCTATCATCAAAGTATTTGGTGTAGGAGGTGGTGGATCTAATGCGGTCAACCACATGTACAAGGCAGGTATTAAAGGCGTAGACTTTTTTATCTGCAACACAGATGAACAGTCGTTAGAAATTAGTCCAGTGCCTAATAAAATTCAATTAGGTTTAAATCTAACTGGAGGAAGAGGAGCAGGGTCTATTGCAGAAGTAGGCAAAAATGCTGCGATTGAAAATATTGATGAAATAAAAGAAATTCTTGAAAAGGATACTAAAATGCTTTTCATAACTGCCGGAATGGGAGGTGGAACTGGTACAGGTGCTGCTCCAATTATCGCAAGAGCAGCTAGAGAATTAGGTATTCTTACTGTTGCTATTGTAACATATCCATTTGGTTTTGAAGGAAGGAAAAGATCAAACCAAGCCGAAGGGGGGTTAGAGGAACTAAGAGATTCCGTTGATACTTGTGTAATTATTTGTAATGATAAGTTAAGAGAGATTTACGGTAACCTTTCTTTGTCGGATGCATTCGCAAAAGCAGATGATATACTAACAACCGCTTCAAAAGGAATAGCGGAAATTATAACGAGAACAGGGTATATTAATGTCGATTTTGAAGACGTTAGAACTGTAATGACTGATAGTGGTGTTGCTATTATGGGATCATCTTTAGCCTCTGGTGAAAATCGTGCTTTGAAAGCTGCTAAAGAGGCCTTGGAATCACCATTATTAAACGATAATGATATTGAAGGAGCGAATTATATTCTGTTAAATATTACGTCTGGAAATAATGAAGTGATGATGGACGAAATTTCTCAGATTACTGATTATATTCAAGATGAAGCTGGTTCGTCTGCTGATATTATTTGGGGTACAGGAAGAGATGAGGAATTAGGAGATAGTATATCAATTACATTAATTGCAACAGGGTTTGAGGCAAACAAGTCAATTGGAGGTATTCAAACTCTAAAAAAGCAAGCGAAAGTAGTTCATAGTCTTAAGGAAGATAATGAAGTTGATGTGAAAAATGAAATAGCTGAAACTGAGAAACCCTTTGAACCAAAACTTATTACGCCACAAAATCCGATAATAGAGGCTCCGAAAGTAGAGCAAATTAAAATGGAATTAGATGTTCCATTTACAAACACTTTAGATGAACCGGCGCAAAGTTTGGGGGTTACTAATCTAGCAAAGCAAGCGATTGAAACTTCAATTCCTGAAACTGAAACTGAAACTCCAAAAATTGTTCATAATTTATACGACGAAGAAGTAGTTTCTGAGAAAGAAAATCATAGTGACAATTCTATCGATGATATTGCAGTTGAAGAAGGGAAATTCGATTTCAGTAATAACGATAAAATAGAAAAAGGGTATATATCAGAAGAGTCAAATCAACAAAAATCTGAAACGCTTAAATTTGAAGAGCCTGTTAAACCATCTTTTGAACCTAAATTTAACGAGATTCATACTCAGCAATCAAATGAGGCTCAACCTAAAATATCAAAGTCTACATTTGCTGATGAGTTAGACGCTGAAGAAAGATTGAAAAGATCTCATCAAAGATTGAGTCAATTAAATAATTTGACTTCAAAATTAAAGACTCCATCTACTATTAGTGACTTAGAAAATGAGCCAGCATATATAAGAAAACAAGTAAGATTAGATAATGTCCAGCATTCATCTGAAAATAATGTATCTAGATTTACTTTGGGTAATGATGGGGAAAACAATCCAGAGATTCGGTCAAACAATTCTTTTTTACACGATAACGTTGACTGATAGCTTAGTCAAAAATAACATTGGTAACAAAAAAGCCGCTCATATGAGCGGCTTTTTTGTTAGAGTATTGTTAGTGTAATATGTAGGTTAAGAAAACTTCTGCCCTTACTTTATAACCATTAATCTTAGGTGGGTTAAAGCCTGGTTTACACTTAAAAAAAGCCTTCAATGCTTTCTTATTTAGTTTGTTTTCAAGAAGTGTTTTTGCTGATTTAAGTTCTCCTTCTTTGGAAACTGTAGCAATAATCATAACAAGTCCAAATGGATTGCTTTTAGGAACCTTTACGTTTGATGATAAACATCTATAAAAAGATTTGCTTCCAATAACTTTCGCAGGGTCGTCAAGAGCACCAAAAGAAGCAATTATGGGCTTGTTCGCTAACTTAGTGAAGAAGTGTCTTTCTAGAAATTGTTCTTCTTTTTTAATTGCTGTAAAAATCACATTATATCCTTTCTTTTTAATGGTGAATTGATAACTAAGTGCACCATTAGTGAACTTAAGTTTTTCATTCCAAGATCCCGCTTCATGTTTAGAAAATAAAGAGTAATCAATTTTTGTTTTAGTACTTACGTAACTAAATGATGTATCAATAGTGTCATAGCTCATAACTTTTATACACTCTTCTCCTAAAATAATTAGCGTGTCTGCAAGGTATTCGAATGATTTTACTTGACTTTTAGTACTGTTCCCATTCGATAAGCCAATATTTTCACGTTTAGGACCATCAATATAAATAAAGCCCTTGTCATGAACGTACGTGTTACTGTAAACTAATTCCCCGTCTAGTATTCTTCTGTTGGAATAAAATCCATTGGTTACAAAATAATCCTGCTGATTATTACCATAACTTTCTTTCATTTCTTCTTGGGTTAAAATTGTATCGGTAAGCTCAAATTTAGCTTCATATGTTATTTTACCTGAGAATAATTCATCCGCACTTAATTGAATACTTATTAGAGCTAAAAAAAGGAATAATATACTTTTCATCTTTGTTTTTTTGGGTAAAGATAAAAATCTATTAATATATTTTGTAATTGTTTAACAAGCTATTCTAAATAAGTTTTTTCTAAACATTAAATGTGTAATTTGGGTAAGGCTTATTTTTACAAAAAATCTGTTTTATGGCATATGTCGCTTTAGTTTATGGTGGATTCTCAGGAGAATTGGAGATATCTAAGAAAAGTGCAAATGAAATTTTCAAAGCATTTAATATTTCAATCGGAAATCCGATTTTGGTTAGAATAGTTGATGTTAATTGGACTGCCGAATTTCAAGGGGAAGAATTTCCAATTGATAAGAATGATTTTTCATTTAAAACTAAACATGGTAAAATTGAATTTAAATCAGTCTTTAATATAATTCATGGAACACCAGGAGAAGATGGGAAACTAGCTGGATATTTTGATTTAATTGGAATTTCTTATAATTCATCTGGAGTATTAGCAAGTGCCTTAACCTTTAATAAAAACTGGTGCAATCGTTTTTTAAGTACATATGGTATAACTGTACCTAAATCAGTAGTTTTTTACAAAGAAGAAGATAGTAGAAGTTTATATGAGGATTTATCTTACCCGTGTTTTGTTAAACCGAACAATGGAGGATCATCAATAGGTACACATAAAGTAAAAGATCAATTGACATTAGAGACAGCATTGATTGACGCATTTAAGCATGATACAGAAGTTATTGTTGAAGAGTTCATTCAAGGGCGAGAGTTTTCTGTCGGAATTATAAAAACAGATAAAGGAGATCATGTAATGCCTTTAACAGAAATTATAGTTGATTCTGAGTTTTTTGATTTTAAACAAAAGTATTCTAATAATGGAGCAACAGAAATAACGCCTGCTCTTCTTGAAAAAGAAAAAGTTAAGGAATGCCAAGAAATCGTAAAAAAAGTATTTAAATTATTAAGATTAAAGAGAGTGGCCAGAATTGACTTTATTCTCAAAGAAGATCAATTTTATTTAATTGAGGTTAATACAATTCCTGGGATGAGTTCTAAAAGTATTCTCCCTCAGCAAGCCAATCATGAGGGAATTAGTTTTAATGAATTAATAGGTAAATTAGGAGACCTTACTTGATTTTTTAAAAAAAAATAAAGTTGGCTAACTTAACTGAAGTTAATTAACTAAATTGGAAACTAATATTATTTATTAATGTGATTAACAATGAAAATATTACTAATCTCTCTTGGTGTAATTATCTTTGCTTTTTTGGTATTCCAAGTTATTCTCTTCAGGTTTCAGTATAAGATAGAAACCTATTCTTACAAAATTGAGAAGGTGTATGATAATTTTGAAATAAGAAGCTATGAGGCTACTCTATTCACCTCTATTAATATATCATCCGATAAATATGAAGAAGCGTCAAGTAAAGGGTTTTCTATTTTGGCAGGTTATATTTTCGGAAAGAATGAAAATAATCAAAAAATATCGATGACTTCTCCGGTAACCATGTCTTTGGAAGACTCTATGACTATGATGTTTATGGTGCCAAAAAAGATTAAAAAAGAGGAGCTTCCCAAACCAAATGAATCAAAAATAGAATTCAAAGAAGTTCCTGCAAAAAAAATGGCCGCTATTTCATTTGGTGGCTGGGCGGATAATGAAAAAATAGAAGAGTATAAGCGGAAGTTGACCTCTTGCTTAAACGATAAAGGTATAAAGCATTCAAATCGTTTTTATTTTTTCGGTTATAATTCCCCTTATGAGTTTTTTAATAGAAAGAATGAAATAGTTGTAGAATTGGATATCCAAACTAAAACAGAACAATAAAGAAAATTTAATAACTATGAAAAAAATATTTTTCTTGTTTTCGATCACCGTAATAATTTCTTGTTCAAAGGAAGAAGTTAAACTTAATGAGTCTGCTTTATCAACTATCTCAGAGGGTTTTGTTGTTTGGAGTGGTCCAACTATTGAATTTGTAAAAGAGTCAGGTGCTAATCCCCTAGAGACTATAAATCAAGATCAAATTGCGCCAAGCGTATCAATTACCAGAGGTAATGATGGAGGACAGATTTATAATATAATATTAGAAAATAAATCGGAAAAAGATTTCAGTCCCTTAGGTACGCAATGGGCAATTGGAGATACTTCTAATTTATACAATCTTACTTTTGGTCCTTTCCGAACAATTGTCGGAAGACCTCAAGAGGTGGTCGGAAAAAAATTAGTACTACACATAATGCAAGAAAATATTTATTTATCTGTTGAATTTACAAGCTGGTTTCAGGGTCAAAATGGAGGGTTCTCTTACAAAAGATCTACTCAGAATTAAATTTGTTAAAAGGAGATTTAAAGACTCTAATTTTTATCCATTAAAAACATATAAATATTTAGTCTAAATAACTCTTTACCTTTACTTATTGCGAAGTTTTGGGGGTCTTAAAATAAAAGCTGCACTTGCATATTGCCAGTATGAACAGTTTTTGAAGTTTCAGAATAGCGACCCTCATACCTGAAACTAATTTGAAAATTATTTTTAAATGACCTTTGGTAGGTTGAACGCCAAGTATAATTTGTGCCAATTTGAAAACCTTCTAACATATCAAAAAGTAGTGGCGAACTGCCGGATTGATCTCCTGAGAAAATAGTTGAAATATAATCTAACCCGGTAGTCATTCTTCCTTTTGAAATCATGTTGTAGGTCATTTCACAACCTAACTTCTTGAACTTTGCATTTTCTCCTCCCAGGGAATCAATATTATTTTTGTTTTTAAATGCGGAAATAATTGATATTCGGAATTTAGAACCTTTTTGATAGGTTAACTTTGGTTCGATAATTTGGCTTGTTACTTCATAATTATTTGCGGTGGAAATCTCTGAAATTTTTGATTTATTACTTAATTCAGCCTTATTTCTTAAGGTGAACTTTTTGGCAATATTCCATCTGAAATCAATAAGTTTTGAAGAAAAAGAGCGTCCTTCAAAACCAGAAGTTAATATGTTTTTGTTTTGATTGGCTCTAAAGGTATA
>MDSY01040821.1_pt1 | contig 19116 bp, 14 predicted proteins | sample 811131 | NCBI WGS metagenome assembly MDSY01 (sample SAMN05326643, study PRJNA326480) | marine metagenome | isolation source: seawater | place: Atlantic Ocean: South West | collected 2010
CACCCACCCCACCTGCCCCACCTGCCCCATCCACCCCCGCCGCAAGCCTCGCACCGCATCGCTCCTGAACAGCCGCAGCGGCTCGGAGCGCCTGCTGAGATGTCGAGCCCCACTCGGCGTCGGCGCCCTCGCCGCGGCTGTTGAGGGCGAGTTGAGAGAGGCGGCGCACGATCTTGGTGTAGAGTATCCCAAGCAGCAGCGCCGAGCGGGGAGAACTCGAGTGCGGGGGAGCACTACTCGAGTGCGGGGGAGCACCCGCCTCGAGGGAAGAGGAGAGCGAAGAGCGCCAATGAGAGAGCGTGGGAGATAGTAGTACTCGTGCGACTTCGGCGCCAAGACGGCGCTGTGCGGGTAGGCGCATGGCGCAGAGCTCCTTGCAGGTGTAGAGTAGTGCAAAGAGCGCATGCGGCAGCAGCTCTCCTGGCTGCTGCATCGCCGTCGAGAAGGCACGGAGCACGAGAGACTCAGTACAGTTCGTCTCGCTTCGCATGATACGTGCGATCGTGAGAGCGATCTGGACGCCGACACCCTCGTGGGGCTCCGGGTGGGCGAGACGTGTGAGTAGGGCATCGCGAAGCGGACCGCGCTCCTCATGCGCGATCCGACCGCTTCGGCTCCAGTGGCGAAGCACTTCATTCTTGAGCTGCGTCGCGGCGAGCAGCCTCACGGCATTGTCGACTGTCGCTGAGCACACGAGGTGGAGAAGGCGCTCGCAGTGCTTGGGCTGCACGCTCGAGGCCTCCAGGATGCTCTCGCCCCACTGACGCTCATGCGGGCTCGCAGAGAGCGCGCTGCCGATCCCCTTGGCAAGCACCTCCAACTCCTGAGCCATGGCCTCGGCGCTCCTTCTATAAGCTGCGAAATCGATTTTAAGAATAGTTTGTTTCGGATGCAAGTTTTTGGTGCCTGCCTCTAGTACATAAGGTACCCTGGTAACACGAAGTTTCTGGATGCTGGCCCCTCTGCTTGCGGCCGCTTTGGCCTTCACGCCGGCGCCGCTGCCGCTTGCGACCTTCGATGGCGAGCCCTCCGACAAGAAGTGGTCCGTCATGAATGACCCCGTCATGGGTGGCCAGTCGCACTCCTCGCTCTCGATGAGCGAGGGATTCGGCAGCTTTCGTGGCAAGTGCGCTATCGTCCCGTTCCTGCACGCGCCCGGCTTCTGTCAGATGAGTACCACCCACGGCCTCTTTGCGGAGCCCAACTTCAAGGATGCATCGGCATACATCGATGGCGCCTTGTACCTCACCGTGCGCTCGGCGGAGGCATACAGCGGCTTCAAGGTGAGCTTCACGGCGAAGCACGCCAAGCGGCCGGGCGGCGGTGGCATCCACCACGCCGGCCCCTCCTTCAAGGCCGACTTCAATGTGGTTCCTGGCAGTCAGTTCCGCACGGTTAGGGTCCCCTTCTCCAGCTTCTCGGTCGACTGGAGCGAGTACACGGGCAAGTGCGACAGCAAGGACCCCGACGGCGTGCAACATCATTGTTGCTCTCCCGAGCATCCGGAGGTGTGCGCGACGGCGCAGCACCTCAGCGAGATCACTGGCATCAGCCTATGGGCGGAGGGGGTCGAGGGCGAATTTCACCTCGACGTCGCATCCATCGGCGCTGGGCCCAAGTGAGTCTTGCTCGTTCTCTTTGATGTTTCCGTTTCGTGTTTTGTGAGTCGTCTTTTGTGTTGCAGTGTTGCAAGTCGATGTCAATGTCGAAATGCACAGCCTGATCATGTACTTGTCATGTAACGTGTGTGGACGTTTCATGCGTACCAATACAGTCGAATATGCTCTAGATCTGAAATGTCTTATTAGATTAAGATATTATCTATTACTATTTATTCTATTAGATTTATAGATAATAGATTTAGATACTCTTAAGTCTTACTCATATAGTCATACTCATACTCATACTGTAACTGCAAAAGTATTCATAGTATCTCTTTTTATAAATAAAAGTATTTAGTTCTAAGTATGATATAAACATATATATATATTCTTTGAAGGGTGGACGATATCAAACCGGCCATACTTTCTTATAGTTATATTAATTTTAATAACTTTTAAGTTTTACTTTAACATTAACTTATAGATTTAGATTCAGATATTTAAATTTAACCCCAACTGCTAGGCCTTCATTCGAGCCGCAACTGTACAGAGCCCCACGGGAGCAGGGGTAACGTACCAGATCTGTCACCTGGAGATATATACTTCATTAAGGAACCTGTACTCAAGACGACTACACAGATACACATGAGATACAAACGACCACACAGCAACTTGTTAGTGAGCCCTAGCTGTCACGATCACATTCCAACATGGAACGTAGCTCATTTACACCACGTTGGGGACTCAAATCAATGGCGTTCAACTTCCAGCTGGACAATATTGAACAAAAGCTGCGTGAGTGCCATCAAGGGAGTAGTGGGAAGACAGTGTTCACCCAGGGGTATGGAACATAGACAATGGATCTGCAAGACGCTGTTGCCAAGATGTAAAGCGTGGCGACACATGAGCGCACCCTTGCGGAAACAACGCCACAATACACTCGTGGCATGATTCGTACACATAAGAATCCTTCCAAGCAGAAATGTCCCGCCAGCATGTTGATTGGCTTGGGAGAGAGTTGCATCACAGGCCGAGGAGCGAGCGAAGATGCTGGGTTTGCTGTTGCTGCAAATTGTCGCCGTTCTGCGCGGGTGCTGCATGCTGCTGCGGCTGCGGCTGCTGCTGCTGCGGTTGCAAGAGCATAAGGCGCTGTTGTTGCTGCTGCCACTGCTGCAACTGGACCTGGAACTGATTGAGCTGTTGAGGGGTCAAGTTATGGCGCTGCTGCTGCAGCTGCAAGAGGAGAGCCTGAGTCTGCTGCTGCAGCTGCGCCACTTGCGCCTGTTGCTGCTGTAGAGGCGGCGATTGCTGTGCTTGCGGAAGCTGGGCCTGTTGCGATGGGAGCAGCTGTGCCTGCTGAGCATGGTGCTGCTGCTGCTGCATCATGAGTTGCTGTTGCAGGAGTTGTTGCTGCTGCTGCAGCAGCTGCTGCTGCTGCAGCTGCTGCTGTTGCTGTTGCTGTTGCTGTTGCTGCTGCTGCTGCGCTAGTTGGGCATTCGCCAGCAGCTGCTGTTGTGATTGCAATTGCTGTGATTGTGCTAGCTGCTGCTGTTGCTGCTGCTGGTGCGCGAGCTGCTGTGCATGTTGCGACTGCAACTGGCGCTGCGGAGCCTTCTGGAGCAGCTGTTGCTGAAGCTGCTCAAGCATCCTGGCGTTCTCCTCAGCCTGCCGAGAACCGAGGGCCTCCTCCGTGCGCCATGCGGCAGGCAGCTTGGATGGAGAAGAAGGCGCGGGGCCAGGTGATGTGGCGCCTGTCATGCCGCACCACATGGCAAGCCTGCTAGTGGGCTCCGCGTTCTGGGGTGCTGCGGCCTGCGGGACGCCCGCCGAGCCATTGAGGTTCGCGACTCCGAGCTGGGCACTCAATCTCGCAGTGGCATCTGCGGAGCCCGCGGCGAGGCTCGAGTTCCACGCGAGGTGCGCCAAGCTGCCGAGCTCGGGAGCCGTAGGGGCGGGGGCCTGCGGCAGCAGCGCACCAGGGAGCGCTGGCGCCGGCGCTGAGCCCAATGGTGGCGCCTGGGCCGCCGCGGGCGGAGAGCACCAAGAGGCAAGGCGCGACGTGTTGCGCCCAGCTGCCGCGGGCATCGCGCCTGGTGGCATCGGCTGCGCCGGGTGGTCTTGCGTCGCGGCTGGCAATAGGGCGGCTGGCAATGTCGATGCGCCCAATGTTGCCATAGAGAGCGGCGAGTGCGCATTCGGCGCACTCGCGACGCCAAGACCCTGAATCCCAAGCATAGCTTTGAGCGAGGAAGAGGGCGAGGTCTCGGAGTGCTGCTCCTCGAGGAGCAGCGCATTCGCAGGGCTGACCGGTGGTGGGAGGCCCCCTGGCATCGCCTGGTGATTGGGGGCTGGCATGCCTTCCCTGGGCCGCCCCACGCCCGGGGGCAGCCCCATGCCCGGGGGCAGCCCCATGCCCGGGGGCAGCCCCACACCCGGGGGCAGCCCCACTCCCGGTGGCAGACCTGCGCGGGCGCCGGGAGGCGGCAGGCCGGCGGGCAGCGGCTCATTCTCTGCGTCCTGATAGCGCTCCTGCTCCCCAGGTGCCTTGCTGTCGACACTGCCCGATCCCGACCTGGCCATGGCTGCCCAGGACAGAGAGCCATCCACATTGGGTGAAGATGCGACTCTGCTGCCGTGCCCAGCCACGCGTGGCTCGAGGTTGTCGAGAGAGTTGCCTCGCCGTGAGCCTGGCGGTGGCAGACCAGGAAGCCCCCAACCCTTTTGAGAGTCTGTCCTGGCAGGCGGTGGCAGACCGTTCGGCAATGGACGGCCCCGTCCCGCAGGGAAACCCCTCGTGCCGTCAGGCCCCTTGGCGTAGCGCAGCCCGAGCGCCTTGGAAGCCCCTGCGGCAATCCCAACCATGGTGGATAACTTGCCCCTCCCTACGAGGGCCGATGCATTTGTTTGATATGAGACTCACATAGCGTTTACCCCCAGCAGTCCAGATAGATATCATGGTTGCGAGCTTGCGCGTCCGAGCATGGGCGTTGCCATGCCTGCTGTATCACCGGAGGATGCTGATGCCGGCGCCTCGGCTGATGGCCTCTGCCGCCGATGCCACGCCATTTCAACCACTCACCCCCTCGGCAAAGGCGGCAGACACCATCTTCGCGCTCTCATCAGGCGCCGGCGTGCGAGCTGGCGTCTCTGTCATTCGCATCTCCGGGCCGCAGGCACGCCATGTGATCTTGCGCATGGCCCCGGGTCGCAACGGGGTGCTTCCAGAGCCTCGCCGCGCCGCCCTGCGCTCGCTCCGCAAGCCTCCTCCGTTTGAGAGCACTGCCGCCACCATAGATGGCGCTGCCGTCGCCTCCACCGGAGAGGCGCAAGAGGTGATTGATCGGGCGCTAGTACTGTGGTTTCCGGGGCCCAAGTCGTTCACCGGGGAAGATACTGTGGAGCTCCATACGCACGGCTCCCGCGCAGTCGTCTCTGCCACACTCCAAGCCCTTGGCGAGATCGAAGGATGCAGACTCGCGGAGCGTGGAGAGTTTAGCCGGCAAGCGTTTTCAAATGGGCAGATGGACCTGATGGAAGTGGAGGGTTTGGCGGACTTGATCAATGCGGACACGGAGCAGCAGCGGAAGCAGGCGCTTGCCCAGATGGAGGGTGTGCAGCGGCGCCAGTACGAAGCGTGGCGGAAGCAACTCCTCACCTGTCTCGCACACACCGAGGCGTTGATCGATTTCGGCGACGATGAAGAAGACGTGACTGCTGCTGCGCTCGAGGGCGCCCTGACGAAGACGCGCTTGGTGGGTGAGCAGATGCAAGCGGCACTCACTGACGGCGAGCGTGGCGAGGCTGTGCGCGAGGGAGTGCGTGTCGCCATCCTCGGGCCACCGAATGCTGGCAAATCGAGCTTGCTCAACTTGCTCGCACAGCGAGATGCGGCGATCGTCTCGCCGGTGGCTGGGACGACTCGCGATGTGGTCACAGTGAGCCTCTCTCTCGGTGGCTTGCCCGTGATCCTCTCGGACACCGCCGGACTCCGTGCCGATACCAACGACCCCATCGAGCAGATGGGTATGCAGCGCTCAGCGAGAGAGGCGGCACGTGCGCATCTACAGCTCTGGGTCTTTGATGCTGCAGAGCCGCCGCTTACAGAGGATAGCGTCGATGCGGCCGCCGCCGCTGCTGCGGCAACAGAGGCCGTCGGGGGGGCGCACGATGAGGGAAGCGACGACGGATCGGCAGAGGGGGCGCAGGCTGCGCCGGCGCGGCTGCTCATACTAAACAAGGTGGACCTGCGCGAGTCTGCGCCGGCTTCGAGCCCGCTCTTTGCTGAAGAGAATCAATGGAGCCTCTCTTGTCGGACGCAGCAAGGCGTCGACGACTTCCTCGAGGCACTCGGCGCCATGGTGCGCAAAAGCTACGGTGCCGATGAGCGCGAGCCGGCGCTCGTCACGCGCGCGCGGCATAGGGAGCACTTGCTCAGGTGCGTGGCGGCGCTCGAGACCTTCGAACGGCTCGCGGCGATGGGTGAGGGGGCACCGCTCGATCTCGCAACGGAGGAGCTCCGGTACGCAGCCAACGAGATTGGGAGGATCACCGGTAAGATTGATGTCGAGGAGCTGCTCGATGTCATCTTTAGGGATTTTTGCATTGGCAAGTGAGGGGAGACACTCGTCGAATGCGCCATTCGGGGCCCATGGTCTAGTAGCTAAGTAGTATAGTATAGACTCAGACTGCGGTCAGCATCATCGATTGGAATGATCGCGCTCGTGCATACAAATATTAATATTTATATATTTTATCATTGAAATTGATGCTCATGCTGGTTGTGGTTAAGGTAAAGGTAAAGGTTTAGGCGTTTATTATATATGTGTGTGTAATTATATTTAGGCGCCTCAGCATCGGCATGTGGTCATGTGTACAAATATTTCGATCTGAATTCTCATTCTGAAATCTATTGCCATAATCATAATGATCAAATTCTCGTGCATCATCTAAAATTTAAAATATTAAGACTAGTACGACGACGTACACATGCATAAAGATATCCACACTTACGCACTACCCGAAAAGGCACTTCGAGGCGAATGAAGACAAAACTGAAACTCTGTGCTCAGCGAGTCAAGAACTCTAAGTCTAACTCGCTGTAGACTCTACTGCCGGGTCTGCCAATGCCACCGGGCGCTAGCGCCGCCGATTACTCTCAACTCCGCCTTCCAAACTGCACGACAACGCAGGTCTCGAACAGCGTCAGCACGAACACGTCAAGGATCCGAGACTCGTCTTGTCAATGACTTGATCATTCGTTCGCCTATCGCAGCTGAGCCCATCTTTCACCCCTGTCGAATATACATATGTTCAGTTCTTGCGTGCCGCAGCGGCTGCTGCTGCCGCCTCTCGCTCTGCCTTCTCCCGGTAGAACTGCACCTTTCGCTCCTCGAATTGCTCCGGGCCCGTGCTGCACATCGCACGGTAAGAAGAATCTGAGCGTGGCTCGCACATTGTGACAAGGCGCAAGCGCAGAGGTACGGGCAGGGTCAGCAACAGGGCTCGGGCAGCGGAGCTCACTGTTTGCCGAGGCAGGTGTTCAGCTCGTTGAAGAGAGTGCGGCAGTAGAAGGGCGCGGTGACAGTGCGGCCTGCGGCACACGACAGGGTTCCGACGAGCTCAATCGGCAGGGGCAGCGCTCATGACCACTCTGGCTGCAGCAAAAGGCTCAACACACACCGTGTGCACACGCAACGTAGGCTGCCCGCGGCTCGTGGCACTTGTCCAGAGCTTCTTTGCCCAGGAGCTTGCGTATCTTCTCCTCGTCGCGCCGCAGGTAGTTGTGCACAGGACCCTTGAGCCGATCATCACGCGCATCGCCCTTGGTCTCCGCGGACATCGCGTTTACCTTCGACACTTGGTCCTTGCTAGAACTTACCAGTCTCTCAGCCGAAAGTAAAACTGCTTAAAAGCCTCTTGTTTCCGATAAACCAAATCTCTCCCGCCCCCATCGGTAGGTAATCCCAATCGATGACGGGGTGATGAAGCTCCCTCTTATTCCTGCCGGGGCGCTGCTGCTGCTCGCCAGAGTGGCGGGCATCCCGACGCAGCTGCAGTGTCATCGCGAGCTCGCGGCTGGGGGGGAGATGATCCACTTCAAGGTCCCAATGCGTGATCCGAACAGGGTGCGTGTACGGCGGCTTGATGGTGGGCAGGAGTCCCTCATCGACACAGGCTCCACGTATGTGCCTGGCGAGAGGTTCGCGGTGTCGCTCCCAGATGAGACTGGCTTACTCGGCCAAGCACAATTTCGCGCCTCCAGTGGCGCGCTCTGGGAGATGGACTGGGGGGACCAGTACAGCCTCGCCGGCTCTGGCGCGTGTTTGCCGGTCTCATTCCATCCGGTCGCAGGCAAGCGCGAGCGGATCGTGCGCACGGATGGTGCGAGCGGGAGCATCCGCTTATGGGCGGGCTACGCTGGACAGGGAAGGGAATTCGTCCCAGCAGCCGTCAAAGTCACAGACTTTTTTGAACTGCATGAGGAAGAAAAGGAGACGGCGAGCGAAAGTGCGCCTCGTGCGGATGTGCACGCGGGCATGGCTCCCGATGGTGAGGTGGCGCAGGATTCGTACGGAGGTGGAGCGAGTGGGGCTGCATCGAGTCCGACCGAGCCCCCGATCCGCAGCAGCGAGCGCACCAAGCAGTCTCAGGATCTCCATGCGGGACTGCTCGGCGGTGCGGCAGGTATCGGCGTGGGTCTAGTAATGCTCTCTGCACTGAGTGCGGGTGCGGCCGCACGGAGAGTGTTGGCGAGGGGACGGCTCGCTCTCCACCACAATCAGCGCCCTTGGTCTAGGCAACAGCCACTAGGCCCCCTACTCATTGTCACGTAATCGCTGCCCATCGAGGAGCTCAGATCTGAGCTCAGAATTCGAGACTGATGGCTGTACATAATACACGGTGTACAATTGTACATGCATGAGCCGCCACGAGCATGCTTTGAGACATGTTACGTATCAGCATACATTGTAAATACAATTCAATCAGATCCGCCATTCACGTTAGCTAGAACGACGAGATCGAGATGGTTCGTCGTCGCATTTTGATTTTCCGACGATTGATTTTGAGTTTCCAAGTCTTGATATAGGAATTCCTATTATTCAAACGTTTTAGACTAAAACTATCATATTATACTTGATCATGTATGCCCATGCCCATCTGACAGGGCACCTCTCACTCAAATTGCACACCTAGATCATGAACGACAGCGCGCATGAACCATTCGTGCACCGCGCCCTCGGGCTCACTATGTATAGAGGCTCTGCGCGAAGACCACATCACGCACCAATAGTCTTTGTGCTGCCTCGCAATTCGCCTGCAGCTCCTGGTTGCCGACCACCTTTGCAGCATCGATGAGCTGTCGGAGGAGCTCCTCGAGCCGGTGCATCATTCGGATGATGGAACCCTCGTAGGCGTCCGTCATCTTGCACAAGTCTGCAAACTTTGCGCCGCCACACCAGTCGTGCACGAGGTCGACAAGCGAGGGTGGATACTTTTCGAGGTAGGCATCAATGTCGACAGGGAGCTTGCATTCCTGGACGACAGTGGCGACGCGCTTGGCTTGCTCGCGCAGCTGTTCGAAGGGCTCTCGCATCCCTGGCGTCTTGATCTGAGCTGCTGGCTCCGCCTTCTTGCCGTCCTTCCCCTGCCCCCCCTTGCCGCCGCCGCCACTCCCACTCGTGTGCTCGGCTACTAGGCACGAGAGGAGCGCCGCGAGCTTTGAGGGCTCGAGCTGCTGAAAGACGCCCGAGAAGACGAGTTCGGTGACGAGCAGCTCATCTGAAGTGCTCACCTCACAGGCGACGCGTCCCTTGTTGGAGATGACCCCCTCATCGGACACGTGGCCCAGCCGGCGAAGCACGCGTCGCATCCCCTTGAGCTCGTCGCGCATGAGCTCCGCCTTGGCCTCCTTGATCTGCTTGCGCATCGAGCGCTCCTCGGCACGGAGCGCTAGCTTCTGCCTGAACCTGGGCAGCGCGCCGTGCAACTGGGCCTCGCCGAGCCTTGGCTCCTCGAGCCTCGAGTGTACCGCCTCGAGCTTACGCAAGAGCCTGGGCACTCTCTCGTCCTTGATGGAGAGGTCCTCGGGGCTCAGCAGCGGCACGCCACCCTCTGCGAACCGCTTCTCCACCTGCTCATGAAATTGGGGCAAAAGTGGTGGCGACGAATTGGAAAGATGGGGTCTGATGAATCGGGAAGATGGGTGTGAGGCTTGCCTGTCGAATGACTTTGAGGACGCCGTAGCGCTCATCATTCCCGCGCAGGTCCTTGGGCAGCGCCACCTTGACTGAAGAGATCGAGTCGAGCTGCTCGAGGCTTAGGCTGAGCACTTGCAGCTCGGCATCTTCCGGCTGCTCCGGCGGTGTCGGCTTGAGGCCTCGCTCAATCGCCTCGGCAGCGCCGGGCGCACAACGCAGCAGTGCGTCGACACTGTACTCACTGGCGACCCCCACCCCACCCGCGGCGCTCGTGGCGCCCTTTGCACCCCCCTTGCGAGGGTCTGCCGTCGCTGACCTCCGTTTGAAGCTCACGATGACCCCCCAACCCCAGTCAATTTGGGCAGCATCATCATTGGCCTCGCCGTTGCCGTCGGCCGGCAACGGATCCTCAAAGAAGCGAGCTAGGCGTCCGGGCTGCAAGAAGGGGACTGAAGCCACGGGCGCCTGTATAAATGGTCGCAGCTCCCGCTTGAGCGCATCGCTCGCCTTGAGCGTCGCATGCAATTCGGCGAGTGTCGTCTCATTCTCGAGCTTCCACTCTGTCGACTGCAAGGTCGCGAGGAGCCTCCTATGGGCCGTCTCCATCTCGGGGAGGGAGCGTTGTAACTGGAAGGTGTAGAAGGACTTGGAGATGAGCATCTCAATGTCCGCCGTCTCCACGCGCACGCAGTTGAGCAGCATGTTGTATGATAAGTGGAAGCGCGAGGAGAGCTTATCCGCATCTCCATGGAGCATCTCTTTGACTTTGGCGAGATCACTCTTCTCGTCAATCATGGTGATGACGAGGCCGCGCGTGTCGAGGCCGCGACGTCCGGCACGGCCACTCATCTGGATGTACTCACCAGAGGTGAGGATGCGGAACTGCTGCCCATCAAACTTGGAGAGATCTGCAAAGATGACCGTCTTCGCAGGCATGTTGAGACCCATCGCAAATGTCTCTGTTGCAAAGAGGAGCTTGACGAGGCCCTCCTGGAAGAGGATCTCGACGAGCTCCTTCAGGAGTGGCAGCAGCCCCGAGTGGTGCACCGCCACTCCACGCTGCAGCAATGGCAACATCTTCTCCACCTGCGGTAGCGTTCGGTCGTCTTCCGAGAGCGTGTCTGTCGCATTCTCAAAGATTTGCGTCACGCTCTGTCGTTCCTCGAACGAGGTGAGCTCGATGGCCTGCATCTGCCCCGCAAGACTCTCCACCGTCTTCTTCCCAAACGCGAAGACGATCAACGGCTCTAAACCTCGTGAGACGACCGTCTTGACCAGCTTGAAGCAGTCTGAGGGGCCGTGCTGCTGCTGCTTGCGCTTTCCGGCGCCATCCTTTTGCACACGGCCCCCCTTAGGCTTGATGGAGCTCGCGGCACGGTCGAAGGCTTCGGACTTGAACTTGCCGTTCTCGTCCAGCGCCAGGTGGAAACCGTCCGAACCCGCACCAAAGATGTAGTGCTGCAGCGGCGTGGGGCGGTACTCGGTGTACACCACGTGACACGGCTGCCGGTGGAGCTGGGCGATCCATTCTGAGAACTGGAGCGCGTTGGGCACGGTGGCGGAGAGGAAGACGTACTTGACCGAGTGAGGAAGCAGAATCATCCCCTCCTCCCACACGACGCCACGCTCCTTGTCTCGCATGTAGTGCACCTCGTCGAAGACGACCCACTTGACCTCCCGCATCACCTCGGAACCTCTGTAGAGCATCGACCTCAGAATCTCTGTGGTCATCACGAGGCAGGAGGCGTCCACGTTGATGGTGTAGTCACCGGTCATCAGACCAACGTCGCCAAACTTCTCGTACAGCTCCCGATACTTTTGGTTCGAGAGCGCCTTGATCGGCGAGGTGTAGATGACGCGCTGCTGGTCGCGCAGCGAGACTGCGATCGCGTACTCGGCACAGACAGTCTTCCCGGCGGAGGTGTGCGCGGAGACGAGGACAGATTCCTCGCGCTCAATGCAGCTGACCGCCGCCTTCTGGAATGGATCCAGCTCAAAGGCGTACTCCTTTGCAGGCTTCCGACCTGCAGCCTCCGCAGGGTTGACAAGGTTGAGCATGTCGTCCGTCGGCTCTTCGCCTGGAGGCATCGCCACTTCATGCTTGCAGGTCTTGCCGGTTGGTCTGCCCTCACTTGCCTGGGCGTCCTCTGCTCCTTCTCCGCCTCCAGGCGCGCTCGCGCCTTCCGCAGGCGCCGCAGCTGCCGCCTTGGCCGAGGCTGCCGCCTTGGCAGCGTGGACAGCCTTTGATGCTGCTGCGGCCGCCGCGGCTGCAGCCTTGGCCTGTTTCTCACTCAGCTCGGCACGCACTTGGAGAGAGCCGCGTGCCTTCTTTGCGGCAGGCTCCGATGGGCTCGCGAAGCCCTCGAAGAGATCATCCACATCGTCCATGCTGGGACGTCGTCTCCAGTCCAGTCCTTAGTTTTTGGCCCCATCTTTTAAGAATAAATACCCTCCCATCTCCCAGTGGACATTTACAAGTACACTGTGACACGAGTATGCATTTCCCCCTAACATGTCATCATATAATAAATAGACCTACGATCGAGACCTCCGAGTCTCGCTGTGCTGCCTGCAGGTCTAGTCGAATGTGCTCATCGAGCTACACATCGTTAAGACCATGGCCATGCACCCTCCATGCATGTCGACTCCCAATCCACCAAAGACCAAAGAGATGTGAGCTGGGGGCTGAGCTGTGAGCTGAGATGTTGTACACTCCTACCAGGAGCGTGTCGGCAATAAAGATCCACGACCCCCAAGACGTGAGGTGAACGAATCAACACAAGCAAACAAACGGTTCAAAGGGGTCGACGAGGGTTTAGAGGTCGTCCGCTGCGATGAGCAATACAGTCTACAGGTAGTCTGCCTTGATCTTGCGGGACAGGTGGTATCCAGAGGAGAGGAAGAGAAGAATATTGACAGCGGTGAGTGGGTAGTTGATTGGGGTCACGGCGAGGCCATAGAAGGTGAAGATCGATCCAGTCACAGTGAGCGCTGAGTACTGTGAGAGGGAGATCTTCTCTGTCGGCCTATCGAGCTCGAGGAGTGAGGCGCCAGAGATCATGAGTTTCGTCATGGGAGGCCACGGGTGGATAGTGAAGGGTCCTCCGGGGCCCGCGAGCGCTGCGGGTGCCATTGTCCGAAGCCTCCCAGCGCTGAGGGCGAAGATCCCCACCCCAGCCATACCCATGGCAGCCTTGGTCCCCATCTCGGCGATCTCGGCCTTTGCTCCAGGCACGGTGGCAATCTGGTACTCGAGGCAGCGGCGGAGCTGGTTGGACTGGGCGACGACGTTGAAGATATGGGAGCCCGCGAGGATGAAGTTCCGCGGCATCACAGCCCACCCGGCCCATGTTGCGAAGAGAGAAGAATAGCAGAGCATCACTCCAGTCATCTTGAGCGAGATCACCTCTGGTCCCTTCATCGAGGCATCGTAGACGGCGGAGATGCCGAGAAACCAGTTGCAGAGGGCGCCATAGAAGCCGAGCATGTGCACCTTGGAGCGGGTCGAGCCCGCGATCTCACTCTGGATCTGATCCTTGAGGTGCTGCAGCAGCGAGCTCTGGCCGCCGCCGGCGCTCGAGCTGCAGAGCCGGCGCGGCGCAGCGACGGAGAGTGGGCTGGACTTGATGGTCCGCACGCAGCTGCTACGGAGCGAGGCGAGCATTGGCCCGCGCTGCATAATCCCGCGGACGCGGACGCAGAGCATGTTGGCGTGGTTCGCGACGATGCTCTTCGCCAGCACCACAAAATGAATCGGGCCGATGCGCCCTCGTAAAAAAAAATCTCCTTTTTATACTTTAAAAGTCTCTTTACTGCTCCACTGAGGGAGATCGAGACTTTGCAGTCGTCCGGAGAGTCCCTCCCTGGCCTCTGCAGCTGTGCGAAAGGCACCAGGAGCGAGAGCATCAAGGCTGCTCGGCGGTCTGCACCTATATGCTAAGAGTACTCGTCGTGCTGTTGCCGATGACCGTCCTAGGGCGCTGCTTGCGGCTCGCTAGTGCACCGCAGCTAGCCGCGAGGCCACCCGCAACGCAGCGGCTCACCTCGATGCGGCAGCTGCGCCTGCTCGGCTTACCGCGCCGCCGGTGTGCCGTAATGGGCGCTAAAGGCTCCGAAGAGCCGGCAGATGTCAACGAGCTCATGAAGGACCGCCTCGCAAAGGCCGAGAAGCTGCGTGCTGATGGCTTCGAGCCGTATGCCTACAAGTACGAGCCGACGCACACTTCGGCTGAGCTGGCGACGCAATGGGCTGATCTTGAGAACGGTGCCGAGGACGAGGGTGCGGACGTGACTGTGAGTGGCCGCCTCATGCTCAAACGTAACTTCGGCAAACTCGCCTTCATCACCTTACAGGATCAGTCAGGGACGATCCAATTATATCTCGAGAAGAAACGTCTCTCCGATCGCTTTGCCGCCTTTTTATCCACGTGCGACGCGGGCGACATCATCGGCGCGCGAGGCTCGATGAAGCGGACCGACAAGGGTGAGCTCAGCGTCTTTGCGCACGAGCTGAGCATGCTCACCAAGGCGCTCCGACCACTGCCGGATAAGTGGGCCGGACTGAAGGATATTGACAAACGGTACCGCCAGCGCTACCTCGACTTGATCTCGAATCCTCCTGTGCGTGCGACCTTCGCGGAGCGCGCACGGATCGTCTCGCACATCCGGCGCACTCTCGACGAGCGCGGCTACCTCGAGATCGAGACGCCCGCACTCATCCAAGTCGCCGGCGGCGCCGAGGCTCGGCCGTTTGAAACGTTTCACAACGCGCTGGGGATTCCGCTCACGCTTCGGATCGCCACCGAGCTGTATCTGAAGCGTCTGGTGATTGGGGGCTTCGACCGCGTCTACGAGCTCGGGCGCATCTTCCGCAACGAGGGCATCTCCACACGCCACAACCCCGAGTTCACCTCGATCGAGCTCTACCAAGCCTACTCGGATTACGAGGATATGATGGACCTCACGGAGGAGCTCATCGTCGGGAGCTCTCTTGCAGTGCGCGGCACCACGGAGCTCGAGTACCAGGGCGTGGCGATCAACATGACACCCCCGTGGCGGCGTGCCACCATGGCGGAGCTCGTGCTTGAGGCCTGCCCTGCCTTTGACTTTTATCAGCTGAGAGTAGATGAGGATGGGCTGAGCAAGGCGCGGGCGGCGGCCGCCGCGGCGGGCGTTCCTGGCTCCTCTGAGGCAGACAGTGTGGGCAAGCTTCTCTCGCTCTGCTTCGAGGAGCTCTGCGAGGAGAAGCTCGTCCAGCCCACCTTTGTCCTCGACCACCCCACCGAGATCTCGCCGCTCGCCAAGCCGCACCGCACCCTGCCGGGAGTCACTGAACGGTTCGAGCTCTTTGTGTACGGGCGCGAGTTGGCGAATGCATTCTCGGAGCTGACGGATCCGGTGGACCAGCGCGCGCGCTTCGAGGCGCAGGCCGCCAAGAAGGCCGCGGGAGACCTCGAGGCCTGCGGGGTCGATGAGGAATTCCTCACAGCGCTCGAGCATGGGATGCCTCCCACTGGTGGGCTCGGTATTGGGATTGACCGGCTGGTCATGCTGCTCACTGATTCGGCGTCGATTAAGGATGTGATCGCCTTCCCGCTCCTTCGTCCCGAGGGACAGGCACCGATCAAGGATCCTCGGGAGGAGCAAGGGAGCGCGCCGCCACCAGCCGCCGCCGCCACCGAGTCCAGTGGGCCCTCGCCGGAGATCCTGGCGTTAGAATCAAATATCGGCGAACAGGGAGCAAAGGTGCGTGCTCTCAAGGATGCTGGGGCTTCAAAGGAGGAAGTGGGTGCCGAGGTGGCAGCTCTGCTCGCCCTCAAGGAGAAGCTCCCTGAGGGCCACGAGCTCAAAGGAGGCGCCAAGAAGAAGAAGAAGAAATGATCTTCAGATAACTTAAACTTAAAAAGTCAAAGTGTGTAAAACTTTAGGAACGTCCTAATTTATAAGATTATTGATCTATTTTATAAGTATGTCTTATCATATCTTCGGATTTCATTTTTCACGATTCCATTTCTTCACATATATCTCTATCATTCATTGAGCATATCAATAACTCGCCCTCTCCGGCGCTGTATGCGAACCATCGATCGCCGATTGCCGCTTCTCAGAGCAGCGACAGCACCGACGAGCGCAAGCAGCGCGCCTCCAATACCGGCGACTGAAACAAGATGCACGATGCTCGTGTCAGCATCTCCAGGCGGTGGCGCTTGCTGTGATCCAAGCACGCCCCCAGTCGGATGCGCCCTCTGGCTGAGGTCATGTAGCCGTTGCTCACTCGGCAGCAACCTCCAGATTGGTGGTGCCTCGAAGCCTACATTGGTCGGCAAGTGCGGGAAGGCGGGCAACTGTAGCAACTCGTCATCCTTGACAAAGTCACACTCGTCTTCGTATTCAGCCGTCGCGAGCCGTTGGCCGGCTGTGTTCATGCTTGCGGACGGTTGCAATTGTGACAGCTGCTGCGCACCTTGCAACGCTTCGTCGAGCCGCTCCGCAAGGTGGAGAGCAAGGGCTGCGAAGCACGCACGCAGCCCTAGTCTGTGAGGCGTCGAGAGCCACCAGAGCTCGAATCTCTGATGCCACTCGGTCAAAAAGTTGCACGTGCTCTGTTTGGCCTCCTCGCTTGCTTCCTCCTCCTCTGCTGACAGACAGCTCCCTGCCTCTTCCTCCAATCCCTCGGCTGATGGTGCATCCCAGCTGCCAGTTGAGACCACCGCGCGAGGCTCTGCGGAGCGCAGCTCACGGCGACCCGACGAGCCGCCGCCACGAGACGACTCATCGAAAGCTACCCATGCCAGCAGCTCACAGCTGCTCTTGTCGAAGACACGCAGAATCGAGTCAAGTGCCTCCGCCCACGCCTCGACGCCCTTTGGCCCATAGACGCTGATCTGTGTCGGTCGGATGATCCCTCCCTTGGCTTTGGCTTGCTGCGCCACGCCAAGCTTGAGATCGTGCCGATAGAGGTAGATGCCGCGCGGTGTATAGAGCGCGAGCCTCAGCTCTGACGCGTTCGACGCCATCCGATTCGGCACCCTCGCATTATTCCACTCGGCCACCCAACGGCTCTGCTTGCGCTTGAAATCGAGCATTCCGATCTCGAGCGACTTTTGGAGCGAGTGCTCACATTCGGCCCCGCCCTCGCACCCTGCTTGTGTACCATCGAGCCGCTCGTCGATTCGGCGCACGACCTCAACGATGGCCTTTGTACGTGCGCCTTGGCCGAGCGTGCCGAGAGGGATGCCGAGAGGGAGTGCGGAGTAGACTGAGGTGGTACTGATCCAGGGCGGCCGCTTGGCGAGCACGCGAGTGAAGAGCTCGTCGGAAAATCGGATGAGAGCGAGTCGAGTGCACGGGCTCGAGTCCAGCTGCTGCAAGATGCCCCCCTCTTGCTGCAGGAGGCCCCCCTCTTGGGCATCGAGTGCGGTGGTCCAGTCCGTCACGTCATCGGGAGCATACCTAGGTGAGAGAGAGAGGGTGTGAGAGAGATCGAAGAAGAGTAAACGAGGATGAGGTGTCAAGTCTCGCTGGTGGCGACATGTGCGCAGATGAAGCACGTATGTATGAGCACAGCATGCGCTCTTTGGATGGACACGGTGCGGCGTGCTGAGCAGTGAGGATTTCGCAGCAGACTCTTTTGAAGCACTACGGTGCAGCTCGATCGCCAAGCCGCCGGTGGCGGTCTTTGTGGGCACATGCTCATGCAGCACGCCCAGCTTCTGGTCATGCTCGTAGACGTACACCCCGCGAGGGGTGTAGAGAGCGAGGACGAGCACATCGAACGCGGCCTTCTTGCGCACATTCTTAAAAGGGAGCTTCACGTTGCACCAGAGTGCGCGCCACGACTGGCCGCCTGATTTGTGCACCTTCCACGAGAGCTGCGAGGTCTTCACCGCCACACTCACCTCGTCAGTCGGCTGCTCCACCGCACACTCGTCACCCGCAGCTGGCGTAGCAGGCGCGGCGCGTCCGTATCCAGAAGCGATCAGAGCGAGCTCTGTGAGCACCCTTTTGCGCTGCTCCTCTGGGTAGGCTTGGAGCGGATTGCCCTCATACGCGAGCACGGTCGGGCTCTTCGCCTCAGCATGCGCTGCGAAGACCTCTGCGAACTCATCGGCGCGCAGCTCCATCGCCGGCTCCCGCTCGGCAGCGGCGGCTTCCGGTTAACAATAGTGCCCCCCACCGGCAACTTTGCAACGTTGTTTGCACCCTCAAACACTAAGTTTCTCGAAGAGGCGCTGCCATGCGCGCGTGACCGGGCCCGTCCAGGAGGTGCGCTGGGCCTCGCCAATTTGCGAGCGTCGCTCTCTTGGGTGGTGACCCTATTTTGCGCCCCCATGTTCATCTTCCATGGCGGTCTGCCGAGGTCGAGGGAATGGAATCGCAGGAGGCCGGACGATCCGAGCACGATGCGCTTCCACGACTTTGACGGCACGCGCGTGCGGAGCAACGGCGACAGCATGTGGGCCACGCGAGTGGCCACACGCTTCCTTGCCGACACTACGCATCTGATTGGCGAACTCATCACCGGCAGCAGGAGCGGTAGCAGAGCGTCAAGCCAAGCGGGTAGCCAAGCGGGTAGCCGAGCGGCGAGTCAGCCTGGCAGCCAGCCTGGCAGCCAGCCGGGGAGCCAGCCGGGGAGCCAGCCGGGGAGCCAATCAGCCAGCAGAGCAGGCAGCCGAGTCGTCAGCCGAGCAGGCAGCCACGCCGCCTCGCCGCGCCCACCGCCGCCGCCGCCGCCGCCGCCGCCGCCGCCGCCGCCGCCCACCGAGGGCTCCGACACGGCGAACCAGAGCAGAGATGACGGCGAGAAAGAGGAGGACCTGCTTCGTGCGGTGACCCGCGGTGAGCACGAGCAAGTCGAGGGCCTCATCGAAGACGGTGCCAACGTCAATAAGCTCAGCGAGGATGGCTGGTCCACACCGCTCTACCTCGCATCGTTTCGCGGAGATCTCCAAATAGTCGAGATGCTCTTGGTAAGTCTCACACTACCCCCAACTCTCGAATCAACTCGCCGTTCGAGCCTCGAATCAGCTTCCTCATCAGCCCCCCCTGATCAACATCACCACGCCACGCTCATCACCCCCTGCGCGCCGGAGACGGAATCGCGCAGCCGAGGGTAAACCGCGTGGCCATACTCATGCCGAGGCTTTGCCGCTGACACGCCATCGTGGCGCCGCCAGCCTTCCTATGCCCTCGCACACTCTAACCACCGCGTCTCAACAGTTCCCCCACCCCACGCCCCACCCCCCCCACTCCCCAACCGCATCTGCCGCTTCACAGTACTGCTTACCCTCCCGCATCAATTTCGCCCCCCCGACCCC
>MDSY01078523.1_pt1 | contig 19115 bp, 13 predicted proteins | sample 811131 | NCBI WGS metagenome assembly MDSY01 (sample SAMN05326643, study PRJNA326480) | marine metagenome | isolation source: seawater | place: Atlantic Ocean: South West | collected 2010
CCCCCCCCATCCCCCCTCACCCATCTCCTTTCCCTCTCTCTCTCTCTCTCTAGGCGGGAGCTCTTCGCGAAGGCGTCGGCCGTGCTCGCTGGCGCCGCCTTCGTTGAGGGCGCCTCCGCCAAGGCTGGCCAGTTCGGGAAGCTCAGCGTCTTTGACATGGAAGACATCTCGTCGCCTTACGTGCCCGGCGGCCCCAAGTCCGGTAAGGAGTCCACCTACGGCTATGCCAAGTCTGAGGGCGATATCCTTGCTGACGGCTACCAGGTGAATAGTCACCTCATGAAGAGAGAGAGATTGCACCATCAGTGGACCACCATTTGACGCCCCCCGTGCTTCGTCCCAGCAGCTCTTGTCGTGCAACTCTGCTCTCTCTACTCTCGCCCATGACAGCTGAGTGGAGACCCCACAAACACAAATACGCACACGGACTCGCTCTCTCTCACCCCCCCCCCCTCTCCAACCTATAGGCGGACGTGGCCCGCGAGAAGGCTTCCTTTGCCGAGTCGTGCAAGCGTCTCCTCTCCCTTCAGCCCAAGCTTGACAGCAAGACGTGGTGGTACCTCCGTGACGAGCTCCGCGTGCAGGCGTACAACATGCGCGGTTCGATGCTCGCCATCAACGGCGTGCTCTCTGACGCCGAGAAGCCCGCGGCCGCCAAGGCCTACAAGAAGTTCTGGCAGGAGATCGAGTCGTTTGATCTCGCATGCAAGAAGAAGGAGCCCGCCCTCGCCAACAAGGAGTATGAGGACGTCAAAAAGGCCCTCGCCGCCTACAACAAGATCGTTGGCGTTTAGATGGAATCGCGAAAGCGATGCACGTATTTGGACGGATATGATGGGTCTTTCTCTTCTCTCATGAGCTTGAATGTTATTAATTATTATTCTTAATCTTAGTCAACGACCGCTTCCCTTAATTAAGTGAAAAAACTGGGCGAGTACTGCTGCTAACCCTACCTGGACCCACTCGAGCTACCCTAGGTACAGAAAACTCCGCGAAAACTACGATTGGAGGGAAGTCTTTTTTTGCGATGCCGTACTCCGGTGCCGATGCCAGCATGCCCAGCTTCTTGTTCATCGCCACAGTGGCGAACTTCGTCTTCATCGGACGCTCCGTGCGCGACTGCACTTCCAAGAAGTCGCCAGTCAGCAAGCCAACCGCAGTCTCTCTGCTGCTGACCGCAGTCGCCGAATCCATCTGGGTGCTGCCCTGCTTCATCCAATGCGTCCTCGTCTTCTTCAAAGGACACGGCGGCGACTGGGCGCCGGATCTGAACAGTGAGGGATGCGATATCCAAGGCTACTACTCCTTCGCCGGCTCGCTCGCTGCCATGCTCGCAAGCCTGCTGATGGCTTTCGTCACGCTGCGGCTCACACGCTCAAACGAGCCGCCGCCGCTCAAGACCGTGCTCGGCTTGTGCGCCGCGGTGCTGGCGACCGCTCTCTTCATCGGCGCATTCCCGCTCATGCACATCGGACGCTTCGCTTACCTCGGCGAAGGCTTCTGCTACGCCGACTTTAATGACACGGGCACCATCATCCTGATGATGATCACAATCATCCCGACGGTCATCACAGTCCTCGCGCTTCACACGAAGCTCTACCTCGAGGGTGCGTGGCCGAAGAAGATCACGCTGCTCATGTCGTTCGCCTTCCTCACCGCATGGATTCTCTGGATCCCCGCATTCTTCATCGGGCTCGCCGGTGCATCCTTTCCCAAGGGGTACTTCATCTCCGGCGCGATTCTCGGGCATGCGCAGGCGCTCGTCAACCCCATCCTCTACGGCATCTTCTGGCGGGCCTCTGCCATTCAGATGGATCGATCGCGTCAACAGGTGGCTCTCACGTCCAAGAGTGACGACGAGAACGAGCGCGGCGCCCCGTGAACAACAATCTTGGAATCTAAGTAGTTCAGTGATCTCATCTGGTAGTGGTAGTAGTGCATATGGAATGAAAGCACCGTGTTGTGGATGCGCTCCGTTCATTAATGTAGATACATATGAAGTATCATTAAAACGTATATCTAAATCTACGCTCGATTAAGTTATATACATAGCTTCAGCTTCGAGCTTCGAGCTTGTTACATATATACGCATACCGTTATGTGTTTGTGTAGATGTGTACTACATGTATATGAAACTCAAATTAGAATTAAAATGATATCATAGCTGTGCACAGAAAGCGTCACAGCCACAGAGAGACTCCACACTTATAGCTCAACGTCAGCGATGGCGAGCCCATCGCCACCCGCCTCGCATCTTGCGAGCACAAGACCCTTTGGATTGATCACCATCGTGTGCCCATGCATGTGCGGAGGCGCGTCTGCCGAATCGTGTGCAATGTTCGGTGCGAGCACGTAGCTCTGGCACTCGAGCGCAGTGCGTCGAAGGAGCGGCTCCCACTGCTCGCCTTCCTCGCTCCCAAAAGCACTCGGCACACACAGCGCGTCCACAGGAAGCTCGCCGCTCGGCGCGTAACGGCTCAACCAATCTGTTCGCGTGAGCTCTGCGTGAACTAATTCGGAGCCTGATAGCATTCCGACGCGAAGTGAGCCAACGTTGAAGCGGACGCCCTGCTCGCCATGCTTAAGTCCATCCGACTCCGCGTCCAGGTGCACCTTGCGGTAGGTATCCACCAGCGCGCCGCGATCGCCATAAATTGGAGCTGAACAGAAGAGGGGAGTCGGCCGACCAGGCGCAACATCACGCTCGCGCTCGATGACACCACCGGTGATGAAGATGGCGTGGCGCTTGGCTGCATCGGCCATCATAGCGGCGCCCCAGCCCCGGCCCATCTGCAGCCGCCCTTGCAGCGCGTCGTGCGGCACCCACTCTGCATGCCGCTGCAGCAGAGAGGCGCTGTACTTGGCAGTGAAGCACTCGGGAAGCGCAACGAGCTGAGCACCCTGTGCGGCAGCCTTCTTGATGAGAGCGGCAGCACGGGTCAGGCTCTCAAACCGGTTTGCGCACGGTGAGAGCTGCACCGCGGCGACTCGCAGCCGACCAGGCATCGCTGGCCCTTTCGCAGAGCTTCGATCTTGGCAATAAACAAAATGAAAGTTCAAACTGAAACTACCTATATGAATGGCGCGCGGGCCGAGCCTGCCGGAGCACGAGGAGCTGATCGCACTGTGGCTGCAGCCACTGGACACGTACGAACGTCACCGGGCTATGCGAGTGTGCAAGGCATGGCAGTCAGCGGCAAGGCTACCCGCGCTCAATTCGGTCATCAGCCTGCCTCCAGAGCGCGCATGGATGAGCACTCGTCAGCGTGCCTCATTCAACGACGCGGCGCTGGATCGACTGGTTGATCTGGCGGACGGCGGGCTCACACACCTGCGGCTCTATGCGATGAACGCTCTCTCCTTTCACAACGATCTCTCCGTCGGCGCGCTCGCCACGCAGACTCATCTCCATACTGTGAGCTTATGCGCTTGCCGCGGTGTTCACTACACGCTTCTCACGCTCTTGCCGCAGAGTGTAAGGGTGCTCGAGATCGCCGGCTGCGAGCGCATCCGTCCCCTCCACCTAGAGAATCTCAGGATCGACCGGCCGCAGATGTGTGTCGACGTGTTCACATGTGACGAGTGTGAGATGACTACGGCTCCAGATGAGCGTGCCGTGTGCGACTTCTGTGAGCAGTTCGGTGAGGCTGAGTCGAGGCGGTGGAACGTGTGCAAGGACTGCAAGCCTCTCATCTCGTGCCGAATCTGCAAGAAGCAGTGGTGCAAAGACTCGCTCGAGTGTAGTGGCTGGGGGAGGCTTGATCGGCGCACAAAGTATTGCAACCTGTGCGCCATTTGCAATGAGGCAACATCAACATGTCTTAGTCTTAGTGGTTAGTCTACAGTCTCTCTGAACTACACACGTATTGAATGGATCCAAGTGCTCGCAATCGTTACTCTGCAAGCCACGTCTGCGCGGCGTCCTCTGGTGCCATAATCTCCTCCTTGCCCAAGACGCGGATTCTGAGGGCACCCTTGTCGCCGTGCTCGTCGACGAGCATGGTGGCCCCCTCGACCGCCGCTTTGTCCCCGATGAGCACCTTTGAGAGGGGATCAAGCAGCTGTGCACGCACGGCGCGTCGGACCGGCCGCGCGCCGTACGTGGGATCGTACCCCGCCTCTGCGAGCCGATGGAGCGCGCCCGGTGAGAGGCTGAGCCCCATGTTGCGCGTGGCCAGGCGCTCGCGCACCTGGGCCACCTCGATCCGCGCGATCTCCGCGATGCGCTCTCGCGGCAGCCGGTTGAAGAGTACGATCTGGTCCAACCGGTTGACAAACTCTGGCGGTAGCGCTCGCGAGATGGCCTCGAGCACCTGCGGGCGCGCCTGCTCAGATGTGGCGCCCTCAGGGAGAGCGGCGAGCGCGTCTGCGCCCAGGGTGGAGGTGAGCACGAGGAGGCAGTTCTTGAAGTCGACCGTCTTGCCCATTGAGTCGGTGAGCCGACCGTCGTCCATCGCACCGAGTAGCAGCGTCGCCACCTCCTTGTGCGCCTTCTCGAACTCGTCTAGGAGCAAGATTGAGTACGGCTTCCTTCGGACAGCCTCTGTAAGCTGCCCGCCCTCTTCATATCCAACGTACCCGGGAGGGGCGCCGACGAGCCGTGAGACCGAGTGCCGCTCTGAGTACTCGGACATGTCGAGCCGCGTGAGCGCCTCCGGTGAGTCGAAGAGGAAATCGGCGAGCGCTTTGCACAGCTGCGTCTTGCCGACGCCGGTGGGGCCAGCGAGCAAGAAGACGCCGAGCGGCCGTTCTGCGGACTGGAGGCCAGCGCGTGCGACGCGGATGGCGTTGCTCACGACTGAGAGCGCCTCCGGCTGACCCACCACCTGCTTCCCGAGCTCCGCCTCCATCTCGAGCAACTTCTCCCGCTCGGCGGAGAGCAGGCGATCAGCCGGGATCCCCGTAGTGCGGGCGACCACTTCAGCCACATGGGCGGCGGTGACCACCTCTGAGAGGGGATCAGCGTCGCCTCCCACACCGCCGCCACTCGCTGCACCGCCACTAGCCACACCGCCACCCCCCTTGCCATCGCCGCCTAGTCCAAGCGCCTCCTCCCACTGTGAGATCTCGTTCTCGAGTCTCGGGATGACGGCATGCGTCAGCTCGCCGGCTCTCACGAGATCACCGTCCCGTTCTGCGGCAGCGAGATCGGCCTTTGCGCTCTGGAGGCGTTGGCGCGCACTCTTACGCTGCTCGTTCACGCCCTTCTCCCTCTCCCACGCCGTGCTGCGCTTCTGAGACTCAGCCTGCGTCGCGTGGAGATCCCGGATCAGCTTCTGCCGACGCGACTCCGCCACCTGACCTGCCTCACGCCGTAGTGCCTCGAGTTCGATCTTCATGGTGAGCACCTTCTTCTCGAGGTCGGCGAGGGCCTCAGGCTTGGACTCCTGCACCAGCCGCAGCCGCGCCGCAGCCTCGTCCAGCAGATCGATCGCCGAATCAGGCAGCTTGCGCTCGTTCAAGTATCGGGACGCGTGGCTCACCGCCGCGACGAGCGCGCCATCGCTAATGTAGACACCATGGTGGGTCTGGTACTTGTCCTTGATGCCACGCAGAATGGTGAGTGTCTCCGCCTCCCCCGGCTCCGGCACGAGCACCGGCTGGAAACGACGCGCCAGCGCCGCATCCTTTTCAATCTGCCGGTACTCCACCAGGGTCGTCGCTCCTACACACGCGAGCTCACCGCGCGCCAGCTGCGGCTTGAGGAGTGAGCTTGCGTCCATGGCGCCGTCAGCGTCGCCGGCGCCCATGATGGAATGGATCTCGTCGATGAATAGGATCACTTCACCCGCAGCCTCACTCACGTCGCGCAGCACCGCCTTGAAACGCTCCTCGAACTCCCCGCGGTACTTTGCGCCGGCGACGAGCGCTCCGACGTCCAGCGCGACGAGCCGGCGGTCGCGCATCGACTCGGGCACGTCGCGGTCGACGATACGCTGCGCAAGACCCTCAACAACAGCCGTCTTACCCACGCCAGGCTCGCCGATCAGTACCGGGTTGTTCTTACGCCGCCGGCTGAGCACCTGGATCGTACGACGTATCTCCTCGTCGCGGCCGAGTACGGGGTCGAGCTTGCCCTCGCGCGCCATGCGCGTGAGGTCAGAGCCGTACTTTTCCAAGGCGTCCCCCTTGACCGCAGCCTGTGGGTTGATCCACACAGAGCCGTTGCCGCTGCCGCTGCCGCTGCCGCTGCCGCTGCCACCCCCAGACGCTGGCACAGGAGGACTCCCACGGCTCGATGCCTTGCTGCTCAGCTGGCGGCACTGGGCTGAGGCGAGGGAGAGGCTCCTGCGATGTGCAGGAAACAACACTCGACTCCGAGCGATTGATGGAGGCAGCTCCGTGCGGAGCAGTCGCCCCAGCTCGCTTCGCAGCATTCTTTTCGCGAGCGGCAGGCTTCGATTTTCTCCACCATGTGTACCTTGTAAGGTGGGAAGGTGGGAGGTTATTCAGCCTTTTAGAGAAGTTACTAATTTTTGTATCATGCTTCGCACGGTTGCCGGAACCGCGGCTGCGCTCACGTCCGCGGCTGCGTTTGGACTGAGCCGCTACCTGCCCGAGGAGCCCCCTAGCGAGCTCCTTCGGGCAGGGGCAGCGCTGCGCTACGGCGATCACTCGGGCTGCAGCACCGACGGCTTTGGCGTCGCCATCAAGCAGCGGAAGGCTGCCGTCCGCCTGGCGGAGTGCGATGGCGATGCGCTTGCGCGGGTCGCTTTCGGCTGCCCTGCCTTTCAGCCCGAGGCTAGTCTGCTGCGCCTCGGCCTCGGCAGCTCCCTCGCATCGAGAGTCGGGGAAGAGCTCCAGCCGGAGCTGCCAGCGCGCTTCGAGATTGGAGAGCGCTACCTTCTCAGCACAGTCCAGCAGGTCAACGAGACGGAGATCTTACTGCGCTGGTTCGGCGGGTTGACGTATGTTGGCAAGGATGACTCCGGTCGACTCCTCCTAGGCACCGCGCTCGCGCCGCCGGGGCACGTGAGTGAGAACGGGTACAAGGATAGGATCATGACGACGCCCGCCGCGCCTCTGGTGCTCTTGTTCCACCGCTTCTACTCGAGGGTGCTTCTCATGTCGATGGCATCGTCATTGATGCGCAGTAGCCCTTGGAATGCGCCTTCGCACAGTGTGAGAAAGTCCTAGTTCAGTCGATATACTCGCTCTTAGATGTTACCTATAGCACGGTCGAGAATTCGAAGATATTTGTGTATTTGCATTCGCTCTGTGTGCTGTACTTGTGGGGTTTAAAACTAAACCACCACGACGTAGTACACAATGCAAACAACAATAGATATTCGTATAGTGCTACAATCACAATGAAGCGAGATTTCGACCTTCTTGCCGCCATCAAGCTGCTGGTCCAAGGATGTCTCGTTTCCATCCGCGCAAGATCTCCTCATTGACGCCTCCTCCACCGCAGACCACAAAGACCACTGAATCGTACCGCTGCAGCACGGGCCAGTGCCTTTCCGAATAGGCGAGCGCAAGCGCCGCGCCACACGCGGGCTCGACAAGCACTCTATGATGGTCGAGAAAGTTGGCACAGGCGCCCACAGCCTCTTGATCGGTCACCATGAGTGCTCTCGTCGGGTGCTCCGCCGAGAGACGCAGCGCACTCGGTGAGCACTCGAGTGCCCCGAGACTCGTGGCGACGGAAGTGATTGCATCGAGTCTGACCGGTTCGCCGGCGGCCTTCGCGCGTGCGAAGCACGCAGCGCCCTCGGTCTCTGTGGTGATGAGCTCGACGTCGTCCCAGCCGTGCCGCTTAAGTCCCTCTATGATCCCACACATCAGCCCACCACCGCCAACACTCGCGACGATCGCGCCAGGTCTCACGGCCGGATCGACGAATTCGGCCGCCAACTCATCGATGAGAGACGAGTGCCCCTCCCAGAGGAGCGGATCCTCGTAGGGCGGCACGTAGGCGGCGTGGGGATCGGCCTGCACATATGCGCGCGCCTTCTCGTCCGCAGCGTTCCAGTTCTCGCCGAAAACCTCCACAGATGCGCCTTCCCGCTCCATCTTTTCGAGCATGAGCGGTTTGGTCGTCTCCGGCACGATCACGCGCACTTGCATGCCGAGCTTGCGGCCCATTGTGGCGGCGGCGAGGCCGGCATTGCCACCTGAGGATGAGATGACCGACTTGACACCTCGCTTCTGCAGCTCCGCGCACATGAAGGCCATCCCGCGGTCCTTGAATGAGCCGGAGGGCTGCAGCGCGTCCATTTTGAGGAGCACTTTGGTGCCGCAGAGTTGGCTGAGGTAGCGCGACTCGAGGAGTGGAGTGTGATTGATCAAACCCGGCGGCATCGACACGCTCCGCGAACAATAGCCGCGCCGAGCCATGCTCGCCACCAGCGTGAGCGACAGCCGGCGCATCATCCGTCGGCAAAAAATCGTTTTGCGGTTGGTTTTTTTTCTCAAAAGCTAAAAGCAAGTGGTGTCAGTGTTACGTACCGGGGCAGTCCTACAGAACCACATCCACGAGGTCTGATGGCTCCGGCGAGCCGCGCGCTGCTGCTGCTGGGTCTGGCAGCGAGCGCTGCGGGTTTTGCAACGCCCTGTTGGCTGAGCATACAGCAGTACGCTCCGAGACACCCCGCGCTCGTGGCGAGCGAAACCAACGTGAAGAAGCGCACGCAGCCCAAATTCCGCCGGCCACCTGCAGCCTCAAAGTCGAGCTTGGGCGCGAGGGAGGCCAAGGTGGTCAAGCGGGCCAACTACCACCCGAACGCACTGAAATGTGCCGTGTGTAACAGCGAGTCCTATACCGAGCAGTCCTTCATCGATCACATCAACGGCGCGCCGCACGCCAAGAAGAACGGCGGCTCGAGAACATTTGCGGGACTCGTCCCAAACAAGGCGGGCTTCATTCCGGAGATATTGGATCCCGAGCTCGCGGCTGCGGTTGCAGCATTTGATCGTGGCGAGGAGGTGCCGCCGGTCCATGGCAAGACGCAGCAGCAACAGCAGGGTGGCGCCAACGAGGGTGTCGAGATTCACTTCCCGGAGGAGGACGACGACGACGAGAATTATAATTATGAAAATTATGACACATGGAGGCCGCCGTCGAGCTGGTCTCCGCCGCTGCGTAGCATCAACACGACGCCCGAGGCGGTTGCAGAGGCGCAGTCGTCGCTGCGCAAGGTGGAGGAGTCGATCGTCGCGCAGCAGCCGCCACAGGCGGAGGAGGAGGACTCGAGTAGCACAGGAGAGGAGAGTAAGACTCGAGACGCGCGAGCGGGGAGAAGATCGATCCGGCCGCTGCCGCCGCCGCCCGAGGGGTTGGTTGAGTGGGGGCCGATGGGAGAGACGCGTCAGAGGCTCCCCGTCTTCCAGTACCGCGAGCAACTCCTCGACGCCCTCCGTGCAGAGGTCTGCCTCATCGAAGGCGAGACCGGCTCGGGGAAGACGACCCAAGTCGCGCAGTATCTCCTCGAGGATGCATCTCTGCGTGATGAGCGGATCAACATCATCTGCACGCAGCCGCGTCGGATCTCTGCGATCGGTGTGGCGGAGCGGGTCGCTGCAGAGCGCGGTGAGACCGTTGGGCACGGCGCCGTCGGCTATGCAGTTCGGGGAGAGAGCCGACAGAATGACGCCACGTCGCTCCTCTTTTGTACGACGGGCGTCCTTCTCAAGATGCTCGAAGAGAATCCAAAGCTCGAGGGGGTGACGCACGTGCTGGTGGATGAGGTGCACGAGCGCTCCGTCGAGAACGACTTCCTCTTGCTCACGCTCAGGCGGATGCTCTTGAACCGACGCCACTCGCGAGCCGCGCTCGAGGCGGCTGCGGCGGCTGCGGCGGCTGCGGCGGCTGCGGCGGCCGAGGAGCCCGTGGCGGCTGCGGCGGCTGCGGCGGCAGCCGACGCGGAGGCCGCCACGGAGCAGCCGTCGCCCTCGTCGCTGAGCATCGCGCTGATGAGTGCCACGATGGACGGCGACGTGCTCCAGCGATACTTTGGCGGCTCTTTCACCGTGCCGCGCGTCTCCTTCCCGGGACGCACCTTCCCAGTCAAGCCGCTCTACCTCGAGGACGCCATCGAGCTCACGGAGCACACGGTCTACCCGAACGAGGACTGGTGCGTGCACTCGCAGGCGGCCAAGAAGCGGATGGACTCGGCGATCGCGCAGGCCGCCGCCACCTCGTACAGCGCCAACGCGCCGGCCGACGCCGATGGAGACGAGCCCCCCCCGCCAGAGCCGCCGGCGTTCCCCACGTATGGCGAGTATGCCAGGCGGTTCGCCGACCGTTCGCCAGAGGTGCTCGAGACGCTCGCCTCGCTCGATCCGAACTGCCTCAACGTCAAGCTCGTGGCGGAGCTCGTCAGCTGGTACATTGGCGGAGGTGCCAAAGAGCACGTAGAAGGCGAGGGCGCCGTGCTCATCTTCCTCTCAGGCACCAGAGAGATTGATGATGTCATCTCAAAGGTGCTCTCGCTCCCGGCGCTCCGAGGCGACCCGAAGCAGGCGGAGTGGGTGCTCCCCTTGCACGGCTCCCTCGCCCCAGATGAGCAGAAGAAGGTGTTCGCCAAGCCGCCGCCGGGCATCACCAAGGTTGTCGTCGCCACGAACGTTGCCGAGACGTCGATCACGATTGATGACGTGAACTTTGTCATCGACTCTGCTCGAGTCAAGCTGCTCTCGTACGACAACGCGCGTCGCGTCGCCTCGCTTGACGACGTGCTCATCTCGCAGGCGGCCGCCAAGCAGCGGCGCGGCCGCGCAGGACGCGTTCGCCCCGGCCTCTGCGTCCATCTCCACACCTCGGACGCCGCGCTCTCGCAGTATACCGAGCCCGAGGTGCGACGCGTGCCTCTCGAGCAGCTCATCATGCGCATCAAGTCACTGCGTCTGCCTGGGCTTGCGGGCGAGATTTGCGCCGAGCTGCCGGAGCCACCGGCGCCCGCAGCCGTCACTGCCTCCGTCGCCGAGCTCGAGGGGCTCGGCGCCATCGACGCCGCTGAGCAGCTGACGCCGCTCGGCCAGCTGCTCGCCACGCTGCCGATAGACCCCCGCCTCGGCAAGCTCATCGTCTTGGGCGCGTGCTTCGGCGCGATCGACGAGGCGCTGACGATCGCCGCCGCGCTCGCCTCGCGCTCCCCCTTCATGTCGCCCTTCGATCGTCGCGAGCAGGCGAGCTGGTCACGCCGAGACTTTGCGGGAGGCTCCCAGTCCGATTACCTCGCCGTGATGCGCGCCTACAGCGAGTTCGACTCGTACAGCCGGTCGGATCGGTACCGGTTTGCACGCGATCGCTTCCTTGGGATCAAGACACTCCAGGGCATCGGATCCCTCAAGCGGCAGCTCCTCGAGACAATGTCGGCGGCCAACCTCGCCCCCGCCGGCCTCCGCGCAGGCTACGTCGAGATGCTCGGCCGCAAGACGGACGGCTCCGACGGCGTTCGCGTGGCGCTCGAGCGCGCGGCGGAGGAGCGGGGGATGGAACCGCCAAGGGAGGCCCCCGAAGTCCTCCTCACCGCCCTCCTCTGCGCCGCGCTCCACCCGCAGCTCTCGTACGTGCACGCGCCGCTCTCAAAGAAGGGCAAGCCCGCAGACCCTTCCCAGATCAAGCTCCACATCCGCGAGCCTACTGGAGAGAGTCGCGAGCCGACCGAGGCGGTCATCCACCCCTCATCAGTCAACGTGGTCGTGCGCGGCGACGAGTGGCTCTCGCCATATGCAGCCTACCACGAGGCGTGCTTCACCACAAAGCTCTACGTGCGCGGGTGCACCCCCGTGCCGCCGCTCGCTCCGCTCATCTTCAGTGGCTCCGAGCTGCAGGTGCGCCGTAAGGGTGCGGCGCGTAGAGGGGGGCGCGCCACCGCGGCCGACGCCTCCAGCGTCGTCACCCTCGACAACTGGCTCTCGATGCAGATGGACAGCGAGCTCGCTCCGCTGCTGCTCTCGCTACGCACGCGCGTCGACGAGCTCTTTGAGCAGCTGGCGAGGCGAGCCTCGGAGGCAGGGAGGAGCGGCGGGCGTGGGGGACGGGCGCAGAAGGGCGCGAGCGTCGATGCACACAGCGATCCCGCATTCCTCGAGCTCAAGCGGTCGATCATCATCCTCTTGCAAGACGCGCTCGTCGATCCGCTACCGCCGCCGCAGAAAAAGAAGCCGCCGCTGGCAAAGTCGAAGAAAAAGGGGGGTGGGCGCTCGCGCGCTTCGGGGGCGCAGAGGAGACGGAGGCGCCGCGAATATTAGCCGGGGTCCCAAGGTGGAGGTATTCGACTCTGCATTCAGCAATCAACAACAAGTGTGTGCGAGTCGTATTTGTCACTGTCATCATAGAGTAAGAGTAGGTTAACTCATCCTAGACATTATCTATTCAAAGTATATGCGAACGTTTACCGCGTGCTACTCGCTGGATGTTTACGCGCCAAGGCACGCTCTCGAGATCACCTCAAGATCATGCGTGAGCTGCTCGTTCTGCGGCTCGATCTCGACAGCGCGTGCGTAATCTGCGCGCGCCCCCTCATATTGCTGCAGCTGGCACCGGGCCATCCCCCGCCGTGCGAGCAATTTCAGCTCGAGTGCGACGACCTGTGGAGCGGGGCCTTCTGCCATAGAACCCGCGCCCACAGCGGTTAGAGCAGCGGTAGCATCGTCGGCACAGAGCGCAAAGCTGCGCATCTTAAGATGGCACGCGGCGCGGTTGGCGAGGCACTGGCAGCGGAAGTGAAGCCCTCGCACATGTCCCCCCCCCTCAAGCCACTCCGCCGCAGCATCCGCACGCATCGCATCGCCATACAGAACGATCGCCCGCTCGATTCGATCTGAAGCAAAGCAGCCGTCCGCATCAGACTTGAGAGCTGCGGCGGTACGGAGTTCGGACAAGCCAGCATGCTCAACCCCAGCCGCTCGCGCAAACCCCTCCGCTTCTTGATCTCGATCCGCGCTGCCATTCAGGTTGGCGGTGCCGACATCGTGGGCGTCCGTCCGGGGCTCTTCCACTCCTGGAGCCACCGTGCATGGCAGAGCAGCCGAGCACGGCAGAGCCGCCGAGCCTGGCATGGCGATCGGTGGCGAGCCTACCATTGCGATGGGCAGCGGTTCAATCTCGACGCCTGCAAGGGCTGCCCGTTGCACGAGTAGGTCGAGAGCGTGCATCAGACGCACCTCGCCTGGGCGGAGCTTGAGTGCGCCTCGCAGATCGAGCGCCGCGTCAGCGTACGCTCCGAGGGCGCTATGGGCGGCGGCGCGGCGGCGCAAGAGTTCGATCCGCGCCGCGTCGGCCGTTTCGAAGAGATGCGCACACTGTGTGACCACTTCGGGAGGGGGGCTCTCGGTCGGAAACAGACCGCTCTGCGCGGCGCTCTCCGCCGCTCTGCGCGCCTCCTCAGCATCGAGCTCACCCAGTCCAGTTGTCGCATCGGCCACTGCACGAATCGGATGTCCGAGTGCCAACTCGCAGGCAGCGCGCCTCGCGAGAGCGCCGACTTGGAGTGGTTGAAGCGTGAGCGCTTCGTGATAGAGGGCCATCGCCTTGTTGAGCTCCTCGCGCGCTTCGCGTGGCAATGCTGCGTCCGCCGCCGCCACAGCCTCCACCTCGGCGTCTTGCCCTTCAAGAACCCGATCGGCGCGGCGCATAATCTCGACCACCTGAGATTGCCGTGCCTCGACGAGCCGGAGGTCGGCGACGAGCATCTGCGCATCGGCGATGGCGCTGGGCGCGGCGCCTTCCGACGTGGCAATCTGGTGCGCGATGCTCAGGTCACCAATCGCCCGGTGCAGCACGCCCGCATGCGTGTACGCTGCGGCTCTCCGTGCGAAGAGACGCATCCGGCATCGCGTGAGCTGTGCCTCTGAGCGCGGCAGCTCGGTCACACAGCGCGCCTTGCTCATGATGCCGAGCGCGGCAGTGCAGTCGTCAGCGGCGGCGAGAGGGGCGTCACGCTGCAACCGACAGGCCGCGCGGTTCGAATGGCAGCCAACCGCGCAATCGATCGCCTGGCCGATGATCTTGTCACCGAATTGCGCGAGCACATTCGAGTACGCGCTCTCTGCTGACCTCCAATCGCGGAGACGGAAGAAGCGGTCACCACGCGCCTTGAGCCAGGCAGGATCGCGGTGAGAGATGTCATCTTCGGCCATACCCACACCCGCGCGCAGGCTGGGCGCTTCGATAGGGTCGGGAGGCAGGTCGGTCGCCGCTGGCGCGCCCTTGGTACGCGCCGGTGCCGGGAGGAGTTTTGGCGTGAACTTGATCTGCACCTTGGAGGTCGGGCGGGGCGGCGGGAGTGGGGGCGGCGGGAGTGGGGGCTGCGCGACTGCTGGTGGGTGCGCGACGCGTTCGGATACCCTCTTGGCCACCGTAGCTTTCGGCGCGTCCGCTGGCTTGCTCGACGCTGCGGGCGACCGCACGTTCGGTTTGCTTGTTTTCGTTTTGGCCCTGGCATTCTCGGCATTCTCCTTCTCGACGCTCTGCTGCCAGGTGTGTATCTTGTCTGCCTCGGATTTTTTCTCGTCGGCGATCGCCGTATCAATCCGCGCACGCTCCTCACGGTCCTTCTCCATCTGCTTCTTCAGCGTGTACCGTGCGTCCTCCGTCTGCTGCTGCTTCTTGCGCTCGGTCAGCGCCTGGGCCTCGCGCTCGGCTTCAGCTCGTGACTCGGCTCGACGCGCGAGACGCGCTGGCTTGGCAAGGTCAACGAGCAGCGAAACCCAGGTCTCAGGCGTCTCCTTGACCATGCGAATCGTGAGCTCATTGCAGCGCCATGTGGCCGTCGAGCGCGCTGGATCTATTCGTCCGCTTAGGTCGAACTCAAGAAAGTAAGGAGGCGCGTTGAAGCTCACGTAGCAGGGCGAAGAGAAGACGCTGGTACTACTGGCGCTCACGCCTCTGCACTGCGCCCGCACGGTGATCGCCTCGTCGCTCTGCTCCCATGAGTAGCATGGCGACACGGGCATGCCGACTGCAAGGCAGTTGTGAACTAACTCGAAAGTGAAACGTTCAAATAGCCGACGTTCTTTTAGTACCAAGGACCTTGGTAGTAAGTACAATTGTGAGTCATACTGTTACACATACGTAGTCGAAATCACAATGTCTGGACTACTTGTACTTGACTAATCTATCATATCTATCCTACATGTACTTGTGAACTACTAGTATCTGTCCTATCAAGACCAAGACCCTACTGCCGAATCGCTTTTGCCTTTTGCATCTCGAGGCGGCCGCACCGCCAGTGGCAGCAACGTCCGCCTCGTCTCTTTTGAAAGTAGACGCAAAAGAAGAGCACGGCGGCCACCGCAGCAAAGTGGCTTGCTGCACCCACCCAGAGAGCCAAAATCGCCGCCTCTCCTTGAGAGCGTCCGCCCAGCTCTACTCCCTCGGTCGAGACGGCGCCCGCCACCTCACCCAAGGCGGTGCCGGCGCCGGCGCCGGCGCCGACGCCAATATTCTCGTTGCGAGCCGTTCCCACTTTGGTTGGTGGGATGGGGACGGCCTCGGGTCTTGACCACGCCGAGCGTCGTTTGAGCGCCAAGATGGCCTCGACCAAGCCGCTCCTATTGAATCCATCCGTTGCATTCCGAGAAGGAATAGGCACCAGTTGAGTCTCATTCGACCCAGCTGTCGACTCAGCCGTTGACTCAGCCGTTGACTCAGCCGTTGACTCAGCCGTTGACTCAGCCGTTGACCCTTGTGTGAATGCTCCACCTGCAGTTCCAGTCACACCAATGCTCATCGGCGGTCTACTCGCATTACTTCCACTCGTTTCCTTTTCCCGCTCCTTTTCCCTCTCGACATTCGTCCGATTCCCATCCGGTCGCCTCTGGTCGTCAGCGGTGGCATTTCTTGCGCTGGCATTTCTTGCGCTGGCATTTCTTGCGCTGGCATTTCTGGCGCTCTCGTTTGGTCTGCGGATCGGCGTACTCCCATTCCGTATGCTAGCTGGGGCGGATGCTACAGGAGGCGGCGGCGCCCGTGAGAATGCTGGGAGTGGAGGCCAGCTCGGAGCTGGCGCACCACTCCGCACCTGAGGCGCCTGAGGCGCCTGAGGCGCCTGAGGCGCCTGAGGCGCCTGAGGCACCTCGGGCAGCGAAGGCGGAAAAGGGCGGAGCTCCGACGGGCTGAGCTCCGAATCGATTGTTGGCGGTGGCGGCGAGGGCGTCGGCGGAGGCGGCAGGATTTGCCATGCCGGCGTCGGCGGGGGGAGGGGAGGCGCAGGCGGCGGAGGAAGCGGGTTGGGTGGAGGCGGTGGCGAACGCCTAATCCGTGGTAGGGGCGGAGGGAACTTGCCCGTAATGTACCAGGGCGGGGGTAACGGCGGAGGAGGCGGTTTCGGAAACCACCAGTTGTCTCTATACCTTGTCTTTGGTGGCGATGGCGCTCGCTTGCGTGGCGCGGGCACGTCCGTCCACCGGCGCATCGGAGGCGGCGGCCTCGGATTCCATTTGTTCAGCTTCCTCGACAACATTGAGGCGGGGTTTTGCCCGACTTCAGTGCGGCATTTTCGCGGGTGGATCAGCTGGAGTAAACCGCGAAGAGTCTCCCCCCTCGTTTGTATGAGTTTTCACTCTTCATACATACTGGTACTTTAAAAGCTTCTCCAAGCCGCGACGAGGCATCTCACACCGGGTCGGCGCCAGCTTGCCGTGATGGCCTTCCTCGCGCAAGTTGCGACCTGCAACTTGAACCAGTGGTCGATGGACTTCCAAGGCAACCTCGAGCGCATCGAGGCCTCCATCCTCGAGGCCAAGGCACAAGGGTGCACCTTCCGCACCGGTCCCGAGCTCGAGATCACAGGTGAGCGCACTGTTATGAGCGCACTGTTATGAGCGCACTGTTATGAGCGCACTGCTGTGAGCGCACTGTTATGCGCACACTGTTGTGAGCGCACTGTTGTGAGTGCACTGTTGTGAGCGCACTGTGAGCGCGTCGGCTGAGAACGCGACGCAACTCAAGAAGTGCTCTACACGCGCCGCGTCGCACTCCAGTGCACCATGCCCCCACGCACACGAGCGTCGTGGCATTTGGATTGAGCCGCTTGAGCGGCAGCTGCTCATATTCTGCAGCAGATCCGCCTGACCCTTGTCCTCTCTAGGCTACGGTTGTGAGGATTCCTTCCTCGAGATGGACACCTTCATGCACGCGTGGGGTTCGATTGCGGCGCTCCTCGAGACATCAATCACCGAGGGGATCATTTGCGACATCGGCATGCCTGTGATACATCGGAACGTGTCTTACAATTGTCGCGTCATCCTCTTGAACCGTCGGGTGATTGGGATCCGTCCGAAGATCTATCTGGCCAACGATGGCAACTACCGTGAGATGCGCTGGTTCACCCCGTGGTTCATCGACCCCACCACCCCCGGCTTCGGACCACTCCAGGACTTTACACTGCCGCCAAACATCATGGCGCTCAACGGCCAGAAGACGTGCCCGATCGGCATCTTTGCCATCTCCACGCTGGATACGACGCTCGCATTCGAAACGTGCGAGGAGCTCTTCACACCGAATTCGCCGCACATCAGGCAAGTCTCATACCCCATCTTTCCCCCGTATGTCACCCCCCCCCCCATTGATCACCGGCATTTGTCTCGTGCTGCAGCCTCTCTCTCGACGGGATCGAGCTCATCGCAAATGGCTCGGGGTCGCACCACCAGTTGCGAAAGTTGGACAAGCGCCTCGAGCTCGTCAAGGGTGCCACCTCAAAGGCGGGCGGCATCTACCTCTACGCGAACCAAGCAAGTCTCACACAAGTCACACACCCACTCTTCGCGTTTGTAACGCCCCATTCCCCCCCCCCCATTGCTGAGCGCCATTTGTGGTCCAATTTGACGAGCAGAAGGGGAATGATGGTGGGCGTCTCTACTACGACGGTTGTGCGATGATCTGGGTGAACGGCGAGCTGGTCGCACAGGGCTCTCAGTTTGAGGGCCTCGACGAAGTTGAGGTGATCGTCGCCACCGTTTCGTTTGGCGACGTGAGATCGTTTCGCGCCAACTTTAACGCTCGCTCACAGCAAGCCTCATCGGCGGCGCGGATCCCGCGTATCGACGTGGACTTCGCGCTGGCCGATTGCGGCTTTGCCGACGCCCCCTCACCGCCGCGCGCCCCACGCATCCACACGCCAATGGAGGAGATCGCGCTAGGGCCCTCCGGATGGCTCTGGGACTACATTCGCCGCTCGGGGATGCGCGGATACTTTCTACCTCTCTCCGGTGGCGCCGACTCGTCGTCGACGGCGACGCTTGTGGCGATCATGTGTCAGCGGGTGCTCGCAGAGCTCGAGAAAGGGTGCGCGCGCAGCCGCGATCAGGTCCTGAGGGACGTGCGTAAGATCACCAAGAGGCCGGGGTACACGCCTACCGACTGGCGGGATCTCTGTGGTAAGATCTTCGTGAGCTGTTACATGGCGTCGCGCTACAGTGGTGATGAGACTCGGGAGCGTGCGCGGCTGCTTGCGGAGCAGATCGGCGCCACGCACACCTCCATCCTCATCGATGACATGACCGATGCCATCCAGAAGACGTTCGAGCAGGTGCAAGTCCACGCGGCACACCTCGACAAGGGCACGATGCGATTCGCGCCACAGATGAAGGGGGGCGCGCACATCGAGTGCATCGCGCTGCAGAACATCCAGGCACGCTCGCGGATGGTCATGGCGTACTTCATGGCGCAGCTCATGCCATGGGCGAGCGACGGCGATCAGACGACCGCCGGCGGATCGCTTCTCGTCCTCGGCTCGGCGAACGTTGACGAGGCGCTGCGCGGCTACTACACCAAGTATGACTGCAGCGCGGCGGACATCAACCCGATTGGCGGCATCAACAAGCGCGACCTCAAGTCCTTCCTCGAGTGGGCTGCCGAGCACCGCGGCATCGGAGTTCTCGCGCGGGTGGCCGCCGCCGCGCCCAGCGCCGAGCTCACCGGAGCTGAGGGCGCGCAGCTCGATGAGGAGGACATGGGGATGAGCTACGCAGAGCTAGGCGACCTCGGCCATTGCCGCAAGGTGGAGCACTGCGGACCGTACACCACATTCCTCAAGCTGCGCAAGCGATGGGACGACGGAAGGCGTATCACTCCATCGATCAGGCAAGTCTCATCCAAGTCTCATCCAAGTCTCATCCAAGTCTCATCCAAGTCTCATCCAAGTCTCATCCAAGTCTCATCCAAG
>MDSY01039058.1_pt1 | contig 19106 bp, 16 predicted proteins | sample 811131 | NCBI WGS metagenome assembly MDSY01 (sample SAMN05326643, study PRJNA326480) | marine metagenome | isolation source: seawater | place: Atlantic Ocean: South West | collected 2010
AATAATGATAAGTCTCCTATATTAGCCAATATTTATGTTTTAGAACCAAAACAAAAGGGATGCTTGGGAAAATCTAATCCACAAGCATTGAAAGTAATATAAAAAATATTACAATTATTTATATTACTTACTTAAAAGTTATTATCTCTATTTGCGTTTTCTACTTTTTTCCATACATTACATGAGGTCTTGTATTGTTCGGATGAACCATGACACCAGCGATGTAATGGTGCAATAGGTTGATTTTTAAAACAATCCATAAAATATTTTGTAAAAGGACAGTGTGCTTTTGTTACATTTTCTTGACTACGTATATTTTTCACAATCTTATGTAAATTTCCTGGTTTATACATTTTATATATACATTATAAATTATTTTATTTCAATTTTTACGATAAAGATAATGAATTAAATATATATTTTCTCAATGCTATAAATGTTCTATCATCGCATTCAACATTTCTCATTTCTAAAAACAAATACTCGTCTGGAGTTCTGTACCATAAATCCAATACAAATTTAAAACCCAAATATTTACATTCCCACATACACACAGAATCATGTATAATATAAGTTACTCCCCATATATGTTGCAAAACCTTTGATATTTTTTCACAGCTTAAAGATGTTATTTTTTTGTTAAAATTAAAATAACAATTTTCAATATTTTGTAATTTAGGCAATGGATATATCATAGGAACGTGATTGTTATATGGATGCGTCTTATATTTTTTTGGTATATAGACTACTAATTTAGGAAATTCATTTATTTCATCACTTATTGGACTAGTAGGATCAAATGGATTTTCATTTTCTTCTCTTTTTTTACCAATATTTTTCCTGAGTATCCAATATCTTTTAGTATTTATCATTAATTTTACATCACCTCCTTCTTCTAACAATTCTATTTTTTTAGAAAATTCGTGACTTGAAGATATAGATGCTCCGTCTAAGAAATGAATAAATGCCATTTTATAGGGATTTTTTGAATATTTATTTATACGCTCTACAATATCTATATGTTTAATATTATCCGTTTGAAAATATTCAGAAAATATTTTTCGTATGTGCGATTCTTCGGTGCTCATAAGCAAAGATGGTATGTATAGTGACGGGAGATTCATGGTTTCCATAATGTGTAATACTTACATATTACAAATTATGATTTCAACTTTTTATATAATGTATATTCATTTTCTTTTGAATATTAAAATATGTCAATGTTTCATTTTCTTCTATTTTTAAAAGTGATTTTAAAATATCATCTGGGTTTATATTTGTTTTTATTTTTTGGTCTTGTAAATTATTTTCTTTTATATAGTCCATCAAAAATTTAGTTGCCTCAGTTCTAGCTACCTCTGTATCACTAGGTAAATTCATAAATGAACATAATTCATCAGAAATTCTACCCTTCACTGCAAATCCTGATGGTTTTTTTGTAGTTTTTTTTATAACTTTATTTTCTTTTTTTAAATCTTTTTGTAATATTTTTAACGTAGATAAAATTTTTGAAGTTTTCTCTTTTAGTTCACTCACTTCATCAATTAAACTACTTATTGTATCAAGCGCTGAAATATTACTCATATTATATATTATTTAGAATATTCTTTATATATTATTTTTAAGTGGATTGATTAGTAGTATTATCGTAACCGCCACGACGCTTCATTAGTACCCAATCATGTCCAGGAACATGACTTGGAAGCACTTGACGAGACTCGCGTGGACCACGACCACCGTTCTGAGGACGACGGCCTGAAGTAGTAGAGTTCTGCTTCTGCGACTCACACATTAGCTTGCCGCCATCTACACCACGAACGTTGCATGCCTTCCACTTATGTTCGGAATTTTCTGTCGCTTCCAAATCAAAAGTGACATACTCTCCCAACATTAGATAGCGGTATTGGTCAGTAGTTACTGTCAATGCACTGTGATGTACGAAAATATCCTCGTCCTTATTTTCACCATCACTTGTTACAGTAATAAACCCGTACCCAGATCGGTTATTAAACCACTTAACACGTCCGTTTTTTTGTTCCGTAGAAACTGATACATCGGATGAAGCCATTATAGTATATATATGTTGCTGTCTTTAAGTTTATATATTATAATTAATTTGAAACATATATGTAATGAGCAACTTTAACTGGAATGATGATTTAAGATATTTTCAATCAGAGTATAAACAAAATAGAAAGATTGAAAAAATATATATAATCACCACTGTATACGGTTATACAATTGCAACTATATTAATGGAATATTTTAAACTACAAAATATATCATCATTAATTAAAACAACGCAATTAACGCCTGAATTTGTAAATAATACTAAAGATACAGACTATTTTTTTATTATATTTCCACATGAAATACATTTTCTATTACCAAAACATAAATGTTTTTTATACCAATTGGAACAAATTAATACTGAAAGTAAATATAACTCGTTTATGAAACCACTATTGATTAATAATATAAAACAAAGTATTCATACATTTGATTATTCAAATGATAATATTTCAACATATCCGTCAAATATAAAACAAAAAATAATTTATTTGCCACCACCATGTAAAACTATACCAAAAACATTAAATATTTTAAAACCCATATATGATATATTATTTTACGGAACACTCAACTTTAGAAGAAAAACAATATTAAACCATTTACAAAAGTATTTTAATGTTTATATTGTAACTAATTTATTTGATAAAACATTAGAAACATGTATACAAAAATGTAAGATTGTTTTAAATTTACATTATTTTGATAATCCTTGTTTAGAAACGTTAAGAATCAATCAAGCATTACCGTTTAATAAACCAATTATTAGTGAAGGTAAAAATTTGTCAAATGCGTATATATATAAAAATTATGTAACGTTTATCGATTACATACATAAAGATTTATCAAATGTAAATATATTAATTGATAAAATAAATAAAGTCATACATGATAAACCTAATAATAAATTACTCATTAATAAATTAAACAATAAATTTGAAAATAAATTAAAATATGCTTATATTCAAAATTATCCTTATTTATTTCATAAATATATTTTAAACATTAATACTCTTAATACACCAATACATTATTCTATTATACAAAAATCTAAATGTAAAAATCAAATAGCTCATCTACATTGCTATGATATGAACCTATTTAATCATATTTACAAAGATTATTTTAATAATATCAAAGAATTTTATGATATCATAATTACTTATCACAAAGGACCGCCCATTTTAATCAAAGATGCGACTATATTACAAATACCAAATGTAGGTATGGATATTGGTGCGAAATATTGTATGATACAATATTTGTTAGATAATAAAATTCCTTATGAAAATATATTATTTTTACATTCTAAGTCAAATGATGCATTGAGATATGCATACTTTAATACATTAGTAGGAACAAAAGAAACCATTAAAATGAATCAACACATTTCAAAACTACATCACGCAATATTTCCTGACAATTTGAGCTTACAAGGTGATTTTAATTTAGGATATTTTCATATAAATAATTTATATGTACAAGAAATACTTAAATTTTTAAATGTACCCATGAATACACAAACTTTTGTACAAGGAAACTGTATGATTTTTAATAAAAAAATTATAGACTTTGTATTTACAGATCATTTAAATTTATTTTATAATATATTAAATAATGAATACAGTTTTGACTATAATTACGTAAATCAGTTATACAAACTAAATAATGATGATATATATGATGTATTTCAGTCATATAAAAAAAAATCACATACGCCTAATCATTTATATGCTAGAAAAACAATCAATAATTATTTTCAAGATGGAGCAATTGAACATGCATTTGAAAGAATTTATATAAATATTATTATGCATTTAAAAGGCACGTTTCATTTTTCCAGCAAAATTAAAAATACTAAAAAAATTCCGTATGATTTAATAAAACCTAAAAAAAAATGCAATGAAACAACTTTTTCAATTATTCATAGTAAAACATGTAATTATTGTAATTCAGAACAAAAAGATTGTATTGTATTATATCAACCAAATTATCATGTATCATTAAAATTGATAAAACTAATGAATAAAATAATCATTCATATATCCAAAGAAAGCGACATTTTAAATAATATTAATAAAACATATTGCTCAAAATATATATTTGTAATTAAAAAACCTACCATTCTTAAATTATTTAAAGCACGAACATATAACAATTTAAAAATAATAATAAATATAAAAAATCCTATTTTAACAAATATCCAAGAATTATTTAAAAAACACCACAATTCTGTAAACACTATAGATGACATACAAACATTATTTAATGAACATTCATACGATAATATATTTACATTTGATAAGTGGTTTCAAGACACTACAAAAATTTTTGGAAAACATTTTTTGTTTAAAAACTCGCGTATATATGACGATAAATCCTATTGTTGGTGGAGTATATTATCAAATATAATACCTAAACACGATACACAAATATGTAAATATAAAAAACGGACAATTCATATAAATAATGATATATATAACGTATTTAAATTTAATTATATAATATCTGATAAAAATAAGTCTTTAATAGCAAATAGCCCATATTTAAAACATTTTTACAAACCAAAAGAAATATTAAAAATTATAAATCCGTCAGAATAATTATATAATTATTATATTTATAATATAATGTCCCATGAATTTAATTGGAAATTTTATGTAACCTACTACGAAGATCTAAAAAATAATAATATAGACACACGAGAAAAAGCATTGAACCATTATTATTGTTTTGGAAAAAAAGAAAATAGAATTACAAATTTGAATATGTTGACGGATTCGTCTTACAAAAATCATTTAGATGTTTATTTTTATAAACATATTTATGATCCTCATAATAATACATTTAAAAATGCAAATGATTGTATAAATCATTGGATACGTTATGGAAAAAAAGAAGGTTTAGTTAATAATAAAAAAGCTCTTTCATTAAGACTTACAAATAATATTTATAAGATTCAAAAACAGTTTAAATATTATAAATATAAAGAATGCAATATCAATAACAAAATTAATATATTAATAAGAACCTCTAATAGACCCATATTATTTGAACAATGTGTTAATAGTATATTTAATCAAACATATAATAACTATATTATTTATGCTTCCTATGATAACGATAGCACATTATCTTATATTAAAAAATATCCAAGAGTAAATCCTATATCAGTAAAAAACAAATATAGTGGTAATTATCATTACAACTTATATTGTAACGATTTATTAGACTGCATAAATGACGGTTATATTATATTTTTAGATGACGATGACATGTTTACTCATAATTGTTGTTTACAAATTATAAATAGTCATTTAGATAAAAATAAAGCATTGTTATGGAATTTTTTAAGACCAGATAAAATAATTACACCTTGTATAATTTCTAATAAATTTAAATTAGGATCTATTGCAAATTGTAGCGTTTGTTTTTTTTATACACATAAACGATTATCTATTTGGAATAAAATACAAAATGCTGACTACCATTTTTTTTTACCTATTTTAAATATATTACAGGCAAATATTATTGACTTGTCTTTAACAAGAACAATATATACAGATAGAATTCAAAATCACGGAAAAATACCTAACATAAATAGTAATTTGGCTAAGCTAATGTATTTTGAAAATATAAAAAAACTATTACATATCGATTTAAATATGTTAGATGAGCCAAAAATTAATATGTTTGATTGTAAACTAGATAATGTATTATTAAAAAATATATATAATAATATTAATTCGTTTTATAAAATGATTTTAGGTTTTAAAAATATATTATTATTGTGCTATGACCCTCCTGGTATAGGCGGTGCTTCAAATAATACATTACATCTCTATCATTTTTTTAAAAAAACCAGAAAAATATGTAAAACTATTTTTATATCAAATAATATTAATAATAATTCTATAAACAATGAAGACACTATTCATATAACACAAGATAAATTAGAAGAACATCTTAAAACTATAAAATTTAATCCTGACTTAATAATTACAAAAAGTCCTATACATATAGATATAACTAAAATTTATGATGTACCTATTATTTATTTAATTAGTGGAATATATAATAATTCATTAAATGTTTCATACTGTTCCTTAAAAACTACAAAAGAACATGATATTTTTATTAATAAAAATGTTATAAATCAAATACATAGAAGCAATTATACATTTTGCAATAGTAGTCATACTCAAGAAATTTTAAAAAAATATTATAATATAAACACTAACTTATTTTATAGTTCATTAGTACCATATTTCAATAAAAAAATATTGAAAGACCCTTACTTTGATATGCGTGAATATGATTATGCTATTATTTGCTCTGATTTTATAAGACCTATTAAAAATATTAAGTTATCTATACAAAAATTAAAAAATAAGAAAAATATAATATTAATTGGTAATAATAGCCATTTATTTAAAAGTAAAAATATAACAACCTTACCATATATAGATAATATTAGTTCCATATTATATAAAATTAAATATATATTGATAGATAGTTTTTATGAATCAAGTAGTAATTTACAAATAGAATCAATTTTTTCTGGATGTAAATTATTTAATGATACGTTTTGTAAAGAATGCAATATACATTTTAAAAATAACAATGAATATAATAATCATATTTCCAAATATCATTATAAAAATATTGTTTTAAGTGAAAATAATATATACTTATTACAAATTATTAGTAGCACAGATTGTTATGAAAAAATAATAGTAGACCCTATTCATTTTAAAAAAACTACTAATTTAAAGGTTAAAAATATATTACAATATTTTAATATTAATACAAAGATAAATATAATAAATATTTATTTATTTTATATTAAAGATGGTAATTTTGTTTCAACCATCATTTATCCTATTAGCTAAATTTGCATATCCGCTACAATATACATCAAATAATGATGGATATTTTTCATACATTAAAAATAATAATTTATCATCATTTATACAATATCCCATATTTGCTAATTTATTAAATTCATTGTCGTGTAGATTAATAAATATTTTTAATATTTCTTTATGACCTACAAAAAAACCTCCACCTAAAGCTTTATGATTAAATATTAACTCTGATTTTTTTCTATGCTTTCTTGCAATCCATCCCAATCTAACTTTGTCATGATTTGTATATCTTACTCTAAAATTTTCAGGTATATCTACTATATGCGATATAGCAAAATCTATCCAACCATAATAGTCTGTATTAAATGGATTTAATTTAATCGCTCTACCTACTAATTCATATCTACTATTTACAGCTAATATTTGATACTTTGAATCGTATGGAGGTATATTTTTTTCCATTAATTTATTTAATTCTTCGATTCTATCATATTGATACAGTTCTTTTTCGGTTACTTCAATAATTTTAGATTTATGTAACATATTATTTTTTTTTTCTTATTTCTGTAACATGATTTATAGTATCAGCAGTTACAAAAATCACCATATAATGGTCTATATTTAATGTTTCTATTGAACTTTCTAAATAATCATATTCTTTTGATACTCCTCGTTTTTTTGCTCTTTTACCAAAGTTAAAATATCCTGTTACAAGTGTAATATTTAATCCTGAACTATTTCTAACTACTGGACTTGTTGGAATTTTTTTAACATCCGCTTCGTTTAAATAGCATGTTTTGAAATTATTTTTTTGTAAATCTAAGGAATAATTATCTTCTAAATATGGATTTTTTATTAAATCTTTGTTTAAATTTAAAAAAGTAGTTTTTAATATACCCGGTCTTAATGTAAAACATGTATTTTGAGCCATTTTATTCATTAAATATTCATCATAATTTAGAGGCGCATTATTTATTTTAGGATAAGGATTTTTTTGATGTTTTGGTAAAAAAATGGATTTTATTTTATCAAAAATAATATATGGTTCATCTAACACATGATTTTCATAGTATGGTATAGTTACTAACGTGTCACATATTTTAATAATATTAGATTGACCAATATGTTCTCCAAATACAACTTGATCAAATATAGTTTTATCTAAAATTTCTAATGATTTTGATAATTTATAATCAGTCTCATTTATAATCCAAGAATCATCTACATAAATTATATATTCATATTGTAATAATTTTTTCTTAATCTTATTAAAATTAAAATACAAATCATCATAATAAATAATGTCTTCATTTTGTATTTTTTTACTACATTTTCTAAGTAAATAAATTTTTTTATAATTAAAATCTTTAAATTTTTCACATAAATCTTTGAACTGTTTATCCCGTATTTCTTCACGAAATGTTTGTAAATATAAAAATAAAATCATTATTATAAATAAATATAATGATTTTATAAATTAAACTCGTTTTTAATTCAAATAATTTTTACGGGATACGGCTACATATGTATCTTTTGCACCTACCATTATAGTTTCATTTCCCTCCGCTATTCTTTTTGAAAATATTGCAAGACTACCATCATTATCCACCATATCCATTGCAGATAATTTAACTACTTCATCACACAATGGAATACATTCCATAATTTTACCAAATGGATTACGGTTAAAATCTCCGTCCAATCCAGCAATTATAACGATTTTATTATAACTTTCCACAAATAGTAGAAATGTTCTTAAATCATCGAAAAACTGTGCTTCGTCAATCCCAATTACATCTGCATTATCAAATTTGTCTTTATGTTCGGAATAGAGCTGGTTTAATGAAGTTAACTTTAAAGCACTTGTCATTTCGTGGTCATGTGTTTCAACAAAATTACTTGTACGAGTGTCATTTGTATGATTAATAAATAGTACGTTTTTATCTATTGCTTTATAACGATTACATCGTCTTATAAGTTCGGTAGATTTACCGGAAAACATGCAGCCAATGATGATTTCAATACGTGTGGTCATATTTACTATTATTAATAACGTTTATATTTTTTCAATTAAATATAAAATATATATTATATTAATGAAACTAATATTATGTACGACATCTATTACTCGCGGAGATTTTCATAGAAAAACTATTGGGAAAATATATAAATTATTTAAAACGAACCTAGAATCATTTGAAATACATCATATCATTAATATTGATTCTCCACCACAGCTACAAAATAGTTTTAGTAAAGAAGAAACTCTTGGTCTGTTTCAAGAAATCATACCCCCATTTGTACATACTCATTTTATTGAAACAGATACACCTAGTTTTACTCAAGGATATATCAACACTTTGAGTAAAATAAAAGAATTAGATTTACTTGACAATGATACTCTTGTATGGTGGTTGGAAGATGATTGGATGCCATTAGATAATTCTATATATTTTTTAAAACTCACTAGATTACTAAGTATACCCAACTCGAGTCTTATGATATCATCTAATTCCCCTCTTGGGTCATTTAGAGGAGGACCCATTATGAGCTCATCTTATTTTAAAAATATGTTTGATATTCACGATAAAGGAATAAATCCTAAAAAAGATCCGGAATTTCAAGTACGAAAGTGGGTAGGGGGTATTGACCGAGGAATCTGTAGAGATTTATCTCATCCCGATAACGGTAAAATATATATAGTATGTATTTACATATTATCTCATTTTAATGGTGAAATTACAATGAACGAATGCTGTCCTTGGCATTATAAAAACAAGCTCGGGGCGTCTATTAAAAAACCTACTAGAATTATATTTGTCTCTGGAATAATGGATAGCATTAATTCTGATAAAATATATTATAATATTTTTTCTCATGGTTCATTCATTTGTCCAAAGACTATAGTAGAGACAAAGCACAGTAGCCCCTCTTGTTCTATGGACGAATTTAAAAAACTATTTCAAAACCAATCTATCACCCATATCAATATTGTACCACATATATTAGAAGATAAAGGACGCATGTTTAATGCAGAAAATAATTTGAAAAAATGGACTGACACTGAACATAATACTACCTATTTATAGTATTAAAATTACTAATAAATCGTATCTATGTTCTTATACAATATTTACCGTATTGCAAGTAATATAATTTTTAATATATATAAATTTCTTTCCATATATAAATTATAATGGATAATAAAATAAAAAATGTATTTTATATAAATTTAAAACATAGAATAGATAGAAAAACACATATAGAACAACAACTACAAAAATTAAAATGGGATTATACCAGTTTTGATGCTATTATAGAAAAATCCAACCATACATTTAAAAATCAAATAGGGTGTGCTAAAAGTCATGCGAAATTATTAGAACACGCGTTATTAAATAATATGGAATATATTATTATTTTAGAAGATGATATTGTATTTAATAACTGTGATGAATTCAATAGTAAAATAAAACATATTTTATCTTATAACAATAATTTTGATGTTTTACTCTTTGCAGGAAATTGTAAATCAAATAAACTAATTAAAATATCAGATAATGTTGCTAAAATATATAAATCACAATGTACAACAGGATATATGGTAAAACAGCATTATTATAAAATTCTATTAGACAATTATAATGAATGTATAAAACAATTAGAATGTACAAAATCAACTACACATTGTATTCCAATTGATATATATTGGAAAAATTTACAAAAATTACATAATTGGTACATTATTATACCATTATCTGTATATCAATTAAGTGGATACAGCGATATTCAAAAAAAAAATGTAAACTATAAAAACAGTATGTTAACTTATTTTTTATCATAATAGTTATCCCTAAATGGAATTCCAGACTCTTGGTATACCATTAATGATAATGGCAAAAAATAACTCGAATTTAATTTCAAATGGACTTTTTTTGTAAATATATTATCTTGCCTATGTCTTACGTCTTTATATAAAAGTGTTTTAAATACACTTCTATGTACGGTAACATGACCTCTATGAATGTTTTTCATTCCATTATTCACAATAGATTTCTTATTAAAATCTCCAATATATTTAAAAATAGGAAGATTATTTATATCATACTTCATATTTAAAGATTGTTCATCCAAACTATAATTATGTAATAACTGTTTTATAATTGGATATTGTTTAAAGCATTTCAATACTATTTCTATTTTTTGTGGGTGGGTATAATCATCGGCATCAATAAACATAAAAATATCACTCGATGCTGCAAGTGCACCTCTATTTCTGTTTACTCCACTATACCCCTGATCTTTTATACCACTTATAATTAAAGTTACATTATTACATAAATGTATCAATTCATTAAATAGTTTTTGTTCTCCTTCTTTTGTAATTTCACTGGCAGCTACAATGATTTCATTTGGTAATACGGTTGACAACATAATATTTTTTATACATCGACTTAAATATTGAAAATGGGGTGGATATACTGGTATTATAAGTGAAACATTCATATATTATTATTTAATATATTTATATATGGAACCTATATATATATATATATATCTCTTGGACCTAACTGTTGGGGTGCTCATCATTTAAGAGAAAAACAATTAAGAAAGGTATCACTTCCGTTAGATTGACAAAATACAGACCCTAAATATAGTTTAAAATATGTAAATGAATTAATAAACACACATTTTAAATTTTATACAAAAAATTTAAAATATGATGATAATGAAATAATCAATATAATTCAAAATGCTTTAAATCACAAAGATAAACTTTTAAAATATTCATCAAACACAAAACGTTACATTTCAGATAATTACATGTATGAAAATAGTTTGAAAACTTTTGAAAATCATATACAATTATTATAAAAATAATTATAAATGTCATAAGGATATTGATCATATGAATATTGATAGTTTTCAAATAATGCGTTGACGATACCTATGATAGCAAATAAATCCATTCTATTTTCTTTAGGGTAGTTTTTTATAACGTCTAATTTATTTTTGGTAACATTATATTCAAAATCACCACTCACTTTTACATATTTATATGGTATATTGTAATTTGTAAAATTTTTTGAGTAATTTGAAATAAAATGTATTAATTTAATATTGTTTTTATGAAATATATCAATATTAAACTTTTTATTTAAATAATGACATACAACGGATTCGTATATTTTTTGAAAATTAATTATAGCATTCATGGGTCTTAATAATTTTGGTTTATCTCCATTACGTGACTGTGAATTTGTATCTAGCATAGTTTTAGTGATTTTGCTATATCTCAACATTATATCAAAAGGTGACCTATATTTCCCATGAGTACCAATATATGTATGTATAAATTTTTCTTCAAAACCACATTCTTCTATTGATTTATGCCATAATTGATCCACACTCGATGTAGCAATATGCATATTTGGTACCGGATGATGTTTCATTACAATGTTATTATAAACTTTCATTCCAAAAATAACAGGTGGGTTATTTATTCCCAAATAATCATCAATTAAATGATAACATTGCACGTAGTATTTTTTCATAGCTCTCAAATTTGAATAAATTATATCTAATGCACTAGGCAAAAATTCCATGTCTTCATCCATTTGAATAAAATATGGAGTAGTACAACGTGTTACCATACAATTATATGCCCTTGCCGTTGGACTAATATTCATAATTACATTTACAAGTACATTATACTTTAATGGAAGTTGATTGATAGAATGAACAGCATGTTTCAATTGTTCCCCCTGAATAGTAATTAAAAATATTGTGATTTTTATATCATTTTTTGAGGAACCATGTATCCATGATACATTGTTTTCTAAATTTTCTATTTTTACATCATTATTAATGAATAATTTATCCATATATTATATTTTATAAATTATTTCAATATACTCTCTAATTCTTAATCATAGCGGTTTGATTTCTCATAAATAATATATCAATATTATTTAATGAAAATATTTCTTTATAAAACACAATTAGATATACAAAAAAACAATGTTTTTGAAATAACAGATAAGATAGAGGACTCTGATTTCATATTTTTAATTTTTAAAATTAAATCGAAATTAACACAAATTCATTTTGTAGATGAAAATACAATTCCTATTATAAGTGAAGTGTTACAATTATCTAAACAATATAATAAAAAAATAATCTATTATTGTGGCGGTGATCGTCCACCAAAAATCTTACCAGAGTATCCTAATATTACTATACTTAATACTTCAGTATATAGTTCAACTATGCCTAAAAATGAAATGGTGATTGGTGTTCCGCTGGATGATACATTTATAAATTATATTGATAAACCAAAATTATCTATCGGTTTCTGCGGCACAAATTGGTGTGGTCGTGAAAAATGGTTAGACTACTTATCTAATCTCCCAGAAATTGAAACAAATTTTATAATAAGAGATTCATATATTACTAAACTAAAATCCAGACACATAAAAGATTTCAACTCAAATATGAATAGCAATTTATTTATATTTTGTTATCGCGGAGGTGGTAATTTCAGTATAAGATTTTATGAAACGTTGATGCATGGTCGGATACCAATTGTCATAAAAACAGACAGCGTATTTCCTTTCGAAGATATTATTGATTATAATAAACTCGGGATATTTATTGAAGAAGATGAAATCAACGAAACTAAATCTATTAAAGATATTATTATAAACTATTATAATAGTAAAACTGCTCATGAATTACTATGCATACAAAAATATAATCGTAAAATTTATTTAAAATATTTTCATCCAGATATATATTGGGAAAAAATATTTACATATATTCATACATTTAATTAGTCAGTTTTTTTATAATAAGACATATCATTTTCCATTAAATCAACCGCCTCTTTAGCTAATTCTTCTTCCGTTTTTACAGGTTCTTCTTCACTAGGTTTATAAAAATCAATGCACTCTGCTGTTTGCTTTCTTCTTTTTTCAATATTTAATTTTTTCATAAAATTACGACCATATTCACAACCATCAATACAAAAACTTGATGCAATTCTATAAAAAACAATTTTGTCTTTAACATCATGTATTATAGCTTCTTTTTTAACATATCTAGGAGTTTCCATAATCTTATAATTATTATCCCAAAAAGTATATTTACTATTTTTATAATTCATGCAAGGCTCTTGTAAAAATTTATTTTTTACTTTTTTATTAATAATTGTATAGTTTAAAAATACATCATACGAACCATAGTTTTTCAAAACATATTTTCCCACACAATGTTCAGGGTCAATATGTTCTTTTTGTTCATTCCACGCAGTATAAAAAATTGTAGACCATAATGTAAAACCTATAATAGATGGTGCTAAAGCATGAATATAATTATTTCTAATAAAAGTTAAATTAATTACACTAAGTGGTGTACTTAATGTATCTATTAAATCATTTATATTAATGGAAGTATTTTTATTTAGTTTCCAATCATCTTCTAACCAAATTATTTGAAGATTTTCTTTATTTGAAACTAATTGACCACAATTATAAATACAATTTGATAATGTTTTACATGCATTTAAAAAATTACCATTATTGGTAGGTCCCTTTATATACAACACGTTAAATTTATTTTTTATCATTCTTTCAAAATTTTCTTTTATAGACGAAAATGAATGTTCTAATTTTTCTATTGTATCAATATGTATATACCACATGATAGAATATTTGTCTCTATCCAAGTTATCTAACCATTCAATCCAATCAGGAAATATATCACTATGTAACTCCAATCTATTTATAGCCGTTGTTCCAATTATAATTTGTTTCATATTATTGTAAGTTTATTTTTTTTTTTTTTATATTTACGATTATTAATTCAATGTATGTTACAAATATATCTTTTTCTAATAAAACATATGAAACTAAAGCAAATGATTACATAAAAAATTATTTAATAACAAATTGTCCTATACAATACTTTTTAACACATTTAAATAATGAAAATAAAAAACGATTTATAAATGAAATGACCAATCGAAAACTAAAAATAGTATATATAGTGAAGTTAGATACATTTTTATTTAAAATGTCAAGAGTAAGATTTTGGGCTATTGAAGAACTAGGAAAACATGAAAATGTTAATTTATTTATAACAGGTAAAGATTGGTATAATTTTGATAATAACATATCTTTACAAGATAATATAAATAATTTAATTATTAAACCTGATTTTATAATTTGGTATAAACCACTTGAACATTCGTTTGTACCTTTAAATATACCAACTTGCATACATTACAATGAGATGTGGGATATTAGTCATACTACTCAAGAAATTATAAATAGTCAAAGCAATTTAATAATATGTCATCATAAAAATGATTATATACAATATAAAGATTTATTTAAACATGATGTTAATAAATTATTTATCTATAATCCACATCATGCTAATCCAAATATATTTTATGATCAGAAACTAGAAAAACATATAGATATTCTAATTTCAGGAGTTACTACATTTAAACATTATCCTTTTAAAAATAGATTGTTATGCATTATATTAAAATACAAAGATACATTACTAAAAGACTTTAATATTGTTCATTATAAACATCCTGGTTATAATAATGAAGAATCGTATTCTAATATAAATCAAATAAATTATGCAAAAATAATAAATCAGTCAAAAATATGTATAAGTTGTACATCTAAATATAACTATCGTTTAGGAAAATATATCGAAATACCTATGTGCGGTAGCGTTATTTGTGGCGATATTCCTTATGAAGATGTAGAGTCTTTTAAAAATATGATAATTGAAGTTAACCCTAATATGAATGATTTAGAAATTGTAAATAAATTAATATATTATTTAAAAAATCCGAAACTGTTAAAAGAAAAAAAGGATTATGGTTTAAGTTGGGCAAAAAAATATACTACTACAAATTACGTTAAAAAAATGTATTGCGCAATGTCAACCTATAAACATGAACCTATTAAAATAATTAATCCTAAAATATTTATAATATCTGATGAAATTAGAGACAATCATCCAGAATTCAATAATCAAAAATGGATATGTGATGTTTTAAAAGAAGAATTTATAAATACATATCCACATATTACTACAAAAAATGCGAAAGAGGCCACCCACATATGGTATTTAGCCCCATGGAATTATAAATATAAACCACATGATTTTAAAAATATAGATGAGTGGTATTTATTTATAAAAAATAAAAAGGTAATAGCTACAATACACCATATTGACGAAGATAAATATAAACTTGGAGAGCATACAAACATGTTTAATTTTTTAAATGAATACTGTAATTATATTCAAGCAATATGTAAACCTACTTATGATTATTTATTAAAATTAAAATTACCTCAATCTATTATTAAACAACACTTATGGTATAATGAAAATATATTTTATCCTATTGAAAATAATTCAGAATTACGAAACAAATATAATCTTAAATTGGAAGATTATATTATTGGTTCTTTTCAAAAAGATACGGAAGGAAATAGTTTAAAAGATAAAACATTCCAACCAAAATTATCAAAAGGACCAGATATTTTTATAAATATAGTAAAAGATATCAATAAAACAAAACCGGTGCATATCATATTAACTGGATTAAGAAGAGAATATTTAATACAAGAGTTAAATGCTAATCATATACCATTTACATATTTTAATATGCTTACATTAGAAGAAATAAATGAACTATATAATTGTTTAGATTTGTATATTGTTTCGTCTAGATATGAAGGAGGCCCCAGATCTATTTTTGAAGCAGGTGCAACAAAAACACCTATTATTTCTACCAAAGTTGGTATAGCAGAAGATATATTACCAAAAGAAAGTTTATACGATATGCATAATTATATTACATATAAAGATGCAAAACCTAATATAGATGAATTATATAAAAATATTCAAATATTAAATAGCAAAACACAAATTCGTGAAATTAAAAACTATTTATTATCTATATAAATATAATGCTACCACAATTTATTATATATAATATAGTATCTTTAAATACAAAATATGATATAAAAGCTAACAATGCGTATATTTTAAAAAGAGAAAATACATCATTCTACAATGAAATAGAAAATATTTTAGATTATCAAATTCAATTTCATGTAATAGATAATCCTAATGATAAAGAATGGTGTATTTTTATATATTTACCTGAGGATACATCATTATCTTTATTAGATATTATAAAATTAAAATATACTATATCATATATTTCAATAGGATATAATATTGATACTATGAAAAATAACGAGATTGAATGTAATTACTATATAAATGGTCTATTAAATGCGGATTTAAATGAATTTGGATTACAGTCTTTATATGATAATTACAAAAATATAATGATTCATAATAAAAATAATAAATTTATTACTAATTACTTAATACGAATATTCTGTTACAATTTAGGAATAAATAATAAACCATTTAATACGGATGAACTTTATAATTATATACAAAATAACAAAGATAAACAAATTACTAAAAAATGCTTGGTAATATCCAAACTAATTATTGGATATGGTGGTAATCAACTTACTTCAAAACAACTGATAGAAACATTAGAAAAAAAGTATATTGTAAATGTATTATCCATTTCGATTTCGGATGAAAATGAATATTCTTATCAAAAAGACAAGTTATCTAATAGTATACATCCCGAGAAAATAATAAAATTAAAAAAAAAAAATTGATATTATAAATCATATAAACAACTGTGATTACGAATTAATTATTAATAATAAAATGAATGAATTTTTTCAAATAGTACCATATTTAAATAAAAAAATAGATGTAATAACTCATAACTCAATGGACCCCTATAATCAACTTATAATTGAAAATCAATATTACATAAACCGTATTTTTACAATTAATAAAATACATCGAGATATTTTATTAAACTATAAATTAAATATACCTATAAAACAATATATTAATTATATTGATAATATTGGTAAACCGATTGAAAAAAATAATTTTACATATAAAATTGCATTTGTAGGTAGATTAAGTAAAGAAAAAAACTTATTATTACTTTATGAATCATTTATACAAGCATCTTCTATTATTAAATTAGAATTAGTTATAATAGGTGACGGAAATGATAAATTTAAAAAAATACACCCTAATATAAAATATACTGGTTACTTATCATCCGTTGAAATTAAAAATACATTGTTAGAATGTGATTATTTAATAATTCCTTCTTATACGGAAGGTATACCATTTACTATATTAGAAGCTATGTCAATTGGAATACCATGCATTGGAAGTGATACAAATGGAATTAATGAAATTATAAAATCAAACAATGGTTTTTTGTTTAAATTAGATGGATATTCAGAACACAAATATACTATAAATAATTGGAATATATATAATACTGTTGACAAGAACTATACAAAAAATAAACACTATCTTACAAATTGTATATTAAATGCTTATAACATTTCAATAGAAAAATGGAACACAATGTCGGTGAATTGTTTAAAAACTATTAAATTAAATCATCTCAAAAAAAATATTCAAAATATTAATTTAAATAATTTAAATCCTATATATAATAAAATAAATAATTCCGAATTTTGTGATATATTTATTAATTTAAAAGATAATCCTAATATACCTTTTGGAGGTGGAAATATTTCTACCTATTATATTCAAAAATATTTGAAATTAAATAATTACAATATTCATTATGAGTTAAATGAAAATATTGATTTATATTTAATAATAGATCCATTTAAAAATATGAGAAGTAATAAAAAATACGGACTAAAAGAAATCGTAGAATATAAAAAAAAATATACACCAAATAGTAAAATTGTTATAAGAGTGAATGATTGCGATATAACACGTCCAAATATTGAACCTGAAAAATCTCGTGAAAAAGAAATAATTAAATATTCTAATGAAATATATTATTTTATTTTTAATAGTACATTTATATCCGAGTATTACAGCAATATTTTACCAAAAAATATTAAAAAAACTACTATATTCAATGGTTGTGATATGGCATTATTTGAACCCAGAGCTATTGCATGTATTCCAAAAGTGTTTTCTATTGTAACGCATCATTGGAGTTCTAATTTACATAAAGGTTATGAAATATATAAA
>MDSY01003591.1_pt1 | contig 19102 bp, 16 predicted proteins | sample 811131 | NCBI WGS metagenome assembly MDSY01 (sample SAMN05326643, study PRJNA326480) | marine metagenome | isolation source: seawater | place: Atlantic Ocean: South West | collected 2010
CCCACTTCCGCTCCACGAGCGGGGCGCCCTTTTGCTTCTTGCCTTTGTTCGCTGCCGCCTTGCCCGCGCCTGGCGCTGACGTCGCGGCGGCGACGCCTGCGGTGGCGCGCGCCTCGGCATCCGCGACGTCCGCGACGTGGTGCACCAGCGTGGCGTACGTCTTGAGCGCCTCGCGGTGCGAAGCCACGACGTCGGTGGCGTCCGACGCGTCACCAGCGCCGCTGGCGAGCAGGCTGGCTACGGAGGCGGACAACACGGAAAGGTTGCTGCACAACGCGTCCGTCAAACGGATGCGGCCGATGGGCTTGAGCGCGACGAAATCCCGCGCGCACGCGTACGCGCGGTCAAACACATCTTGCTCCAGAATGCACAATGCGTCGTTTTCGCACAGGTCGTACGCCACGCGCTCCACGAGCTCATTCGCCTCGCTGTCGTTCAAACCAGCCACGTCGACGTGCAGCTTGGGAGCCAAAGCACCTTCGCGCTGGGGGGTCTCCAGGTCGTTGAGCTTAAGGGGGATATCGAACTCCATCGCGCCTGGAGAGAAGAGCGCAGATCGGGGGGACGTCAGCTCCGAGGAAACCACTGACAACGACAACGAATGATGTCAACTCCGCGCGTGTGTGTCTCAGGGGGAAAGCGGACGTTTCACGAGCGCACGTACCGCTGGTCCGTCGTCGGAGCGGTGCGTGAAGTGTTTCTGCGCGGCACGGTCGTGCGCGCTGCGGCGAGAAGTGCGCGACGGGGGGGCGAGTGCGCGGCACACCTCCATCCCTCGGGAGAAAAGCCACAACGGATTTTTCTGTTCGTGCGTTAGTCCCCCCGCCCCGACTAGAAAAACGCTCGCCAAATCCATTTTCACTTTTTGGTTTTTGCGGAGCCGCCGACTTTCTTATGTCGGTGGTTCATTAGGTTTGACGCGCAGCCCCCGGTCCCTCGTTCGGTTGAGATGGACACGACGACGGTACACAACACCGATGAGGAAGACGTGGACGCGCCCGGCTTGCCCGACCGGCTTTTACGCAAAGCCGAGACCGCAGTGTTGGGGCGCACTTCGCGCATCCTGTGCGTCATCGAACGGTGCACGGATGAGCACAACTACAGCGCGGTGTTGCGAACCGCCGAGGCGCTTGGGGTGCAGCACGTGTGGCTAGTGGACCCGGTGGTGAGTCAGGACGATCTACTGGAAGATGAGAGCAACGAAGATGGTACAAAATCCACCGGAACGACCCCCGGCAGAGGCAAGAAGCGCGGCCACGGTTCGGATTGGAGAGAGGCGCATAAGCTCTTCGCGCGCCGGGCGCAGGAGTTTATGTCGATTAGGGAGTTTCCCGATGCGAAGTCGTGCGTCGCCGCGCTGAAGCAAGACGGGCGGACGATATGGGCCACGGACTTATCGCAACACGCCGTGCCGCTGACTGAGAGCTCGTTGAGAGAAGCGATCCCTGGGTTGAAAGAATCAGAATCAGATTCCGATAAAAACCAATCAATCATCCCCGAAAAGCTCGCCATAGTGTTCGGCACCGAGTCCGTCGGCGTGACGGAAACGATCTTCGCCGCGTGCGACTTGCGGGTGTATTTACCCTTACGTGGGTTTGCTGATTCCCTGAATTTGAGCGTCGCTGCTGCGTTGTGCATGCAGAAGCTGTTCCACTTGTGCCCCGAGGCGGTTGGGGAAATGAATGAAAATGAAAGAAATGAGATTCGAAAAAAGTGGTTCACGCAGTTAGCAGCAGGTAGAGCGTTGACCAAGAGCGAAGAGAAGCGGTTAAAGTGGATTGAGTTGACGTTGGGGAGACGGGAAAAAGGGGGTGCGTTGAAACCGGGGGAGCCTTCTACTGATGAATTGAAAAATGAAGCGGATGCTTTGGAAAAAAAGAGAGCGAAAGTCGCGGCGGAAACGGCGGCTGTTTATATCCAAAACCTGCCAAAGCCTTTGAAGGATATGCGACGCGCGGATACGCACCGAGAAGCCTTCGTGGGGCGAAATACGAAAGCCAAGAACCTAGGGCACTGGGCGGGGATGCCCGCGGTGGGGGAGGGGGGGGAATAGGGTTTCAATGAGAGCGATGAGTAGACGTCACGTTGCGTGAAAAATAGCATGCTAAATTCGTAGGCGCGTACAGCTCTGACTCTTTTTCTGAGTTGCCTTCTCACGGTACCGTTGTTTCGTTCTTGTTCAACCATGCCATCACATCAAGCTGGTCATTCTCCGTCGCAATCGACAAGCACCGCTGCCGGTCCCACGAACAACCGTTTGAGTGCGCCCACTGGAGTATAACGAGATGTCCTTCCTTCGCCGCCTCCGCGCATGGATTCATATCCGTGAACGGATGCTCTTTCCACTGGCATCCGTTCGCAACCAACCACTGCAGCTCCTCGAGGTTCTCGCTCGCCGCCGCATCTCTACACGTAAACACGTTAAAAGGGCAGCCGTCTTTGCGTGCCCACTGCAGCATCTCGAGATTCCCGCCCTTCGCCGCTTCATTGCACGTACATTTGTCCCACGGGCAGCCGTTCGCACGCGCCCACTGAAGCCTCTCGAGATGCCCGCCCTTCGCCGCAAACTCGCAAGTATCTCTTTCCCACGGGAAGCCATTCGCGTGCAGCCACTGCAACACCTCGAAGTGCCCGCCCTATGCCGCACAAAGACACGTATTCGCGTTCCACGGGCACCCGTTCGCGCGCGCCCACTGAAGTACTTCGAGCTGCCCGCCCTTTGCCGCAAAGTGGCACACTTCTGACTTCTTCAGACGACCTTTCTGGAGCTTGTGTTGAAGCGTATCTAAGCACCCGATCTCCGCGGCTCGCGCAGTCTTAAGCTCCCCCACCTGAAGTCCCATCGTGTCCACCGCGTCGCGCATCGCGCGACTCACCGCGCGTAGCCGCGCGAGAACGTTGGGATCTGTGTCAGATCTCAGGATGAGATTGAGGTTGAGATTCACGTCTTCCGGAAGGCCGAGGAAGGCCTCTTGCGCGTTGATTTGGTGCGCGTGTGTCGCGATACCGCCTTCTGTGGGTGTATCGGTAGCATGTGTCGCGTTTGAGGACATCGCGGTCGGGGTAGGTCGAGTGGTTGGCGTCGTGCGTCTGTGGCGCGCGTCGTTGTGGCTTGCGTTTTCTCGGACGTTACTAAGAGTCTTTGGCTCGCTTTGGAGGTTTAAATGACGAGTCATTTTCCTATATAACGAAAAAATCGAATCTGAGTCGGATTCTGCGCACAGGGTTTCAGAGCGATCTGCACCGGCCCACGATGGCGCCCATGATTGACGACGATGACAGCGACGACGAGGTCCCCCTGGCCGTGCGCGCGGGCGTGAATAAGGAATCCGGCACTCCCAAAGGTACGAACCCGGAACCCGGTGGAACCCGACGGGCGGTGATCCCATTGACGCTTTTCAAATTGTCTGTGCGAATGACCGATCGTCGCGATCCGAGAGACCATCGCTGACCCTTCCTCTAATGCACATCTCCAAACCCTCGCAGCTCGCAAGCCCTCTGCCTCTAAGAAGAAGAAGAAGAAGAAGAAGCCTGTTAAGGGTAAGGCGAAGGGTGATTCGAAACCCAAGGTAGAGCGCAAGGTTTATGACCTACCCGGGCAGAAGCGGGACACGCCAGATGAGACGGATTCGCTTAGAAAGTTTTACCTCTCGCTGCGGGTTCAAAAGCCCGAGAGCGAGATGGCGGAAACGTGGTTGATGGAGCACGGATTGCTACTCGAAGAGGAACAGAAGAAGGCGTACAGGAAGATGATGGCGAAGAAGGCGAGCGGGAAGAGCGCGCCGGCGAAACGGCCGTCCAGCGCAAAGCCTCGAAGCACACCGGCGAAAAAAGTCAAATCCGAACCCTCAAAGAAAAAAGCGAAAGCCCTCGTGGACGACGACGCGCCTTTAGCCTCACTGAAACGCGCGGGGGACGTGGGGGGGTTCACCATCCCGAAAACGGAAGCCAAATAAGGTTTTGATGACAGGGTTTGAGTGATGTTCATGTTTCAATTTAAAAACGCGAGTGAATCTAAACTGATTTTCTACAAATCTCGCGTAACTACTCTTCCCTGCTCTTCCCCGTTGACAGTATGTCGTACACGGCGTATGATATGCTGCTCGCGGGCAGTACCTTGGCCAAGGACGGCACTATTCCGCGGTAAAACCCGGGAATCCCGTCGGTTTTCAAGATGTGCCGCAAACATTGCTGAACGGAAGTGTACGACGGAAACCCGGGTAAACCGCCGGTTTGCATTCGCGTCCTGACTACATTCAAAGGGTACGTGGCTAACATCGCCGTAGTGCTGCTCGCCATCCCACAACCCAACAACTCAGGAATCCCTGGTTCAATGCCCAAGTGCTGGTACCGCCTGGTAACGGACTCCCGTAAGCTCGAATTGGTCATCAAGTCTATCCCCGCGTACGGCACTATCCCAACTAAACTCGGGGTTAACCCGCGGAACAACCCTCGGGGGCCGGATTCGTTTAGAACGGCGCTTAACGTACCGGTAATAGTGGGGGGCCTAGGGGTGGTTTTAGCAGCGGTAGTACCATTAGTAGTGGTGCGTGAATCACCACTACCACTACTACTAGTAACACTACTACTAGTCCTAGTATTGTTACTCCCCCCCATACTACTAGCACTACTCTTACCAGCACTAACACTACTGCTCAGCGCCATCCTGGTTTTGACAATCTCCAGGGGGTATATAACCGCCTGCGCCGCGGCGCCCGCTATTCCCCCCGCGACGAACCGCTCCGAGGTAGTCGCATTACCCGGGTCAACCGCTACTAACTGTTTCAGCGCATCGAACGCGGCGAACTTCACCGCGGTTTCGGGAACCACTTTCAAGACGTTGGCGCCGTTTCCCCGCCAAAATGCGAACGCCCCGCCCTCTCTGTAAATGAAACGAATAGATTGCCGAAGCGTGGGGGGGTTGTTTACCAGTTTGTTTACGGTAGAAGAAGATGCACTTTTTGAGGAGCGTATTCGTTCCGTCACGTGTTTCGCTACTTGTGAAGTAGTTGTGGATTTTGTAGTGCTCACAGCACCACCCTCCACCCCACTGGGCAGCCGCCCCGATTGCAAAATCGTCTTGACCCGGTCAATGGGCGCCGTGGCAGTTCGCGAAATCGCCCCCGCGAACCCGCCTGACAGCAGCTTCTGAACCAACTCGGAGGTGAACGTGTCACTTCGGGAGGCGTTCCAGTCACGGGCCACAGTGTATTCGGACTCAGCGTCGTCCACGAACGCCCTGTGGACGAACGCATCGAACGCGGCCGCGGCGTTCACGCCTCTTGGGAGTAATGTCAAAACCTTTTCAAACTCTGCGAATGACAAACTCCCATCTCCATTTTCATCGAGAAACTCGAACGCCACCCTGAGCTGGGTATCGGAAATCTTCAACCCCGCTTTCTCCACACCCTTCCGGAGCTCATCGGAACTTACTTTGCCGTCCTTATTCCTGTCGAACTCGTGGAACACTCGTTTAATCTCGGACCTTCGCTTGACGCAAAATTGCTCAAACTCGGCTCGGGTTATTCGCGCATCTCCATCCACATCCAGTTCGTTGAACACCGTCTCCAGTTGTACCGCTGAAACCGCGATGCCCCGCCTTCTCAACCCTTCCCGGACCTCCGCGAAGCTTAAGCTCCCATCCCGGTTCGTGTCGAACGAGTCGAAGTCGTTCATGGTGAACGACTTCGACTCGGGGCGCCGACGGAGTGGGTGGGGAAATAACATTCTTGAACTTTCAAGTTTCGGGTGAGAAAAAGCGCTCGGCGCTCGGCCTCTCGCGTCGCTGCGGCGGGCATTTTTGCCCTTGTGACGGTCTAATGACTAGAGGGAAACGTGCCACTTGTAAGAAAAACGAATGGTCTCCGTCCGAGAGGTCGACGTCCCGAAAAAAGATTGTTTCATCCAAAAACGTCACTTCTTTCGGAGCGTCGCAGGGTTGGAGGTGTGCCGACGGAGGGTCACTCTCGGGAGTGCCCTCCCTCCCATGAAAGAATGGCGTAGTTTTTCGCGGTTCCCGTGTACGGCGCAACAATACTACGATTTAATGCTGGACGGCTCGTTCCAGCAAAAACTGCACACGACCGCGATGAAGATGGGGTGCTACGACGTGTCCGATGACGTGCGTCCCGACGGGACTATTAAACGCATCGTATTCAGCGAACCGCGGTTAAACCTCCCGACAGTGCTCGCCCGGGTGATGAAGAAAGCACAGGCGTACCACGAAAACGCGGTGTTCAATCCAACTAAATTAGAGAGGAGAGTTGAAGTGATCCCGTGCATGGGCCACGAGATGATGGATTTTTCGTTCCACGAATGGGTGCGGCCTGATTCGGATGGCGTGGGGGGGTGCGTTGTGGAGTCTGTTATCACGTTACACGTCAAAGGCGGGTGGCTGGCGCGTATGTTGGAGCGGTTCATCAAGTCCACGTCAAAGGTGAAAATCTTGGAGAGGGATGGACACATGAATTCATACTTCCGGAAGCAAGGCGTGGAGACGTTCGACGTGACTGTTTTTAGCAAACACAGAAGTTGCGAAAAAGACGATAATGAAAAAGAAAACCAAAACGAGCCCGCCTCCACCGTCATCGTCACTTTCGGTGATACCACTTCCAACGACAAGGGCTTCGGTGCTGTGAAGCCCCAAAAATCCTCACCCGTAGCGCTCGCCGCGTCCCTCGCCGCGCTTTGCTCGCACCCGTTAGCGCCGATGCCGAAGCGAAGAGGGGCGAGCTTCAAGTGGTGATAAAAATTCCAAGTGGTAGACATAATAGAAAAGGAAAAAGGAAAAGAGCGAGCATATTTCCAAGTAGGTACGGATGGTAGCTTATATCTAATAATAGCACATCCATACAAAAACTACGCTTCACCTGCTCTCCATCCCGCGCATCCACCGCACGTACGAAGCCTCTACGACGTTCACGATCGGGTTTAAGCGGGCTAATGTGTTGCTATCGGGCCCCAACACTCCGTCCGAACCAAAGTGCTGCGCAGTGGACAACCCGCTGAGACAGTAACACGTGTGGTAGTGGTCCCGGCCTTTCCCGGGTTTGTCCTGGAGGCCGCCGTTGGGAAGCTGGCAGCACAACAGGAGCCACCCCTGTAACGACCTACCGTTGAACGCGAAACCAGAACTGCCCCGCGATTTGTCGACGGTAGGAAACAACACGCACGCTGGGATGCCTCCTTCTGCTTTTTTGTCGACGACAGGTGTCGCCCCGACACCACCCTCCTCACTCTGCCCCCCCCCTCCGACCCTTAACAACCGCAACAGCGGAAACGCACCTCCCTGCCAGAACGAGTAACACCCGTCCACTAACTTGTTCGTCCGACCCATGAACCCGCCCTCCACCGCGCCTTGCCGGTGCGCCAGCCACCGGGTTAACTCATCAAGGTCTAAAACGTCTTTAAATTCCTTACCGCATAACGTCACCGCCGCTAACCCGCAGAACGAATACCCCCCGTGCGCCTCCGCTCCGGGTTCACCTGCGATGCCGCCTTCGTGTGTCTGGCACCGCTTCACGAATTGAGGCACTCCATTTTTTAGTTTTTCGTCTTCAATTCTGCACAGGTGCGCCACGGCTAGGGCGGTGAAGCATCCTCGGACGTCCGTTTCGCCGCCGACGTGCATACGGTACCCGTTAGTTTCGTTGTCCTTGCACGACTTTAAAAATGCGTGCATCGTGTGTCTGTTCACAACATGCAATGCGCCTTCCGTGGCGATATCAGCCAGGCAACACACCGCGGCGTAGGTTGGCGCGAGGTGCGGCATCTGCCCCGGTCCGCCGCCGAACCCGCCCTCGGGAGATTGGCACAAACTCAAAAACGCAACCACATCAGTTGCGACGTCCTCGGGCAACGCCTCGCCCAGCAAGGAAAGGGAGTGGACGATCCAGTAACACAGCCAGCACCGAGACGCATCAAGCACGACGTGGCCCGCGCTTAGCCTGCGTAACGACTTCAGAAGATACTCAACGTGCGCCTCGCGTTGCAACACCGCGACGGAGGTTTCCCAATCACTCGGTCCATCGTCGTCGTCGCCATCTCGGCCGGCCGCGACGGCTCGTCCGTAGATCGAACGAGCGGTCAGCTCGAGTTCCCACTGCGCCGTAGTGGTCTCGGTGGGGAACCCCAAGCCCTCCATGCCGAAACCGTCCATCGCGAAACCCGGGAAGGCGGGGTGCGGAACACACTGATCGTTTTTGGAGTAAACTCAACAAGCTCTTTCGGAGTTGCATCTCACTAGGCTACTCACTCGCGGCGGCACCGTGGAGTGACCTCGCGCGATGCCGCGCGAGGTCAAGCCGCTGAAGTGGCTGATTGTCGACCTCCTCGCCGCGCACGTCGACGAGCTCGTGGAGCTCGCCGGGGAGTCGCTAAGGGCGCTCCCTCCCGATGTCCGGCACGCTTTGCTCGCGGTGGCTCGACGAAAGGGAATACTAGATGATGCCGCACTCACGGCGCTGGTGGACGACTCATGGATCGCGTTAGACGTCTCCGGGTGCGGTGATTTCGTGACGGATGCCGGTATACGGGCCCTCGCCGCAAGAAACGCCCTGCGAAGCGTTGTCGCCGTGGACGTCACCGGTTGCACGGGCATAACTGCCGATGGCATTCGAGGCATCGTTTTGGCAGCCCCCCGACTTTCGGTTTTGCGGTGCGGCGGCGACCCGCGGTGCAACGCATCCTGTCGCGACGCAATCGCACCGGCGACACCAGGAGGCGGCGTCCTTCCAAGGCTCCTGTGTTCAAAAGCAAGACCTAGTCTAGAGTCCTGGGAGGCGCTGGGCGATGATGAGAATTTGGAATTGAACGGCGAGTGTTTGGACGATGAAAAAAATAATAATAAAACTCCAAAAGCGCGTTTCGGCGAAGGCGCGCGTTTGCTGCGTTGGTTGATGTGGCCCGATATCGACCGCACTAGTCGGGGGCGGGTCCGCACACGTTCGCCTGGAATTAACGTCATAGCGCCTCCTGCTGAAGTCGTAGCGGCTGCGTCCGAAGCCGCGGAGGACGTGCACTTCGTAGCGGTAAAAGGTGAAGGGTGGATTGGGTTCGGCAATAGCAGGGACGGCGCATACGAGAGCGTATCGCGGGTGACACCTGCACAAAAACCAGGCCCTATTGGCCGCTCCGCGAATAACGACGGACTCGTTTTAGTCGCAGCAGGGCACACAGGGGCGTTGGAGGCACGGAAAAACGAGGGTCACTCGCCTTGGTGGTTCGACAAGCGTTCGGGCGACGACTCGACTTTTCGCCCCCCGCCGGAAGCAGACCCCACCACGGCGCTTGATCTTTACGCGCTTCGGTTCGTGAGGCGGGATGTGGTTCCAGGTGCAACATATGAGGACAGTATCACTGATAGCAGTGATACTCGCAGTGCGTCGAGAGGTTCACCGATTGAGTCCACCGCCGCAGTGAACGTAAGCCGCGACAAATGGCGAAGCGCGTCCGTGGAAGCGCGTCAGCTCGGAAGCTCTAAACTCTCTTTGGAAAACTCGGGCTTGGAAAAGTCAGCCCTTCGCTGGCGCTTGAAGTTCGCGGAGGACGCGGAAGGCACGGAGTCCGTCGCCTCCAAGTTTGCAAGGGCGTGTTTAGAAGTAGAAACAGAGCGCAGAAAGAAAGTAGACAAGAACTGGAAAAAGCAACGCAACCGCGATCGAAACAAACTGGGAAACGCCGAACGCATGATCTGGAACGCGATGGACGATGACTAGTGGGGGATGAGGGAGATAAAAGGGAGTCACGGTAGGAGCGAGGTGGGAGAGTATAGTGCGACGTAGGAGAGTATAGCACGTAATAGGAGCGATCATAATAGGACAAGAGGTCAATAGTAACTGCTCAAAATATTTTAAGAATGATAAAATTATACTTTAGTCAAACCCGGTGAGTATTTTCTTCACCCACTCCACGCTGATAAACCGTACCATGTTCAGAGGTACTTGCCGGGCAGTCGTGGGTATTAACCCTTTATAAACCGCACCAATACCCTCGTGCCTGACTGTTTTCAGAATGCAATCAAGCGTGCCGGTGTAGGGTAGGTTACCGTGGGTGTCGGGTTTCATGGACATGAGCCGCGATTTCGCTAGATCGATTGGATTACTGGTGAGCGCCGCAACTATTCCAGCGATGAATGACGCCCCAGTTTGTACCGCGAGCCCGTCTTTCAGCCCGGATTTGTCCAATATATTCGCCTTGCTTTTGTCATATACCGCCATCTGCGACGCCGTGACGATCATCGCGCGGTTCACTGTCGGGCCGCACCCGCGCCACAACGCCAACACCCCCTCTTCCCTCGTCACGCGGTACAAAGCGTCCACGCCGCCTTTGTAGTTTCTTCGCAGTTCGATCGGTAGCCTTCCGTCCGCTTGCATCCGCACCATCGCAAGGTCTGCTGGGTTTCCCACCGCCGCGCCTATGGCGCCTGCACCTAAGCCACAAAGCGTCATCTTCCAGAATGGCAAACTCCCATCCGCGTCTTTCGGCATTGCGGTTTTCAGCAAATCGTACGCCCCGAACTTGGTGCCGATAAAACTGGCTTGGCGCATTAAACTCGCGCCCAAGCCCTTGTACAAACCCAACGTGCCCTCGTGCTTCATCACCAGGTACCCGGTGCGGAACATACCGGGCGGGGCGGACAGGGGCTTACCGCCGGCCGCGCCAGCCGCGGTGCCATCCAGCGAGCCGTAAAGCTGCATCCGCACCTTTACCAAATCGATCGGGTGCGTCACCGCTCCGGAAAGCATCGCCCCGGTGCCTCCCGCGACGAAGCCCTTCCACGGGGCCTGCTTCTTAGCAGCCGCCATCGTATCGTGTGTGCGAGTGCCACCCGCACCTATGTGCGCCACGGAGGTCTGTTCTCCTTCTCCGACAGGTCTCGGTTTCGTTCGACTGCAGAACTTTTGAGGCTCTCGTTCGATTGAGATGATGCAGTGTGGGTTAGTCCGGGTTAGTCTGCTTTAGGAATGCGGAACATACCCCTTTTATGTGCCCATGCACGCGGCCCTTTTTTTGCCCGCCGGTTCGACGCATTCGAGCTCAGCAGTTGCAAATTTCTCCTTCCGCCGCTCGTCATCGGTCGTCAATCCCAACCGCACTCCGCGATGGACGCGGACGTGCTCCACCTGGAGCGGGCGCTCGAGGCGGTCAAGGCGCGTTCCACAAGAGCGCTGGCGAATGAGGAATCGTATTTAGCGCGTATAAAGGAGCTGGAGCGCATGAACCGCGCGCTGGTCACGCAAGTCGCGAGCCTCGGGCCTGGACGTGAATTTGGGCATCCCGCAGACGGCGGCGGAGTCGAAGCGACGGGCACGGGCGTTGTGTTGCATGAAAACGGCGGGTCTTCCTCGCAAGAAGGCTCGCCACGACGACCGAACCGCACCCCAAGCTACAAAAGCATGCGGGATAAAACCAACCGGCTGAGCGTGGAGAGGGTGGGGGCAGGGCATCGTCATGTTGAGGGTGTGGGGCCTCATGAATCGGAGCGCCGAGGAAATTTCGATTCGCCATCGCCGAGTCCTCCGCCAACAGGGGGTTCCCCGAACGGCTCGGGGTTAGACGGGACAGGATCTGAGGACGTTGGACAACTCGCGGATACGTTAGCCTCCCATGCGCTTGAGGAAACACAAGGCGGTACACACAGCGCTTTGTTCGATTCCCTGGAGAATGCGAGCGGCGAAAAACCAATTCACAACCGCAATCTTCAAATCAAGTTCAACCGCGAAGACTCTGATACTTCCCTGTTCTCAGCGAACGGCGATGCGGGGAATGGGTTGAATATTGAGAAGAAGTCCCCTTTTCAGCTGTTACTCTGCAATGACGACGGGTGCGAGGTAAGGGAACCGACCGACCGCGCAATCCGACACGCGCAAATCGGAACCCCGCACTCGCAATTCGCGTGGCTCGAGCCGCCCAAAAACGTTCTAGTAGTGAAGAAGCCAAACGATAAAAACACGACCACTGCTTTGGTTGCAGTGATCGATATATTAAAATCTAAAAATATTAAACCCTGGGTGGAACCAGCGGTGCACTGGGAAACGGGGGTTGGAATCACCTGGAGTTTAGAAGACGACCCTAGGCTGGACAAGAAGATCGATTTCATAATCTGCCTCGGCGGCGACGGCACGATTTTGTGGGTTTCCAATTTGTTTCCCAAAGCGGTGCCGCCCGTGATTTCGTTTGCGATGGGGAGCCTGGGTTTTTTGACTGCGTTTGAGGAGGACAGCATCCCGAAAGCCATTGACGACGTCGTTCGTGGTGAGTTCTTCTTCACTCCTAGGAGTAGACTGGTAGCGTACGTGGTTGACGTGAATGGAGTCGAGAGCAATATCGACTCAACTCCCGACTTCCCAAAAAACGACTACCACGTGTGTCTCAACGAAGTGGTTATTGACCGAGGCGCGAGTGCAGCTTTGGTGGATTTGGACGTGAACATTGACGGCAATCCTATGACCAAGGTGTTGGCCGATGGAGTGATGATCAGCACGCCTACGGGTAGTACAGCTTATTCGTTAGCAGCGGGGGGCTCCATGGTCCACCCTGGCGTCTCCGGCGTGCTGTTCGTCCCCATCTGTCCGCACACGCTGAGCTTCCGACCGTTAGTGTTGCCTGACACGAGCGTGTTAACAATCCGAGTTCCAGAAACAGCCAGGGTAGAGCCAGTAGCTTCTTTCGACGGCAAGCGACAGCGATTGTTAAAAAGAGGCGAATCCTTAGTCGTGAAGGGGTGGCGGTACCCTGTTCCCGCTATTTGCAAGAGTGGTGAAACAGGCGATTGGTTCAGAGCCGTGAAAGACTCGCTTTTGTGGAACGTACGAGGGAAGCTTCAGAAAAGCGAGAGTAGTTGAAGGGTTTTTATGTAGATTGCATGTATAATAGTGATATTACTCAGTGGTCGTAACTTCCATCACTAATCTAGTAGTCTCCGTACCCCTCCCTCGCCGCCGCGAATGTTTCACGTCTCAGCCTCAGTGCCGCGATGCGCTCGTCGGTGGTTTCGTCGGTAACTGCGATTGACCTTCGGCTAGGGCTTCTTGTGGGTTTGGGTTTGAGTAACGGCGACGGCGTCAGCGACGCAAACACGCTGCCGTTTGAGGTTAACACAGAGCCGTCGTTGTATTCTTCACCCCAGACCTCTGCTAAGTCTTCGGGCTCTACGGACGCGGGGAACGGACCCACGTGACGGAGTTTTGTGGACTTTGGTACCGGCCTTGCGCGGAACGGGGGGGGGAACACCGGGTCGGGGGAGTCAGGCCGTTGCTTCGGTACCGACAGCGCGGTGATCGTCGCGCGAGAAGCGACGGGTTTGAACGTTTTACTCTTTTTCGGTTTCGGTTTCTTTTTCGGTTTTGGATTTGACTGTTTAGACTGTTTAGTCATACCCCCGGCGTTTATGTTTTCGTCCCTCGCTTGAAACGACCCGAACCCGCCTCGGCTCAAGTGCGCGGACATCTCCGCCAAACGTGCGCGCACGGGCATGCGCCATGGGTCCATGGAGTGTTGTATACCGTTTCTTGAGTCATTATGTGTCTCCACCACTCTCGCCGCGATCGCTTCCGCCGCCGCGATGGTTCCGCTCTTCTCATTGCCGTAAGTATCGTGCGCGGGTATGGAAAAGCTCGGTGCCGGTACGGGCGATGGTCGAGACGTGGGAAACGAGAACGAAGTAGTCTCAGTGGTCTCAGCACCTTGCGCACCCACCCCTCCCCTGACTCCCCTCACTGCCGATTTCCTCACCGTCCTCCTCGCCTTCGCAGACACGAGTTTCTGTTCAATCTCGGCGAGCATCTCGGCGGCGTAGCCAGTCGCGGCGACAACGCAGTCCAGCGCGGCTTTGGCGGACGCCGAGTTTGCGTGAGGCGAAAGCGCCGCCGCCGCGGATACCGCCTGGTCGTCCATTCGTTTTGACAGCGTCGCTAAGGTCTCCATCACCTCGTGTAACGGCCTGTCCGCGTAGTCGCTGCCCACAGCTTTGGTGCTGCCCATGGACTTTGCAGAGAACGCGTCGTTGACCGCGGAGGCGGTGCCAGGCGTGCTTTGGAAGTGAGACTCCAACGTCGTGGCAGCGCGCCGAGCCGTAGAACCGGGCGCATCAAGAGGAATATCCGCCACAGACGTAGACGCAGGCGCAGGCGGCGTGGCAGGTGTCGATGACAATATGTCAACAGTAGTAGACTCCTGTAAGTCCTGAACGTCTTCATCTACTCGCGCCTCCTGTAATCGCTCCTCCTGTACGTCCTGCGTGGTTCGTACGCTCACGGAAGCCGCTGTTGATTCAGTCGCCGTCGTTTCTAAATCGCATGCTCTATTTTCCGCAAACTCCAGCCGCGTCGCAAACTCAGCTTCTATATTTGCCCGTGCTTTTCCCTCTGCTTGCTCTATTGCTGTTCGAAACGCGTGTTCTCGGCTTCTTTCCCTCGCCTCCATTTCCTTTCTCTGCGCGTTCACCAGCGCCTCCGCCTCGGCGATGCGACTTTCCAACGCGCGCATCTTCGCGTTTTGCATCTCTGACGCTTCAACCCATCGGTCTCGCTCGTCACGCCATTGTGCATCGCAAGCGTCTCGGAGTCGAAGCGCTTCTTGAGTTTCCTCGCGTGCAGCTTCGCAAATCGCCTCCGCGGTTTGCGCGCGGTCCGCCTGCGCGTCCGCTACTCCGCGAGCGCGCGCCGCCACACGCTCACTGGCTTCTCGTTTTCGATTCGCATCAGCCGTCTCCGCTTTCGCTTTCTCCAACTGCACGTTGGCCTGCTCCAGACTCACAGCGTGACCGGCGTCTCTCTGCTTCGCGGACTCGTCACGCGCGCGAGCCGCTTCGAGCGCCTCTGACGCAGCGTGCTCAGCCGCAGAGGCGAGAGTGGCACGGAGAGTAACCAACTTGTGTTCTAGCGTATCGATGTGTGCATCGCGTTCGCCGAGCAACTTCAGATTGAAATGGAAATCCTCGCGCAGCGCCTCGAATGCGTCCGCTCGTTCCACCGCATCCGCAGTCGGAGCCTGGAACGCACCCGGATCCGCATCGCGCGGATCGTACGCACGCGGCTCGGCGTCGCCCATGACGGCGCCGAGACGGTGTGACCGCGGTCGCTTCGAGTCGTGGCTTTTTATTTAGGGGAAACAACTGAGAATGAGAAGAGCAGTGTGTGAATTTGCGTTTTGCATAAAAAGTACGGTCAACCTCTACCCCCTCTTCCCTCAAAACACAAACCCAAACCCTATGACCTCCGCCGCCTCCACTACTCTATCCTTTACCGTCTCCGCCCCCGCCCCGATGTCGATCCATATCTTCGCGAACACGTCTTCGAAGGGCGCGGCGCCGACTGTGAATGGAAACACTAGCGCTACTACGCCGAAAAAGCCAAACCTTCCAAGCGGTCCGCACGCGTCCAGACACCTCCTCAAAAAATTAGCCCGCCACGTGCACGTTGCGACGAACAGGACGTAGGTTCTCCACAACCGTAGCCACACGTCACCGTCCCCTCCTAACGCATCCACCGCGCTTCGTCCCACATGCCCACACCCCACCCCAAGCAACAGCAACAAAACCGTCGCCGGCGCGGTTTGGAACTTATTAACAACGTTGTACTGTAAAAGTTTCCACGCCACGAGCGCGAACACTACACCGCCCGACATAGCGCTAATTAAAGATTTAGAGACGCACCATATATATTCAGCAGGCCCAGGGCCTCCTGTTCCCGTAGCATAAGACCACAGTGTCCTGCTCATTGAAAACGATTTCGGTTTTCTGCGAATGGAAGTCGTTTCGTCATCACCGCTGAACCACCCGTCTGGGGCGGGGCACACGCTGACCGTCGCCGAGAGCGCCGCCACCGCCCGCCTCCACCCCCCCGCTAACGTGGCTACAAAAACAACCACCAAGCCCGCGTAGAACGCGTCTGCGATGAACAACAAAGTTTCCGTGTGCTTTTTAGCTTCTAAAGCTTCTTTTCGGTCAGAAATGTCGCCCTCCAGTTTTTCCGCCGCCAACATGTTTGCTTCGTTATGAATCGCGTTGTTTTCGGAAAGAACGTTCAAGTTTAGTTTTTGTGTTTCAAGCGCTTTGTGACTCAAACTCAAGTGTTTCTCCGCGATGTCGTTGGCTTTTTCTTTGCTCAAGACTTCCCGGTACCGGACTGCTAGGTCTAACGCTTTGAGCTGCTTGTCGTCCGCGGCCAACGACGCGGACAGCACTTGCGACGGGTCGGGGGAAAGCACGATTGAGTTAGTTTTACTTTCCGGCGTTTGTAATATCTCGGGCATCGTCAAGCCCCAATTTGAAGTACTCTTCGCGGTTGTTTTCGTTTCGGTTTCCCTACCACTCGTCGTTTCTGTTTCAGTCACCGTGATTTTCCCAACCGCGAAGGTCTCCGTGAAGGACGCGATTGGGTCCACGGCAAACCCCGAGAACCACCCTCCGGACGGCGTTTCGGAATTTCCAGACGTTGCAGAAGACTCGCTCTTTTCCACAGGAGACTCGACGGGCGTGACCTCCTGCCAGGACGACCTCGAATCTGTGGTTTTCCTTGAACGCGCAGTGTTTGAATCTTTCTTCGGTTCAGATTGAGCGGCCGTCCCGTTTGCGGCGCTACCCACATTAGCAGATTTACGCTTCTCCTCAAACGCTTTTTCAGCCGCAACCGTGAACGACGTCCGGAACTCATCCGCCGCGGCGTCTCCGGCTTCCAGATACGCTGTGAGTGCGCTGGCCATCTCTCCGGCAGCGAGACGTGCTTCCTCTCGACCTATTTTCTCAGGCGCAGACCGTGCGAGCCCGAAAACCACCGCGCCCATCGCGGAGCCGAGCCGCACCCCTGACGGCGTATCGTTTTCATCGTCAGCAGCCTCTGAACTCCTGTCACCCGCGCCGCTCTGAGGAGTTGTCTTCCCAACGACAGTGTCCATGTGCGCCACAGCGTGCTCGACGATACGCGCCAGGGTTTCTATTGCGGGGTACACAGGGGTGTCCTTTGCGTTGTTCGCGAAGGATCTCAACTTTCGCGCGATCGCTCGCACCAGATTAACCAAAGTCCAAATCAACACCACGAAGATGACCCCCGCGATGGCGGTGGCCAGGAGCAGGGTGACGAGCGTGGGCAGGGGGACATCGGGGGTTGTTGTGTTTGATGAGCCATTACCGTTCCCTGCTAAGCACGTTCCCGTAGAACTCGACCACTGCCTCCCCGCTGGACATCCCCCAGCGGGAATCTCCCTTCGAGGGAACGCGTTGCCGAGTTCCGAGTTGCGGTAACGCCGCGCCTCCGCGCGTGCCGCCTCTCGCGCCACTTCGTCCGCCTCCGCGCTGTCGAACCCCCGAGGGCTCGCCAGCGAGCCCTCCATAGCGCGATACGACGACGGAGGGCCTAGGCCGAACCGCCGCGCGTTTGGCTATACCACTACAACGCGGTAGTTGCAAGTAGTAGCTCGCATTTCTTTGGCCATTTTGCCAAAAAATTGGCTTGTTCAGGTTGGCCCATTCACATGTTATAACCTGCATTCTTTGATGACTATATTGTATATACGTACATAGAAGGTCGCTCCTGGTTCGGCCACGTCGATGGCCAAAAACCACTGGCTCTCTTTTCTCTTTTCCGCCGTCTCGAGCCATCGAGTGCACCACAACACCCAGCGTCGCTACACAGTCAAGATGGCTTCTACCGTCGCTTCTCTCCGCGTCGTCGCTCCCGCGTCGGTCGCGTCCAAGCGTGGTGTCACGCTCCGTACTAGGGCGCCTGGTACGTCCCCAAAGACACACACATAGACACACCCATCGCGTGTGGATAGGAACCACAACGTGGCGGGACGAACGCGGACGCGTGGTTTTATAGACGATGCACTACTGGTGTGCATCGGTCGTTACTCACACCCAAAAGAAACCTACACGGTCCATTCACATACACGACGAGAGCACATACCTCCACGACACGACGCTGACCATCCGTCCCCTGCCACTTGGCTTTTCTTATTTCCCATTCATACAGTGGTCAAAGCCCGCGCCGCGCCCGGCCGCATGATGGCCATCGCCACTGAAACGGATGCCGAAGCGGAAGTCAGCAAGGCCTTAAAGGAGGGAGGCGTCACGGTCGAATACCAGCGAAGAAAAGCCAAGGAGATGGTCAAGTTTTTCAAACAGCAGCAGTACGACCAGGCCGTGGAGGATTCGCAGGTGTTCGGGATGACGCCTAAGAACGAAATCAACAACGGACGGTGGACCATGTTCGGTTTGTTGGTGGGGATGATGACGGAGTACGCCACGGGGGTGGATTTCATCGACCAGATTAAGCTCACGATTTCCGTGCTGGGGATTGCGGATGTGTACGATTAATGGGTAGAGAGGCTATTAGAGAGAAAGAAAGTTGAAGTTTGATGAAGATATGACGCAACTAAAAAGTGCTTCTGAAAGCTTTCGTATATACATAGCCTATATTACTGTCGGTGCCTTCCCGTGACGTACTTCCTGTCACACTGTATACCCATACACTCCGTGACTTCTTTATTTCTCCGCGTACCCTATCCCGGTTTCGATGCAGGACATTCCGCTCTTCTCCACCACCGCGCCGCTGTTTGTCCACCACTCTTTGAACTCCAGGAAAGGTTTCGACTGCTGGTGCGGGTTTTCCAAATCGGACCGCGAAGGGTACCGCTCGACGATCATGAACTCATCGTCGGTCTGGTCGGATTGGCACAGCTCGTCTATAGTATAGGGTGGAAGGGGACAACGATGTCAGCTATGTATAGGGAGAGGAGTACGGAAAACGTTTCGCGATGTTTGCAAATGCAAACACACTACTCACAGCTCAGGGTCAAGGGTTCGTGTCCCTTGACGTGCGTCGCGAGCACACTCCAGCGCTGCTTGAACTCGTCGATCATCTCGGGCTTGAGCTTGACGCGGATGTACAGGCAGAAAATACCCATGGCGTGTGCGTCCGACGCGCGGTGCACTCTGCGTCTGCCAGAAAATCCCAGTCCGAGTCACTCGGGACTCGGCACCTACAGTATTTGAACCAAGTCTAATCGTTCGCAGTTCGAGCCGCGCCGGGCACGCGCAACTGATAAACTCCGGTGGGATGGTCGCCAGCGCGACGCCTTCCACGTCTCGCGACGCCCTCGG
>MDSY01051111.1_pt1 | contig 19102 bp, 21 predicted proteins | sample 811131 | NCBI WGS metagenome assembly MDSY01 (sample SAMN05326643, study PRJNA326480) | marine metagenome | isolation source: seawater | place: Atlantic Ocean: South West | collected 2010
AATGATAATACCTGTAAAAAACCTCTTTGCTTATTTTTTTTAATTATATTTAAGTTTTTATCTCTTATAAAAATATCTGAATAAATTGAACACTTAAAACAAGAGCATTTAGGGCATTCTATAAATATAGATCCTGTTTGCTCAATTAAACCATAATAATTAAAAATTTTACTAATTTTATAATTTAATTTTAAATTTTTTTTAAAAATCTTATTACTAATTGCTTTACTCTCTAATTTTTTCCATCCACCTCCATGAATAATAATTCCATTTTTTAATTTTTTTAAATTTAAAATTTTTAATTTTGATTCTAAAAAATGTTCAAATATTAAATTTGTAAAACCAAAAATTAAAAATTTTTTGTTTCCAAATTTATTTAAAAAATTATTTAATTTCTTAAAATCAACTTTGTTATTTTTATTAAGCAAATAAGTTACACTTTTTCCAAAAATTGAAAAACCGTTTATAGCTGCTATACGAGCATTATAAGTCGATCTATTTACTCCTTTTGGATCTTTGTCTACAATTAACATAGGCAATCTTTTCTTTCCAATGATACTCTCAACTATTTTAGAAAGAACCCATATTTGATTTTTGGCATTAAATGAATCTAAAAAAATTTTAGATGGTTCTGACCCAGATGTACCTGAGGATTTTAATATTTTAATTATTTTATTTATTTTAACACTATGAAGATTAAATTTTTTAAAAAGAGAAACTGGTAATGCTGGAATATTAGAAATTTTTTTATTATTTAGTTTATATTTTAAACCAAGTAATATTTTTTTATAATTTACACAATTCTTGTAATGAAAATTAACAAGTCTAAAAATAGAATTATTAAAAAAAAAATTTTTATCTTTTTTTGAATATGTAAATAAATCTGTTCTTTTTTCAAAAAATATCATTTTTTTTAAATTAAATTTTTAAAATTAGGTTTTTTTTCTAAATTAATATTATTAATGACTTCTATATAATTTTTGTTGATTTTAAATTTATGAAAAATAATAGACTTAATTTTATCATGTTCATCCAAATTTGAACTTTTAATTTTAATTTTGTTATCATTAATAATTGCTTTAGCATTTAAATTATTTTTTTTAAGAATATTTTCAATATCATCTAGATTTATTCTTAAACCAAATAATTTTGAAATTCTTTTTTTTCTTCCTGTTAAAAAATAAAAATTTTCATTATCTTTAAAGCCTAAATCTCCTGTTTTAATTTTACCTTTATTTTCATCACCTTTTTGTAAATCTATTAATTTTTTTGCATAACCCAAACTAACATTATCACCAGTAAAAATTAATTCATTTTTATAAATTTCAAATTTTGTATTTCTAAGGGGTTTACCGATACTCTCTATTTTTTTTGGATATTTAATTAAATCAAAGTATGACATTCTTGGGCTTGCCTCAGTTTGACCATACATAACAAAAAATTTGATTCCTCTCTTTTTACAAATTTTATACAAATATTTAAGTGTATCTTTGTTTGTTCTGCCTCCTGCCACTGTTAAGTACCTCAATGAATTAACAATAAATTTCTCAAAATTTATTTTTTGTAAATACTGATATACAACTGGTACTGTTCCGAATGAGCAAATATTATAATCATTAATTTTTTTCCAAAAATTTTTACTGTAAATTGGATCTTTGTTAATTATAACTGTGGCCCCTGCTTCAAGATGTGTGTTTAAAATTGATAAACCAAATGAGTAAGCCATAGGTAAAGTGGTGATGGTAATATCTTTTTTTTTTATTTTTAAATAATTGATAATTTGTTCTGTATTGGTAAATAAATTATGATTTGATAATCTTACAAATTTTGGATTTGATGTAGTACCTGATGTTGTAAGAATTATTGAATTTTTTTTATTTATAACTTTGTTTTTTTTATCTATTTTTTCCAAACAATAATTAGAAAAGAATATTTTTTGTTTTTTATTATTGATATCAATATATTCTTTTGGATAAAAAATATAATTTGGTTTATAATTTTTAATTAATCTAAAAAAAAATTCTTTATTAGTGTTCTCGTCTAATATTATAAGAAAATATCCATTTATAATACTAGAAACATAAAATGCTATAGACTCAATATCGTTTTTAGCAACTAGAACAACTAATGAATTTTTTTTAATTATTTTGGAAAACTTTGTTGAACGATCAATTAAATCATCATATGTATAGATCTTATTGTCTTGAATTAAAGCAATTCTTTTTTTAAATATTCCTAATTTTGAAAATAACTTCATTTTTTAAATATAGGATAAATTAATTTTTTTTCAGATTTAAGATCATCTATCATTATTTTAAAAGTTTTATTTATATCTACTATTTGACAATTTATTCCAAATATTTTTTTTTTTATCAATAAATTTTTTTTAATCAAAATTTTATCAAGTTTTTTATCTATTTTAGTTCCTTTAACTTCCATTTCTAGATTTCTTGAATACATTGATGTTGTATTTTTTCTTTTTTTAGAATCTTTAAAAATGTATCCAGTAAAATCTTTTATAAATCTATAATTAACTTTTGTTTTTTGTTCTGCTAAATGAACAAAAGTAAAACTATCTTTATAATCAACATCAAAAAATAAATTTTTTCCCTTATTTTTAATCAAGTAACCAAAAGGTGAATTTAAGCTAAAACTATTCTTATGTGTCATTGAACATATCTTTTTTTTATCTTTTCCAGCAACTAAAAAGGAATAAATTGGATTAGAGGTTCTTGAAAATTTTTTGTGATTAATAAGGATATTTGACAAACTTCCACTTATAGATTTTGTTTTTTCAATGATAAAAGTTTTTTTTTTTATAAAATCCCAGCTATACGCTGGTATTATTAATGTGCCATTGTCTCCTAAGAAATCTAAGAAAGCTTCTATTAATTTTATTAAATCAAAATTTTTTTGTTTTTTTTTTGCTGAAATCATAATGTTTAGAAAATTTGAATTAATCATGATTTTATCGTTTCTTTTAATTCCAATTTTATTTACAAAATTTTTATAGTTTATGATCTCTTCCATTTTTTAAAAAAATTATTAATTGTTCGCTACGCTGGAAAATTTTTTACTTTTACTATTAAAGTATTCTCTTCTTAATTGATTTGCGCTTCCACCAGAGTCGATAACTTGATCCTTGTCTTCTTTTCTAACTGATAATAAATATTTTTGATCATCGCTTAAATTTTTTATAAATTTTTCACCTAAATATTTTTTATAATTAAGTAATTGATCATATTTTCTATTTTTTATATTCATCATTATAACTTTTCTTGACTTACCATTTATATTTTTGGCACCTGCATGCCATAAATTTAAATTAGCAATAACTATTGTACCCGCATCTACCTCAACTCTAATTTCATTAGACTGTTTCTTATTAATATCAATATGATCATCTGGCCAACCTAAGAACTTATGAGTTTTAGGAATTAATCGCATTGCACCATTTTCTATATTTGTGCTGTCTAAATAAATAAATGCCACAACGCCAGCAAAAGAATCTGACAATTTTTTTCTTGGAAAACCATCAAAATGGATGCTCTGCTCACCCAATCCTTCAATGGGATTTCTTAAATTTAGACCACAAATTTTAATGTCATCTTTAATAACATGATAAGCGCTCATCAAAATCTCTGGTATTGTTATTAAACCTAAAAATGATTTATCTTTTTTAACGAGTCCACCTAATCGTTGCGCTCCACTTTCAAATTTTTTTCCATTTTTAAAGTATTTTTCTTTTCCTTCCCAACCTCCTTTATCACCCTCATTTTTAATCAGTTCGATAGATTTTCTTCTTAAAGTATTTAAATTTTTTTTCATATAATATGAATTTCTAATTACTACATAGCCATTATAATCTAGCTCCTCTTGCCAGCTACTATTATCAAAATTAGAAAAATCTAAAATTGAATCAATAATTTTTGTTGTTTTACTTTTCATAATTTTTTATAACTTTGAATTATAAATGTTATTCTGGCCTGGTGTACAATTATTTTTTTTTATAAAATTTCTAACATTTTTATAGTCTTTTAAATTATCAATTGTAAAAGAACTTTTCTTATTTAGCTTTTTATATTTTTCAAAAGATTTAAATTTTTTAATTTTAACTTTAAATAATTTATTAAAAAAAAACCATGTTGGTGACTGAAAATTTTTTGAATTAAATTTTTTTTCGTTTTTAAATAATTTTTCTGATTTGAAAATTTCTACTGATACACCTTTTGGATAATCACTTTTAATTTTCCAGTTTTTTGAATGTTCCATGGCTCTTGTAGTCAAGTAATCTACATTTGATTTTTTGAAAAATTTTATGAAGTTGTCAATTAAATAAGGGTCAACTAAAGGATTATCTGCAGTTAGTCTTAAAAATAAAAATTTTTGACGCTTTTTAAAATACAAATATCTACTAAAGACATTAGAGTCAGATCCTGCAATTATATTAATTGCATATTTTTTTTTAACATGATCAATTAAAATTTGATTATTTTTTTCTTTTGATGTGAGTAAATAAATATTTTTTTTTGTTATAAATTTTGATTTAAGAGCATTTATTATCACGAAATCAATCAATCTAAATTTTTTATCTAAAAATTTCATAGATTTTCCAGGTAACCTTATTGAACCCATTCTAGCCTCTATTATACACTTGATTTTTCTCACTTTTGAAAATGAACTTTTTTAACTAATTGATTTTTTTTTACTTCGATTTTTAATTTTGAACCAAGCAATTTTTTATAGTCTTCTAATTTTAGACCTATTTCAGTAAATGGTCTTAAAAAATTTAAATCACTCATTTTAATTTTTTGATTTACTTTAATGTCTTTAGAAAAATAAATACTCCTTCTTAAAGTTTTTTTATAATATTTTTCACAATCATAGTGAGCAATTCTTTCTTTTCCGATTAATTGAAAATTTTTTTTTATACTAATGACAAGATTTTTTAATTTTTTTTGATCAATTGAAAGTTTATAATCTCCAGCTAAACGAGTTATTTTGGGCATAAAATGTTTTTCTATAACCATGGCTCCAAAAAATACTGAATTAGCAGCTGCATCTATTCCCTCTGTATGATCTGAATATCCAACTTCAAGATTAAATTTATCTTTTAATTTACGAATGTTTATTAAATTAGCATCGATATTTTTTGTTGGATAACAGGACATACAATGCAGTAAAGTAACTTTTTTTTTATTAAAATAAGACAACGCATATTTAATTTCGTCTAAATTTGACATTCCCGTTGAAATAACAACTTTCTTTTTTGTTTTGGCTATTTCTTCTAACAATGGGATATTATTTAAATCCCCAGATGCAACTTTAAAAAATTTTATATACTTAGTTAAATCTTTTACATAACTTGGGTCAAATGGTGTTACACAAAAATCAATTTTATTATCTCTTGAAATTTTAGATAATTTTTTTACTAAATCTAATGAGATTTTTACTTTTTTAAACCTCTCGTATTGATATGATAATTTCTTATCTTTTACATGTTTGTAGATTTTCATTTTTTGATTTACTAAATTAGTTTCATCAAAAAGTTGGAATTTAACACAATCAGCACCCGCTTTTTTAGCTTGCTTAATTGAAGAGATGCAAAGTTTTGGATCTCCTAAATGGTTACTGCCTACTTCAGCAATTAAATAAGGTTTTTTTTGAAACATTAATAATATTTAAGATTTCCACTGTATATTTGGCTTTAGAGAGTCAGGATTTATTCTGTTAATATTTTTTTTTACGACCTTATATATTTTGCTAATTTGTTCATCGTCAAAAATTATTGGTTTTAGTCCTAAAGATATTAAAGATGTATTTTTTGGATTATAATAATGATCCTCTTCCTCTATTCTTGGATTTTTAATATGTTTAATTCCTGTTTTAATTTCATTTTTTTCAGCGAATATTTTTATTTTATTTGCCATCTCATTAAGTGAGCTAAATTCAGTAAACTGATTAAAAACTCTAAATTCACCTTCCTTTGGAGGATTATTTGTAGCTATCTTAACACAATTAATTGTATCAATTAAATTTAGATAACCTCTTTTTTGAGTTCCATTTCCATAAACGCTCATGTCAATATTACAGGCAATCTGGGTTATAAATCTATTTATTACAGTGCCAAAAATTGAGTCGTAATGAAATGAGGTAGCTAAATTTTCGTAATCAAGATCTATTTCTTTTGTAGAAATTCCATATACAAATCCTTGATTTAAATCAGTACACTTAAGACCCCAAATTCTACAACAAAATTCAATATTCGCACTATCATGAACTTTTGATAAATGATAAAAGCTTCCAGGTTTTTTTGGATATAAAACTCTATCCTTTCTTCCGTTATGTTCTATATTCAGCCAACCTTCTTCAATATCTATATTTGGAGTTCCATATTCACCCATAGTTCCTAATTTAATTAGGTGTGCATTTGGACATAATTTTTTCATTGCAAATAATAAATTTAAATTTCCAATTACATTGTTGTGTTGTGTAAAAACTGCCTTTTCTCTCGATGCCATTGAATATGGTGCAGAGGGTTGCTCGGCGTAATGGATTATTACTTCAGGTGTAAATTCCTCTAATATCTCACACAAAACTTTATAATTTAATAAATCTAAAACGAGATAATTAATCTTATTTTTTTGATTTAAATTCCAGGATTTTATTCTTTCGTTAAATGGTTTAATAATATTAAGGGGCTCAACACCGTGCTCGGACTCTATTTTTCTTTTAGATAAGTTATCAATTGCGTATACTTCATGCCCTTCATTAGCAAAATGCATTGTAGTAGGCCATCCCAAATAACCATCAGCACCTAATATTAAAACTTTCATTTGTATTGATTAAAATTCTTATTTTTTGTAGGTATCATTATACCAGTTAAAAGTTTTTTTCAAATTGTTTATAAAGCTTTTGTTCGCTTTAATAATTGGTTTATTGTAAACCTTGTCATCATAGCCTGAGGGTGTAGTAACAAAATTAAGTTTATTTTTTTTCATAGAAATACTGTCTAAAAGTTTTTTTATATCCATCACTCTTAAAAATCTTCTTGTATTAATCTTAATTTCTTTTTTTTTTGATAATTTAAAAATATTATTAACAAAAATTTTACATACATCTAATGAGTAAATAAAATCTCTTTCCTGAAGGCCATTTTTGTGTATTTTTAATGGTTTTTTATTTAAAATATTTTTTATAAAACTATGAACAACACTTGATTTATGTAGAGAATAAGGGCCAAAAACATTTGAAATCTTACAAATAGTTATATTCATATTTTTTGTTTTTACGTATGTGTGACTTAATTGTTCACAAAAAAATTTAGTAAAACCATAAATGCTAGGGCTTTCCTTAAAATTATCAACACCCATTGAAGATGCAATTAATATTTTCTTCGTTCCATATTTTTTAGCTAATTCAATTAAATTAAAGGTTGCAATTATATTGTCATTAAAAGCTTTGTCTGGGTAATTATGACAACTAACAAAACCTGGAAGTGCTGCTAAATGAATTATGTATTTAAATTTATTTTTTTTGAAAATTTTTTCTAATTTTGATTTATTTGTAAGGTTTGTTTTATAAAAATTTCTAATTTTAATATATTTGTTATCGACTTTATCTAAGCCAAAAAATTTAATTTTTTTACTTGATAGAAAATCTGCTAAATTAGATCCAATAAACCCTGAACTTCCAGTGACTAATAAACTCATAAGATATTATTTATTAGAACAAAAATTTTGGTCAAATTTTTTTTAAAAAAACTTTTGGACATATTTTTATCATGCATCCTATAGATATACCCTTCATTGGAAAAATATCCTAATTTAACATCTTTTATTTTTTTTATTTTTAACCAAAAATCATAATCGTCTTGATATTTAATTTTCTCATCAAAACCTCCTATTTGTTGCCACAATTTTTTTTTAAATATTGTTCCACTTCCTAGGGGATAATTAAAAAATGAGTTTATAAAATTTTTTTTTTGTTTTTTTACAAATTTAAATCTTCCTAATGAATCTGATACTTTTATATTTCCATAGATAAAATCATATTTATTCTTTTTTAATTGTGCAAAAAAATCTTTTAAAAAATTTTTTTCTAACATATCGTCTGCATCCACTTTAGTTATGAATTCAAATTTAGATTTCTTTACGGCAAAGTTATATGACTTTGTTAATGACAAATATTTGGTTTTAAAATATTTTATTTTAGAATTTGTTAATTGATATTTTGATATTATTTCTTCAGTGTTATCGGTACTATTATCATTTATAATTATAATTTCACCAATTAATGAATAGTCATTTTTCATGATACTATTCAGGCATTCGGGTAGGTATTTTGCATAATTATGTGTTAATAGTATTACGGAAATCATAAAAAACTTTTATATAAACAAAATGAGAAAAAAACAATCGCATATGTTAAAAATAATAAATGACCTGTTTAACATGCCAAGAAGTATAACTGGGGAACCAATAAGAAAGACACTCAAATATATAAAAAAAGAAACAAAGAAATTAAAAATAATAAAATTTAAAAGTGGCTCAAAAGCATTTGATTGGACTGTTCCTGATGAGTGGAATATTCGTGATGCATATATTAAAGATGATAAAGGTAAAAAAATTTTAAATTTTAAAAAAAATTTTTTAAGTGTCGTGTACCATTCCTTGCCTATAAGAAAATGGATATCTAAAAAAGATCTTTTAAAAAAAATTCACTATGATGAGACGATACCATCAGCAGTTCCATACGTGACAACATATTACAAAAAATATTGGGGTTTTTGTATGTCAAAAAATCAGATAAAAAAACTTAATAGTAAAAAGTATTTTGTAAAAATAGATTCCAAATTTACTAAAGGTTTTCTTGAAGTTGGTGAGTATTTAAAAAAAGGTTTGCAAAATAAAGAGGTATTCTTTTCCACATACATATGTCACCCTTCTATGGCTAATGATAATATTGCTAGCACAGCTCTTCAAATTGAAATAATAAAATATTTAGAAAAAAATTATAAACAAAGCAAATATTCTTATAGGTTTGTTTTTTTACCAGAGACAATAGGCTCAATTTGTTATTTATCTAAAAAACTAAAAATTTTAAAAAAAAATATGCTCTTAGGTTTTGCAATGAGTTGTGTTGGTGATAACAAGCAATATAGCATTATAAAATCAAGGTTTGGTGATAAATTGTCTGACACAGCATTATTTTCAGCTTTAAAAAATAAAAAAAATTTAAAAGTTTACAGTTATTTAGACAGAGGATCTGATGAAAGACAATATTGCTATCCAGGTATAGATTTGCCAGTAAGTGGTTTTTGCAGATCTAGATTTCATACTTTTAAGGAATATCATACTGATCATGATAATTTAGATTATATTTCAAAAGTTGGATTAGATAACTCGTTTAAAGTATTTAAAAATATAATTGATGCCTTAGAAAGCAAAAAATTTTATCCAAAAAATAAGTTTCTATGTGAACCAAACTTGGGGAAAAGAGGACTAATGTCAACTTTGGGAAAAAAATTCCAAGGTAAAAACAAAGTCACCAAAAACTTTCTTGCATATTCGGATGGTAAAAAAAATCTATTTGAAATTTGTGATCTAATTAATATTAATTTAGATGATGCACTTCAGATTAGTAAAAAATTAAGCGAAAAAAAATTAATATAGTTCATCTTTTAATTAAAATAGCATCAGGTTGATAATTTGGATTCAATTTAATTAGTTTGTAATCTTTTTTATTCTCTTTATAAAACTTCATCATTGCTCTACCTTCGTCTGTATTAAATTTATTTCTAGCTTCATCAAAAGCTATGATACCTCCTGAAGAGATTTTGTTATTCATTTCGTTAAGAATTTTTTCAACTACCTGATAAACATTACAATCAATATAAATAAATGAAACTCTATTAAATTTTTTCACGTATTTAGAAAGTCTCATGATGTCATCATTTATTATATGAACATTTTTTAATTTAAAGAAAGAAATAATTTTTTTTATTAATTGTGGTCTACCAATGTATTTACCTTTTATTTTTTTTTTTAATTTTTGAGGGTTTGGAAAACCACTAAAATTATCAAATCCATATATTTTTTTATTTATCTTGTGATAATCAATCATCTTTTTAATTAAAAATAAATTATTGCCATTCCAAATACCAAATTCAATTATATCACCTTTTACATTTTTAATTTCAGTTAAAATTTCTGATAGCTTCATTAAACGATGCATTGATTTATCACCAATCAATATTCCTAAGTTTTCTAAAATAAATTTTTTAGAAAAGTTGTTATCTAATATTTTGAAATATTTTTTACTGTTTAGTTTATTGTTATAAAAGGACATAATAACTATATTTTATTTAAAATTTTTTCTCTTTTTAGTTTATCTTCTTCATTTAAAAAAAATTCTAGTCCTGTTCTGATGTTGTTTTCGTAGTGATTACAGGTTTTACAAATACCATCTTTTTTTGAATAAGAAAATAAATCTTTTCTTGAATCTGTTAATATTTTATTTGTATAAATTTTGAAAATAGAATCTTCATCAGCCTTATCTAGTTTAGAAACACCGTTATCTATTTCTTTGTTTTGATATGAGTGGCAACATAATTGAACTGAACCATCATAAGCAATTACAAATTCTCTTATAGGTTTTTCACACGGGTTAGTTCTAATTTTATCAGGTATTAATTTTGTCATAGTACCACCTCTTGAATTTCCTGTCTCTTCCCAATTTGTACAAACTACCTCTATATATAAATTTTTTAACATAAATGAAATTTTAAGCTGATTTATCTCTTCATTTGACAAATTGTATTTAATTCTTTTTGTGAATTTTCTTAGAGATTCTTGGGCATAAGATTTTGTCCAAACTTTATTTTTTGCAGGATGAAGAGTTATCAAAATTTCTTTTAAACCTGACTCGTTTAATCTTTCAAATGTATCAAAATTCTTAATATAATCCCCATTACTATTGCAACTAAGTATAGCATTAGGAAGGTTTCTACTTAAGTTTTTAACTCTTTTTATAAAATTTTTACTAGCTAATGGTTCATTAAATAGATTTAAAGATATTCTTCCATCATATTCAATTTTTTTTAATGAATTGATTATGGTATTTAGTAATTCTTCATCAATCTCTAAATTTTTATCACTTCTTTCAAACAATGCGACTGGGCAATATGAGCATGCTCTATTACAATAATAAGACATTTCTAAGCAGATTAATTCTACATATTTTTTAAATAAGTATTTAGCTTTTTTTACTTCCAAATTTTTAAAACTTAAAATTTCTAAGTCAAATTCTTCATTTTGATTAAAAATTTTTCTATCCCAATAATTATTTTTATGTTTGATGTAATGGCCCATATTATTTTAATTTAATTTTCCAACGAAATAATGAAAACTAGGTTTTAACTCAGGTATAATGTATAGCATTTCATAATAATCAAGTTTTTTATCAAAAAAATCACCAAGACTTTTAGGATTAATGGTATTTTCAGGATTATATTTGCTATAAGAAAGCAATGAAACACTCTGGGTATTGAACTTTTTTATATAATTTATATAGTTTAGAACTACATCTTTGGGCATTTCTACAAACGATGCCGAATTATGAAAATGATCTACTTTGCAATCTAATTTTGCTATTTCCCATGGTGGTATACATACTATTTCTAAGCTTTCATCATCAGTAAATTTAATTTTTTCCATTTTTTTTGTCTGTGTATAATCGATAACATTATTATTAAAAAAATTTTTTAAATATAGGGTTCCAACATATATATTAGGAACAATATCAATATAAATAACTTTTCTAATATTTTTAAAATTCTGTAACAAGAAATGAATGTTAGATCCAAAACCTCCACCAATTTCAAAGTAAGATTTAAAATTATTAAAATTTAAAAATTTTGAAAAATTTTCAACACGATTAGCTATTTCTAAATAGTGTGTTGAGTAAAATTTTTTATTCAAATTAAATTTTTGAACACAACCAAATTCTGTTGTATCGTTAAAATTATATTTATTAACCAACTCTTTGACTCTATTAGACTTTGAAAAAATCATTTGTTGGTAATTAATAGATTTTTCAATAAGCGATTTAGTTATTTTAAGCTGACCATCAAACACTGATTTTAAATACGGTAGAGATAAAAGAGAAGACACAATTCTACCTTTAATATTGTACTCATTTCTAATATCATACACAATACTATCCGTATAACTAGTGCCAACACCACTGTCGATTCCTCTAAATTTACTTATGCCTTTTTTTTTAATTTGATAAATTGTTCTTTTGTTTTTATGTTTCCAATAAGCTCCAGCTGTATATAGGTGCTGATTTACTTTTTTTTCATCATTAATTAAATTAAAAAAGAGATCACTATCCATAATAATTTTATTTCAAACCTTTTTGATATTTAAAGGATGATAATTTTTAATGCTATTTTTCTTTGGAAGTTTATCAATCCACTTAAAATATTTTTTTAATCCCAAATAAATATTCATAAATTTGAAATTTGGAAATTTCTTTTTTAAATATTTATTATTTGAGTGCAGACCAAATGAATCTCCTGGAGTGTCATTTAAAATTTTCACTTTATATTTATTTAATTTTTTCACTTTAAGAATTGTTTTGATAAGATATGAAACATTTATTTTTTTTTCTGAAGTTAAATTTAAGATTTCAAAATTTTTAAGATTTTTATTATTCATAGATTTTGCTAAAATTTCTACACAGTCATCAATATAAGTAAAGTTTCGAAATCTATTTAAAGATCCTTTTACTATTATTGGTTTATTTTTCCAAATATAAGAACAAAAAATGCTTACCATTCCTTTTTTTAGATTATTTAAATTTTCTCCAGGACCAAAGGTATTAAAAACTCTATAAATACATGTCTTTACATTTGTTTTTAAAAGCAATTGTCTTAAAAATAATTCACCTGCATATTTTGAAACTCCATAAATTGAGTCCGGTTGTATTGATGTTTTTTCGTTAATTGTTTTTTTATTGGAGCCATAAACTGCAACAGTACTAGTGTATATAAATTTTTTACACTTAATCTTTCTTGCGATTTTAGCTAGCAAATAAGTCCCTAAAGCATTTGTTAAAAGATCAGTTTTTGGATTATCATATGCACCCTCACTACCTGATTGTGCTGCAAGATGATAGATTACATTTGGCTTCCATTTTTCAATCTTTTTTAAAGTTGAGTTGTTAATTATATTTCCTTTAATAAATTTATTTTTTTTGTTTAAATAAGAAATACCTCCTTTGTTTTTAAGCAAATCTACTACCATAATTTTATTTTTTTTATTTTTACCTAGACGGTTGGTTAGGTGGGCACCTATAAAACCTGCACCACCAGTAATAAGTATTTTTGTCATTATTTTTTTTTATTTTTAAACAAATGTTCTGCAAACGAAAATTCTAAGGGGGTATTAATGTCATATCCCTCAATTTGATTTAATTTAAAAAAATATGGTTTTTTTCCAATTAAAGTTTTAGTTTTTTGCATTTGTTCAGTTAATATTATGTTTATTGCAAAATTAAGTTTAAATATTTCTGGAAGATTTTGTGAGTTTGGTGTTTTTGATGGATTAAAGTTCACTGGTTTATTCTTCATGAATAGAAATTCTTTTACATCTGAAACTGTATTAAAGCTGTCAAACTTTTTATTATATTTTTTAAAAATTTTTACAAAATCATTATATGTTTTTTTTGTGACCATGGGATTAGTACAATGAGTAAACATTATGTATTTACTATTGGTGTTTTTTGCTATGTTTGACCAGAACTCACTATTAGTGCACCCAGAGCTAGCATAATACTTCTCTCTTTTAAAAAAACTGACATTTAATTTTTTAGCAATATTAATTGCCTCTAATGAGTCGGTATTAATAATAATATCATCAAGCCCTTTTACTTTTTTTAAAACCTCAATTTTATGAATTAATAAATTTTTATTAGCAAAAAGTTTTAAATTTTTGTTGATAACTCTAACAGAACCTTTTCTGACTGTAACAACGGCAACTAAATTTTTATTTTTCATTTGTTTAATGCATAGACTGAAGTTGTTGTAAAATTATAAGACGTAGGTGTAATAGACACAATTTTTTTAGATTTATTATTAGAAGTGTACAAAAAAAATAGTTCATTTACAATTCTTGTTCGTCTATCACTTTGTCCATATCCATCAAATCCTGCAAGCAATATTCGAGACGCATCACCACTAGATGCAATTGATAATGCATACGCAACATTATAGAGCTTGGGAATTAAAGCTGAGTCTTTATAAAATTCAAATTTATTATCTCTGAGCCCTACACCAAAGTCTAAAAGTTTAAGTTTTTTAAATTTCTTTATATGAAAATCTGTTAAAAGTGATTTAGGAACTATTAAAGGAGATTTTATCGATTGATATAACTTGGCATCTGCAATTAATCTTAATGGGTTACAGGCGATAAAATAATTAATTAATTCTTTTTTAATTTGTACAAAAGTATTTAAAGCAATAACTATTGGTCTATTTACCTTGATGTAATTCTCAATTTCTTTTTTATACTCAATTAATTTAGGGCCTGAAGAAATTAGCAATACTTCTTTTCCTTTCAATTTTTTTTCTGGTTTCCAGTTTCCTCTTAGAAGTTTAATTGGTTTTTGAAATTCTGATCTAACTAAATTAACATCATATTTATTACCTTTTTTTTCTTTAAGCTGATTAATTGCCTCCAAGATTTCAAATTCATCAAGCTGGATTGATAGCATTTCCTGAATATATGTAGGGTGTATTCCATATTTACCTGCCAAATAATAAAAGGAGTTTGTTCCCCATCCATAAAAATTTTTTAAACCACTAAAATGATTTCTTATTAATTTATTAATTGGAATAATATTGGGATTTTTTTTATGAATTTTTCCTACTTCTAAAACCAAATATTCTGTTTTTGCATTACCCGGGCCTCTTCCCATTCCAGTAATTGTTGAGTCTACCCATGAAACACCATTTTCAATTGCTGTTAAGGTATTTGATAGTGCTTCTTCTAAATTATCATGAGCATGAATTCCTAAAGCGCCTTTCCAGTTTTTTTGAAACTCTTTCACTACATTTTCAATATTTTTTGACCTCATCCCCCCTAAACTATCAGCAAAATATAAGACATTTGGTTTATGAATATTGGATTTTCTTGATACATAATTTATATTTTCTTTTGATTGTTCGGAAATTTGCATAAGATTTATACATACAAAATAACCTTTAGATTGTAATATATTTGTAGCCTCTAATGCAGCATCAAATTCTTTAAAATGAGCAGCTATCCGAACAAAACTGATTTTTGAATCTTTTTTATTTTTGAATAATAAATTAATTTTTTTTTTTAACTCCAATTTGTTTGAAATTAATTCTGACATATTAACCATAACACCGATTTTTAATTTTTTTGGAATTGTTAAGTGGCTTATATAGCTATCAGTTGTATACCAATTAGGGCCTTTAAATCCTTTTTGACTTAAGGATCTAAATCCAAGCTCAACATATTTTATATCTGCTTCTGATACTGATTTTAAGTACTGATTTACAAGATCTTTAGAGAAATCCCAATTATTATAATAACCACCATCTCTCAAAGTGCAATCTATGATATTTATTTTATTCATATACAGGTTATATTTACTTATATATTTTTTCTTTTCTTTTTGGATAGAATGCATCAAAACCCACCGCGCCATTTGAAATTCCTCCATGCACATCGAAACTAGCAATATCAACACCTGATCCAGGATTTAATTTATTTTTTAATTTATTTACATAAAAATCCATATCTCCTTCTATAACCCAGGTAAGTTGTTCATTCATATGCCCCTCATCATGAAACTTAAAACCAGATTTTAAATCAAATAAAACTAAGTTCAAACTATCTCCATAAAACACTCTTGAAATACACTGACCTCCCCAAATATCATTTGGGACAATATCCTTCTTAAAATTAAAAAAATGTGCATTCTTTTTTATAGGACTTAAATTCTCAGCTGATATTAAAAAAAATTGACTGTCTTCTTTACATTTTATTTCATATTTCAAATTTTTTGAAAACAAATTTATTGCGTCAAACTCTTCCATCGAATGACATTTATTATCTAATAAAAATTCAGCTTTTCCCTTCACTAATACAAAGATTTTTTCTTTTTCTGAAATATTAAAATTTTCAGAATAAATTGAATCATTTTTTATAGATGTATTTTTTGATAAACTTAAATTAATTAGGACTAAACCATTCCAGCCTTTAAATTCTGATATAGAATAAGTATTTGAATCCAAATTATTTTTTAATTTAAAAAATTGTGAACTACTATTATCCATAAGGCTTGGTAAATCTATTCAGTTAAAAAAATTCTTTTTCTTTTTAAAGACTTAATTTTTACAATATTTTTCCAAAATTGATTTTGATTAAATCCAGCTTTTCTATATTTATATTTTGATCCAGGCTTAGCTACAGGAAAATCATAAACCATATAAAAATATTTTCTATCTATTTTACTTTTATATAATGAAACTGAATGATATGCCCACGGAACATTCAAGATTATTAAACAACTATTATTATAAACCTTAATTTTTTTTGAAATTTTTAAACTCTGATTTATTGGAAAAACATCAAAATTTGTTTGTTTTTGTTTTAATTGGTGAATACAAATTTCACCTCCTTTTAGTGGATTTGATGATGGATAAAAAATCATATGTATCAAATGATCTCTTCTATCAATATGTGGACTCTTGATATAGCCATTTTTCATCACAGAATAGGTGATATGATATTTTAAGGATTTGCTATAAATTTTTTTTTTTAAATGTTTATCTATATGCTTTTTAAATTTATCAAAAATTACCGGTTTTAATTTTTGAAATGTTAAGTTTATTTCTTTAAATTCTTTATTTTTATTAAGTATTTTATAATTTTTTGATTTAGGAAGAATAGTTTTTTTTGTTTTGGAGCTGCTTTGATAAAGGACTTCATCATCCAATATTGAGTCATAATTTGGTAAAACTTTATTAAGATTATTTAAGTCTTTTTTGCTTATTAAATTTTTTACAAATAAAAAAGGGAAAGGTTTTTCTTGAATTTTCGTTTGATCTATTTTTTTTTTAGCCAGATTGAACATTAGATTAAATATATATAAAATTTTACTTAGTACAACTAAGAGTTAATTTTTAAAAAAATTCATAGCTCCGCACTTAGCAAGTTATCAATTTTGCTATTATTAATATCATTTAAATTTTTTTAACAAGAAATTAAAAAATTATTTTTTCTATTAACTAATATTTTATATTTTCCTGCTAAAACGCTTATTTTGTTTTTTTGAACCTCAATTAAATTTATTGCAAATTTAACAAAAGGTCCTGAACAAAATTTTATTTTATCATTAAGATTATTTAAGAAAAAATCTTGTATCAAATAACCTTTAGTGTTTTCATTTTTTTTACACTTTTCTACAAAAAAATTAATTTCTTTCTGTGAATACTCAAAACCTTTAAGAACAATATCAATTCCTTTTATAAAATTTAATTTATTTAAATAGAATTTATCTTTAAACTTTTCATGAAAAATTAGTAAATAATTTCTTAAAATATAATAATTTTTATCATAAAATTTATTTCCTTTTATAGTCTGTTGTAATATTTTTGGGGAATAAAGTATTACGCTAGATAATAATGCTTTTTTTAAATTTATTTTAAGATTACTAATATTATAATTTTTTTTTATTTTAACTACAATCCACATATTAATTATTTTTTTCCTTAACAGCTTTCTCCAGTTCTTTTTTTAACTCATCGTACTCATTCATTTTTTTCTTCATAAAATTTATTGTGATTCTAGTTCTTTCCGAAATCCCTTTTGGAGTAATAACGTATTTTAAATATTTTATTTTGTTGGTTTTTTTTTGGAAATTTTGCAATTTAACAAGTCCTTTTTTTTGAAGTGCTTTTAAACAATAATTTAATTTTCCAAGACTAAATCCAAGTTCCTGTGCAAGTTCTCTTTGAGATGACTCTGGAACCTGCTGAATTTTTCTTAATACATCAAAATGGTTTTGTTCGTTTTTCATCTGTTCAAACTTTGAACATACTTAACGTTCAATTATTGAACTGTAAAGAACTATTTGTAAAATTATCTATTTATGACCAAAATTTATCAAAAACTCTTATTTTTTAAGTATCGCGTTATAACTTGTTTTAAAATAATTCCTTGGACCATAAAATTTTGTCAGTAAAGAAAAGTCACATTTTTTTTCATTACTAAGCTTTTCTAATGCTAGCATCCCATCTGTTGATGAGCCTTCACTTGCATGTTTTTTTGAATTTTTTAATTTGCTAGCTAGCAATAAATCATCAACTATCATTAATCCACCCTTCTTTAATATCTCATAGGAGTTAAAAATATCTCGAGTTACTGTAGGATCATGATGATCTCCATCTACCCAAATTATATCAAAAGAATTTTTTTCAAACTTTTCAAGAAGATTTTCACTGTCTATCTCAATAAATTTTATATTTTTTTTACTAAGATTTTCACTTCTTTTTTCTATAAAATTATTTAATTGATCTTTGCGATTATAAGAATTTATAAATCTTTCATCGGCATGAGGAAGATCGATCGTAAAGATTTCACTCTCTGGGAATAAATTTGATAATAAACGAGTGAACTCACCATCCCAGGTGCCGATTTCTAATATTTTTTGAATTTTTAATTTTTTTTTACTTAGTGCAGTAAACAATTTATACTTAATTACTTACTTTTCGCTATATGAACTTTTATATTTGGGATCAAAATCTAAATTGAACTTATCGTAAACCTTTCTATTATTAATAAAATCTTTTTCAATATTATAAAATAGAACACCTAACTTTTTTTTTCTTAAATAATTAAGCTTACTTAAAAAATAATACAAAAACTTTATTTTTTTTAAAGGTTTTAAAATTATCATAAATCTAGTTAAAAATTTTTTTCAGTGCATAAATCAAGCCAATTGAGCTATTAGTACTGGTCAGCTACACGCATTACTGCGCTTCCACATCCAGCCTATCAACGTG
>MDSY01011695.1_pt1 | contig 19101 bp, 16 predicted proteins | sample 811131 | NCBI WGS metagenome assembly MDSY01 (sample SAMN05326643, study PRJNA326480) | marine metagenome | isolation source: seawater | place: Atlantic Ocean: South West | collected 2010
AGAAGTTTTATGAAGAAGTTGCTCACAGCTGCAGCCAGCATTGCACTGGTCTCAGCACTATCCATTTCTGCCGTTGCTGCAGATAAGCTCAAGGTTGGTTTCATCTACATTGGACCTCCTGGTGACCATGGTTGGACTTACCAGCATGACCAAGGTCGCCAAGCAATTGATACTCGTTTTGGTGATCAAGTAGAAACGGTATTTGTTGAAAATGTTCCTGAGGGACCAGATGCTGAACGTACCATTACTCGTTTAGCCCGCCAAGGTGCTGGCTTAATTTTTACTACATCATTCGGCTACATGGACCCCACATTAAAAGTGGCTGCCAAGTTCCCAGATGTTAAGTTTGAACACGCCACTGGTTACAAGCGCACAGATAACGTTTCAACCTACTCGTCACGTTTTTATGAAGGCCGTTACGTCATTGGTCAGATTGCTGCTAAAACATCCAAAACTGGCGTAGCGGGTTATATTGGTTCTTTTCCTATACCCGAGGTAGTGCGCGGTATTAATGCCTTCTTGTTAGGTGCTCAGACTGTTAATCCAGACTTTAAACTTAAAGTAGTATGGGTTAACTCTTGGTTTGACCCTGGCCGTGAAGCTGATGCTGCTAAAGTGTTAATCAGCCAAGGCGCTGATATTATTACCCAGCACACCGATTCTACAGCCGCAGTACAAGTTGCAGAAGAGCAGGGTGTCAATGCGTTTGGTCAAGCTTCAGATATGGCTGCATTTGCACCTAATGCTTTGCTAACCTCCATCATTGATAACTGGGCTGACTATTATATTGCTCGTACACAAGCGGTATTAGACGGTTCTTGGGTGAGCACAGACACCTTTGGTGGCATGGATGCCAACATGGTTAATATGGGCCCATTCATCAACATGCCTGCTGATGTTAAAGCTGAGGCAGAGGCAACAGTAGCTGCTATCATATCTGGTAAACTACACCCGTTTGCTGGACCTATATATAAGCAAGATGGTTCATTAGCCGCTGCTGCAGGCGAGACCATTGATCTTGGTACTCTATTGGGTATGGATTGGTATGTTCAGGGCGTTGACGACAAACTGTAAATTAGTTTGGTAACAACCTTGCTAGTTGGTTTTTATGCTCTTAGCTTTATTGCTATTGCTTAAGTTTGGTAACGTTAACAAAGAGGCTTAACTGCTGACCTGGTTGAAGGTATTTCTTAAGTGATTGGTTCCACTTTTGAATATCGTTAACAGTCACGCTAAATCGATGGGCAATAGCCGATAAGTTATCACCAGAACGAACCTTATAGGTGAGCTTTTTAACGACATTACGCTGGGTCTTAGCATGGAGTTTATTACCACTACTACGTGGCCAGATGTTGAGCTGGTCACCAATCTGCAACACTGATTTAGTACCCAATTTATTCCAGCTTGCGATCTGTGCAATACTGACCTTATACTTTTTAGCGATTTTCCAAAGGCTGTCACCACTTTTAATCTTATACTCAATACGCTGTCCTGCTTGAGTTTGAGTAATTCTTTGCTGTCTATTAATTACCCGCTGAGCCGCACTTAAAGTGTAAGCAGCTGCATCCTTGCTGGCAATAGGGATCATTAAGGTTTTACCCGCTCTAATCATATGGCCATCTATATTGTTAATAGTACGTAATAGATCAACGCTCACATGATACTGATTAGCAAGCGCCAATAAGCTATCACCTGAAACTATTTTATACCTTTCCCACGCCACTCTTTTACTTGATGGCAGGTCTAATAGACTAGCTTTGAAAGTTTCTAAATGAGCAATAGGAATAAGGAGGTTGTGCGGGCCTTGGGGGTCTGTGGCCCATTGATTAAAAGCAGGGTTCAATCGATACATTTCATCGGTGGTAATGTTGGCCATTTCTGCAGCTTGAGCTAAGTCAATCTGAGATCCGATACTTACCGACTTAAAATAGGCTTCATCAGCAATACTATTTAGACTATCTGTGCCCGCCTGCTCAGCAATAACGCGTGCTACAGCCAACAATTTAGGCACATAATTCATGGTTTCTTGAGGCAGGTCTAACGACCAAAAATCTGTAGGCTTACCAGCCTTTCTGTTGCGTTTAATGGCCTTCAGCACAGTACCTTGGCCACCATTATACGAGGCAATGGCAAGTAACCAGTCGCCATCAAACATTTTGTGCAACATTAATAAATATTTATGAGCAGCATTGGTAGACGCAACAATATCTCGACGACCGTCATACCACCAGTTCTGTTTTAGGTCAAAAGTAAGACCTGTGTTGGGGATAAATTGCCATGCACCAGATGCACGTCCAGATGAATAGGCAAAGGGGTCAAAACCACTCTCTATAATCGGTAGCAATGCTATTTCTGCTGGCAGCGATTGATCTAAAGCTTCATGTAACATGAAATGATAGTAACGGTTTGCCCGGGTAGTGACACGGCGCATATATTCTGTGTGTTTGTTGTACCATTTGTAATACTTATCAATACGAGCGTTCTCAACACGACCTAAGCCGTAATTGGCCACAGTAAGTTGCCAAAGGTCTAGTTTCGCGATTGGCTCTGGAATAGCTTCGATCGTTATGTCTAAAGTGATGTTTTGGTCAACGTTTTGGTACGCTTCTGCTAGTAAATCAGCGGCCGTGGAAGTACTAGCCTCTGAGTCTAGTTCAGACCAACCGAGAGAATTGTTATTTGTAATGTTTTCAACAATGGCTTCAGCCGACAGGTACGGTTCTGCTTCTGAATTATAGCGAATCTCATTAAATACTAGAGCTTCTTGTGGCGTGTCTACTACTTCATCTAAATCATCAACCGGAATAATTACCTTAGCCATGGTTGAATTGATGGCATCTTTTTTAGACAGCTGAGGTTGTAAAGGCGTTGTTTGGCATGCGCTAAGAAATAAAACTAAGGCAAGTAAACACGTCGACTTAAGGGCATCTTTAGAGATGTGGTGTACAAAATTTCGTGTCAAAATAATAATCACAATTTAAAGTTCAAAAGGTCGCTAATTTTAGCAGGACAGGCACATAGGTCAATATAGAACCTTAAGTCTTCTTATAGTTCCTTAGTTTTTATCACTATTAACGATTAAAAACTGTTTTTCCATTCCCTCAGTGCCGCAAAAACCTCACTAGACTGTGGCAATTCCCTACGCTTAAAGCTTTCTGCACTAGCAATTACAGCCCTATCATGGGTGCGTACAAAAGGGTTGATGGCCAATTCTTGAGCCAAGCGCGTGGGTAATGTAACTTCATTCTCTGCACGAATTTCTTGACACATTTCTTGAGCTAACTTTAAGGCCCCATTGTCTCCGTCCACTACCATAGCAAATTTTAAATTGGCTAAACTATATTCATGTGTGGGATAGGCTTTAGTCATGGCAGGTAATGCCATGATTTTGTTAAGAGACTGATGCATTTGGTGATCTGTCCCTTCGAACACACGACCACAACCTGCCAAAAATAAAGTGTCTCCACAAAACAGCAGCCCTTGCTGGTCATTATAATAGGCAATGTGATCAAGAGTATGGCCCGGAATTTCTATGACGTTAAAAGTAAAACCTAATACATCTAAAGTGTCGTCTTCTTTTACCTGTTGGGTGACTCCCTTGTAAGGGCTGCTAACTGGACCATAAATAGGTAAATTGCCAAAATGATTAACTAGTTCCGCGATACCACCCGTGTGGTCAGCGTGATGGTGGGTCACCAATATAGCACAAAGGTTTTTTTGTGTTCTTGATGAGTGGTTAATAACAACCTGTGCGTCACCAGGGTCTACCACTATAAAAGAATCAGATTGTACATCTTCGATAGACCAAATGTAGTTATCATCAAAAGCTGGAAGTGGCGTGATGATTAGATTGGAAGCTGTTGTCTGCATAATATGAACTTTCTCAGATCTAGGTTTCATAACGCAGGGTAGCGGTGCTGGCTAAATTACGCAAGCAAGGCAGATAATAATGCCTTATTATAGACCATGACTGAACATACCCACTTACAATCCTACCAGTTTGAAGAACAACAATTCGCTGCTTGGTTAAAGACTGAAAAAGGGGCCTCATTTATGGCCCAGGAGCAACAACAGCTGGCTTTTTTGATGCCTAGAGCATTTGGACATTACAGTGTCTATTTGGGGCTCAATGCCAAACTTACTTCGAGCTTTGAAAGCCCCATAAAAAGGGCTATGGCGTTAACGGCAAACCTTCAGTTGGAGGGCCATGCAGTAATGGATCCACACCAATTACCACTCGCCAACGAAGCCATAGACCTAGTTGTACTGCAGCACGTTTTAGATATGAGCGACAACCCTCATCAAACCCTTCGCGAAGCTGCACGAGTCATTAACTCTGGAGGTCGTCTTGTGATCACCGGTTTTAACCCTTTCAGCTTATGGGGCTTATGGCGACAACTCAGGCTCAAGCGCGGAGTACCATGGCGTGTAAACTTCTTAGCTCAAAGTAGGCTTAAAGACTGGCTTACGCTACTCAATTTTGGTGACTTTGATATCAAGCCTGTATATGATTGCTCACCCACTAAGTGGAAGACTAATCCTTGGCTCACCTGCTTCTTAAACCCGTTGGGCTCTGGTTATGTTTTATCTGCAGTAAAGCAAGAGACACGGGTACATTTACTTAAAACACATTGGCGTAACAGAATGATCAAGCCAAGCTTTGGCTTAGCTGGAGCAACAAGGCAACCCAGCCAAAATAAACAATGTTTGGAGACTAATTGATTGACCACAGATAATGTTGAGTTATTTACCGATGGTGCATGTAAAGGTAACCCTGGCCCTGGAGGTTGGGGGGTATTGATACGTTTTAAAGATCAAGAAAAACGGTTGCATGGCGGTGAACCATTAACTACTAATAATAGAATGGAGCTGATGGCGGCTATCAAGGGTCTAGAGGCATTAACGCGTCCATGCAAGGTAGATCTAACCACCGATTCGCAATATGTTCGTAAAGGTATTACTGAGTGGATTTTTAATTGGCGTAAAAACAACTGGCGTACAGCTGCTAAAAAACCTGTGAAAAATGCTGATCTTTGGCAGATGTTAGATCTGGCTGTGCAACCCCATGAGGTACAATGGCACTGGGTTAAAGGACATAGTGGCCATGTGGAAAACGAAATTGCTGATGACCTTGCCAATCTCGGTGCAGCACAACATACGGCATAAGCTACACAGGAATAAATTGTGCGATTAATAGTATTAGATACAGAAACAACAGGCTTAGAACCCAAACAGGGGCATCGATTAATTGAGGTTGGTGCCCTAGAAATGGTTAATAGACGTCTTACGGGGGTAAACTTTCATCAGTACGTTAATCCACAACGTGATATGCCGATGGAAGCTCATGCGGTGCATGGGATTAGTGAAGAGTTCTTGCAAGACAAACCATTGTTCTGTGCCATTGCAGATGAGTTTATAGAGTTTGTACGTGGTGCTGAATTAATCATTCACAATGCTCCCTTTGACCTAGGTTTCCTAGATAATGAACTTGCGATAGCTGGTAAAACCAATGGGCAGCGTTATCCAAAAATTGCTGATATTTGTAAAATTACAGATTCCTTAAAGCTAGCTAGACAAAAACACCCCGGACAAAAAAACAACCTAGATGCCCTTTGTCGCCGCTACGGCATTAATAATTCTCATCGGGAATTGCATGGAGCATCGTTAGATTCTGAAATTTTAGCAGACGTATACCTGTTGATGACTGGTGGTCAAACTGACTTGATGTGGGCAACACAAACGTCTTCTGCTAACGACAAATCAACCACAAATAGCAGAATGGTGAGCTTAAGAGGAAACAATCTGCCTGTGGTTTTAGCGACCATCGAAGAGCTTAATGCTCATCAACTAAAGCTTGAAACAGTCTCAAAGGCATCGGGGGATCTATGCCTGTGGTTGCAATAAGCACAATAAGTTAGCTCTCGAGTGATTTTTTTCAACGCCTAAAAAGGCATTAATAAAGCGTAAACGGTCACTCTAGCAGACGACATCAGCAATCGTGTAATCCCGTTCGATGCTTTAAAGATCCCGCCCTATGCAATGCTATCTAGGCAGTAATAATGCAGCGCTTAAGAAACAAAGGCCACTAACCGCAATCGATTGAGTGGCCTGTGAAATTAACCCATTTTGAATAATTGGCTTAACCGTGTACCCAACATAACATCGCCTTCAGCCTGCAAACGACCACCCATAAATGCTGCCATACCATCTAATTCACCTGACACAATTTCTGAAAGTGTTTCTGAGTCCATAGACATCGTAATTTCAGGGTCATCATGGTTGCCTAGGTTAGCATCGCAGTTTGCATCATTAATGGTTACGTAAAAATCATCATCATCAGAAATGCAAAATTGGAATGTTGCTTGTAAGCCTTCAGCTTCATCAGCGACGAATGCAGACTGCATTTGTGCCATTATTTCTGCTACTGCCATTGGATTAGTCCTAGTAGTGAGTTTGAGGGGTCGATTCTATGGGTTTTTTAACATAAAATCAAACAGCCGTTTGAATTGTAACTTTGATGCATGTTTCGTTATGGTTTTATGTCCTAATTAGACTAGAATATAGGGTATTATTGAGTGTACCCAAGAACCATATCTGGAGAGTTACGTGTTAGATTTTTTGTACGAGTACGGGTTATTTTTAGCTAAAGTGATTACTTTTTGTATTGCAGCTGTCGTGGTTATTGGCTTTTTAATAATGACAGGACAAAACCGCCGCCAACACAGTAAGGCTGGGCACATCGAGGTACGAAATCTTAATGAAGAATTTGAAGACATGACGGATACACTAGATCACGCCATGATGGACAAATACCAATTCAAGCAGTTACGTAAAAGCCAAGAGAAAGCTGACAAGCTCCAAACTAAACTAGATAAGGCTTATGCAAAAAAGCAGGCCAAGCAAACTAAGCTAGATGTCTCTGCAGAAACAAGCGAGGAAGAGGATGTTTCTACAGCCAAAAAACGTACCTTTGTATTGGATTTTGATGGCGACGTAAAAGCCAGCGCGTTAGAGTTTCTACGTCACGAGATTAGTGCCATTATATCTGTTGCTAAAGTGACTGATGAAATTATTATGCGCTTAGACTCAAGCGGTGGCATGGTGCACACCTATGGTTTGGCTGCATCGCAACTGGGACGCATTAACGCTGCCAAAATCCCACTCACTATTTGTGTTGACGAAATAGCGGCTAGTGGTGGCTACATGATGGCTTGTATGGCTAACCATATTATTGCCGCACCATTTGCCCTTGTCGGTTCTATTGGCGTAGTGGCAGAGGTACCTAACGTACACAGATTGTTAAAAAAGCACTCTATTGATGTTGAAGTGCTAACTGCAGGTGAACACAAGCGAAGCCTCACTATAATGGGTGAAAATACACGCAAGGGACGTGATAAGTTTGTAGACGACTTACAGCAAACTCACAGTTTATTTAAACATTGGGTAAAGCAACAACGCCCACAACTTGATTTAGATAAAGTGGCTAATGGTGATGTATGGTATGGCCAACACGCTATTGATATGGGCCTTGTAGACGCAGTGGGCACCTCAGATGAAGTATTACTAGAGGCCATTAAAAAAAGTGATGTATTACTGATAGAGTACGTTGCTAAAAAGACCATTGGTGAAAAATTTGGCATTGCAGCCGCTACGAGTATCACGCTGTTCAGCAACCGCATATGGTCCAAAATACAACGTCAGTCTATTACCCACTAAATTGCTTAAGGAACTATTTAATGCAGTCTTTTTCAAGCCTTTGTAAACCTTTGAAACCAAACTTTTTGGGGTTAAGCGATACACCAGTGCGTATTGGCTTAGTGGTATTGGCAACAGACATGGTGCTTGAAGCCGAATGGCGCGAACTATTTACTGGCTTACCGATCGAGGTTTTGGTAGCTCGCATAGCCTGTGAAGCAGAAGTGACTCCTGAGGCGTTGTTAACCATGGCGCATCAGATAGGTCAGTGTGCTAGCTTAATATTGCCGGACGTAACGCTAGATGCGATCGCTTACGGATGCACGTCTGGCAGTTTAGTGATAGGTGAAGATAAGGTGCATCAATTGCTTCAACAGGGCAACGTACAACAAATTACTAGTAATCCATTTAGTGCAGCCAAAGCTGCATTAGCACACATTAAGGCGCAAAATGTGGTGGTGCTTTCTCCTTACTTAGCCTCTGTCAATAGACCCTTTTATAAGGCGCTAACTCACGCCAGTTTTAACATTACACGTTGGGGCAGCTTGGACCTAACACTAGATCGTGACATTGGCGCCATGAACCCAGATCATTTACCTATATTGATTGATCAGCTAATTGATGGTCTTGAAGTGTTGCCAGATGCAGTATTTATTTCTTGCACTAACTTTAAAGCAATAGCCAAGTTACATGAACTAGAGCAGCGTTATGGCTGTTACTTTATGTCTAGTAATCAAGTGATGGCCTGGCATGTTTTACACCAGCTTAATATTAAACTACCTAAAGCCCAGGCTGGACGCTTGCTGAGTTCGGTATCCGTATAACTAGTTAGTTTTACTACAAGGCTTCAGCCACACGCTGGTGTCATGAAATACTGCACCACCATATGGTAAGCCTGGTTCTGCGCTGGTAAGGGCATTAATGCCCACTTTGCCAATAAAGGCTTTATTGGGCCAAATAGATTCGCACACTAAAACCCCCTGTTGCAATCCTGCATACTCTTTAATAGGCAAAATAAGTTGCCCCCTTGAATTACCTATTTCAACAAGGTCGCCATTTTTCACACCTAAAGCTAAGCAATCCTTAGGGTGAATCATTAGGTCTGGTTGCTTCTCCAACCTCAGTGAAGATGGGGTCTCAGTAAAACTTGTGTTCAAAAAATGACGGGCAGGGGCCGTTACCAAGCGCCATCGCTGTTTAGCTGTGGTAGGGTCAGTGATCGCAACATGGTCGGCAAACGAAGAGGTATTAACCTTACCTAACAAGAGCTCATCCCAGCCATGGCGAAAATGAAATTTACCATCACTATGACCAAAGCCATTTAAGTAATGTGCATCCTCAAAGGGTAACGCACAGTCTACAAAATTATTTTGCCATAAGGTTTTCCAATCAACTACGCCACCTCGCTCTACGCAGTCTTTCATAAGCGCTACTTCAGACATTTTAAAGCCTTCATGCTGGCTACCTAAACGTCGACCCAACTCGTTAATAACCCATAAATTACTGCGACATTGGCCAGGTGGCTCAATGACTTTACGACTGATTTGAAGGTGTGTGTGGCCGCCCCCTAAATAAATGTCATCATGTTCTAAAAACATAGTGGCAGGGAGGACTAGGTCTGCCATAGCAGCTGTTTCTGTCATAAACTGCTCATGCACACAAATAAACAAATTATTACGTTCAAAACCCTGTCGCACCAAATTTGATTCGGGGCATACCGCTAAGGGATTAGTGTTTTGAATGAACAGGGCTTTAATAGGCGCCTTACCTTGCAAGTCTTTTTTATTATTAGTAAGTATTGGACCAATACGTGATTGGTCTAATTCTCGGGTAATTTCATCAAGGCAATCCAAACCTCTGATAATATTTAAGTCTACTGGATACATAGCACTGTTAGTGTAAAGGGCTCCACCACCCAAGTGTTTCCAAGCGCCAGTCACTGCTGGTAAACACGAGGCCGCATGCATATTAAAAGCACCATTGCGGCTGCGGCTGAAGCCATATCCTAAGCGAATAAATGACTGGGGATTGGCACCATACCATTGCGCGAAGGTTTCTATGTCTGCTTCAGTTAAGCCTGTAATGTTTGACGCCCATGCTGGTGTTCTTGTTTGTAGATGTTTTTCTAACCCGCATGGGTCATCCGTGTATTTATTCAAATAATCCCAGTCAGCGTATCCGTCTCTAAATAAACAATGCATAACGGCACAAGCCAAAGCGCCATCAGTGCCAGGTTTTAGCATCAGGTGTAAATCGGCTTTTTGCGCCGTTGCTGTCTGGTACGGATCTACAACAATTAACTTGGATTTATTGTTATTACGAGCTTTATTAATGTGATTCATGACATTAATTTGGGTGTGCACTGGATTACCACCCCACACCACAATAAGCGATGAATACTTCATTTCACGTGGATCGATACCTCGCTTAAGTCCAGCACCTGCAGTATAACCGGCGTCAGCTAAAGTCGTACAAATGGTAGATTTTTGACGTGAATAACCTAAAGCATGGCTAAGCCGGTCTATAGAGTCCCTTTGAACTAACCCCATAGTGCCTGCGTAGTGATAAGGCCAAATGGCCTCAGGACCATATTTACTGGTAATTTTGGTGAATTTATCAACCATCATCGCCATAGCTTGATCCCAGCCAATAGGTTCAAACGCCTCTATGCCTATGCCTTTGGCACCAGTACGCATTAGGGGCTGAGTCAGACGTTGAGGGTGGTGTATGCGGTCTTTATAGCGGGCCACCTTTGCGCAAATAACACCATCAGTATAGGTCTGGCTTTTGCTACCATAAACGCCACCGATGGTATGGCTGTCTATACGCTCTACTTCTAAGGCGCAAACACTTGGGCAATCATGAGGGCAGGTAGCTGCTATTCTTTGCATATTGTTTTTGACATCGTTTATTGTTACTTCTAAGTGTACAATAAATGCCACTCATAGCCACCAAGGATTGGACTACTTTGCACCCTATTCCACTATTAGCTGATTTTCGTGAACCGCTATTAATGGCACGATTAAACGGCCATCGTTTGATGTTAGTGGTGGCAATGTCACAAGAGCAAGGTATCGCTCAGGCGCAAGAACTGACTCGCGCTAGTTCCTCGTGCTTGTGGATAGATGTAATAAAAAATGACCAAATTTTGTATACAAACCACCAATACATCAGCTCGGATCAAGCTAATCAGTTCTTAGGCACATGTAACCAATATGTGGTCTACAATGCACATAGTGGGTTTAACGCCAACGCTTTTTGTGGCCTTAGCGGAACGGTTTCTGCAGGGGGTGTATTAGTTTTACTTACACCAGACACGCATCAATGGCATAGTAATTTTGATACTCAACTAAAAAATTATGGCCAACTAGCCAGCAATGCTCATTCATATTTTATCCAATGGTGGCAACTGCAATGGCAAAGCCATGACGCAGTATACGTTTTGCAGTCGCAGGTATATGGCCATAATGATCAACTAAAAAGCGATATTTGGCAGCCATTATCTGACCTCACACAAACCTCGATGAGGTTTGAGCCTACGGCCCAACAACAGGGCATTATTGATCAACTTATTACTGTCTATGATAGACAAACGCCTATGGTTTTTACTATTGATGCTCATAGAGGTAGGGGCAAATCATCTTGCTTAGGGTGGCTAATTAAAGCCATTAGCAAAAATGCCAGACACGAGCAGATTCACAATAGCATTATAGTCACTGCGCCGAGCAAACGGGCCCTTGGCGCTATGATACATACTGCAGCGCCACAAAAGATCAATTTTTATGCCTTAGACACCCTATTAAAGATGCGCCCAGAGGGAGGTATGCTAATCGTTGATGAAGCTGCATCTGTGCCTCTGTCGCAGCTGAAAAAGCTAATCGACTACTATGATTTAGTCGTTTTATCGTCCACGCAAGATGGCTATGAGGGCAGTGGTCAAGGTTATCGACTTAAGTTACCACATATTATTAATGACCTTGGACGGGCCTGTAAGGTAATGAAATTAACCCAACCTATGCGCTGGCAGACCAATGACCCGTTAGAAGAGTTTATCCGAAGTAGTTTTTTATGTGATGTAAAGACGCCAAATGTTGGAAAAAAGTTACCCTATGACTCTAAACAATTACCCAATTACTGTCAGGTAACAGGCCAGCAATTGGCTTATGATAATAACTTATTGAGGCAGGTTTACGCATTACTCATGTTGGCTCACTACCAAACCACCCCCCAAGACTTGCGGATATTGCTTGATCACCCTGAACATAAGATTCATCTGTGTTATGTCGGCAGTCAACTAGCTGGGTTAGCATGGGTGGCCTGTGAGGGTGGTTTAGACTCTGAATTAGCCCAGCAAATTACGCTAGGAACACGACGTATTCAAGGCCATCTTTTAGCGCAAATTTTAGCCCAGCAAGCTAGCTTTTCAAACGCTTGTCAAATGCACAGTTGGCGTATCCAACGCCTAGTAGTGTTGCCGTCGCTACAGGGAAAGGGACTAGGGTCGGCTTTACTGCAACAGATTTATAGTTTGGCAAAACAGTCTCACGTGGACTTTGTTGGTGCCAGTTTTTCTGCAAGCAACGATACCTTAAGGTTTTGGCGTACCAACAACTTTTTACCTGCATGGCTTGGAATACGAGCAGACGCGGCTACTGGGCTCAATAGTGTGCAGGTGATACGCCCCATAAGTGATGCGGCCACACAAATGACCAAAGACCTAAGCTATCACTTGCAAGGTTACTTAAATTTTGGCAAAGACATTTGGTTTGGCTCAGTAAATTCGCAAACTTGGCAAGACCTGCATTGGGCAGATCTTCCAACTGTAACTATAGATCACCAACGCCAGCAACAGCAGAAGCTGTTAAGGATACTGGCACAAGGGCTTGCAGGCTTTAGTGGACCGTTGTATTTATTGCACAGACAATTAGCGGATAAAAAACGCAAAAAAATAGTAATGAATGCAGCACAAAACAACACTCATAAAGGCTTACAGCGTGAAGTGAGGCAACTAGCAGCACTAATACTAGAATCTTCTTCTGTTGAATAACAACGATAATTGTTGATGGATGGATTGGTGATAGGTTTCGCAATTGAGGCGCAGCACAATAGGTATAAACTGGGTATACTGCTATCTTTGTTAATTTGTCTGATTAATCATGAGCTCAGTTAAACTTACCCAATATAGCCACGGTGCTGGTTGTGGCTGTAAAATTTCGCCCCAAGTACTTGATGTGATGCTGCAATCACAGCTACCCAAATTCTCTCACCCTAATTTACTCGTGGGCAACGAAACCCGTGATGACGCCGCAGTGTTTGATTTGGGTGATGGTTCTGGCATTATCAGTACCACTGATTTTTTCATGCCTATCGTTGATGACCCCTTTGATTTTGGCCGCGTTGCAGCCACTAATGCGATTAGTGATGTTTATGCAATGGGTGGCCAGCCATTAATGGCCATTGCCATATTAGGATGGCCTGTTGATAAATTGGACCCAGAAATTGCTGCCATGGTGATAGATGGCGCACGAGCGGTATGTGCACAGGCCAACATTTGCCTCGCAGGTGGTCACAGTATAGATGCATTAGAACCTATATTTGGGCTAGCCGTAACCGGCCGAGTGGAGTTAGAGCACCTTCAACGCAATGACCAAGCTCAAGCTGGTGATCGATTAATGCTTACCAAACCCTTGGGTATAGGCATCTTAACTACAGCTGAAAAACGTGGCATACTCCGACCAGCAGATGTAAACTTGGCTCGTGACAGTATGGTGAAGCTCAATGACTTAGGTGCAAAGTTGGCGCCTTTAACGGGCGTACATGCAATGACTGACGTTACTGGTTTCGGCTTAATGGGTCATTTAGTTGAGGTCTGTGAGGGAAGCCAGTTACAAGCCCTTATTGAGTTCGACAAAGTCCCCTTACTAACAGATCTACAACACTACCTTAACCAAGACTGCGTGCCAGGAGGCAGTGCTAGGAACTTTGCCAGCTATAGCCATAAGCTAGGAACTCTCACTGAGGAACAGTTGAACATCCTGTGTGACCCGCAAACAAGTGGTGGTTTATTGGTGGCTGTGGCAGAGAGTCAAGTCGGCGCAGCAGAAGAAATTTGCCGTGCTCAAGCACATGAGTGTGTGTGGATTGGACGCTTATCTGCCCCAAAAGATACGCAAAAACACTGGATCGAGGTAATTTAAAGTGGCTCCTCAAAGCAGACCAAAAAAAATGCCAAAGTCAATTAAGGCAGATGAATTTGACGATTTACTATTACATCAACGTCCCATGTTTGATGTGCGAGCGCCTATAGAATTTGATAAGGGGGCGTTTCCCAACGTCGTTAACTTACCCCTAATGAACGATGATGAACGCCAACAAATTGGTGTCTGTTATAAGCAACAAGGCCAAGAGGCTGCTATCGCTCTAGGCCATCAGTTAGTTAACGGCAACACTAAAGCGGAACGTGTTCAAAAATGGCATAACTTCGCTAGTGAACACCCAGAAGCTGTGCTCTATTGTTTTCGTGGAGGCCTTCGATCAAAAATTAGCCAGCAATGGCTGGCAGAGGCGGGCATTGTTATTCCTTTTGTTGAGGGTGGCTATAAAGCGCTGCGTTCTCATTTGCTTGAACGTTTAGACCACCTGATAGAAGAGGTACCTGCGTTTGTACTCAGTGGCCGCACTGGCACTGGTAAGACCGAAATATTACCGCAGTTTGATCGCCCCATCGACTTAGAAGGTATTGCTAAACATCGCGGCTCTAGTTTTGGTAAATATATAGAAGAGCAACCCAGCCAAATTACCTTTGAAAACAATTTGGCTATCGCTTTAATGAAACTAAAACGAGCCGCTAATGCACCAGTAATCTACGAAGACGAAAGTCGCTTGGTGGGCTGTCGCTTACTGCCTATAAGCCTTCAGGAAAAACTAAAATCTTCACCAATAATGGTATTAAGTGATGACTTTGACCAGCGAGTAGAGCGTATTTTTGGTGAGTATGTAGTTAAGGCTGTCACAGCTTGGGAGCAAGAACTTATAGACCCCAATGAGGCTTTTTTAGCCTTTGGTGATAGTCTATTACAAAGCATTAATAGAATTCGTAAACGTTTAGGTAGTGAAGCCCATGCACATCTTGTTAAACTACTTGAAAAGGCCTTAAACCTGCAATCTAAGCAACATAACCTTAGCAATCATAAAGATTGGATTTGCTACTTACTCATCCATTATTATGACCCCATGTATGACTACCAACTGTCCCTTAAACAGGATCGTGTGGTTATGCGAGGCACCTCAAGTGAACTGGTCACTTGGTACAGAGCCAACATTACTAACAACACGCCACTTACTTAATCGACTTTATGGACACCTAACAACATGAAATCAAGAGCCGCTGTGGCCTTAGCTAAAGGCCAGCCACTAACTATTGCAGACATTGATGTAGAAGGCCCAAAAGCCTTTGAAGTATTGGTACGTATGGTTGCAACTGGAGTATGTCACACCGATGCATTCACCTTATCTGGTGATGATCCAGAGGGCATCTTCCCATCTGTATTAGGCCACGAAGGTGGTGGTGTAGTAGAGGAAATAGGTGCAGGCGTTACTAGCCTTGCCGTGGGTGACCATGTTATTCCACTTTACACACCAGAATGTGGCCAGTGCAAATTTTGTTTGTCAGGTAAAACTAACCTTTGCCAAGCCATTCGTGGCACCCAAGGTAAAGGTTTAATGCCTGATGGCAGCAGCCGTTTTTCATTAGATGGCCTACCTTTATTCCACTACATGGGTACCTCTACTTTTTCTGAGTACACAATTGTGCCAGAAATCGCCTTAGCAAAGATCAATAAGGCAGCGCCGTTAGATAAAGTGTGTTTGTTAGGCTGCGGCATTACTACAGGTATTGGAGCCGTCCTAAATACTGCTAAAGTGCAACCCGGTGATTCTGTAGCCATATTTGGCATGGGTGGTATTGGTTTGAGCGCCGTACAGGGTGCGGTAATGGCTGGTGCTGGGCGAATCATTGTTATAGACATTAATAAAGATAAGTTTGAAATGGCCAAAATGTTGGGTGCCACTGATTGTATTAACCCTAAAAACTACTCAGGGCCTATTCAGGATGTGATTATAGACCTCACAGATGGTGGCGTGGATTTCTCCTTTGAATGTATTGGTAATGTAAACGTTATGCGTTCAGCCTTAGAGTGTTGCCATAAGGGCTGGGGCGAATCTGTAATTATTGGTGTGGCAGGGGCAGGGCAAGAAATCACTACGAGGCCGTTCCAACTTGTAACGGGACGAGTCTGGCGTGGCACTGCTTTTGGTGGTAAAGGCCGCACGCAGTTGCCTGATTACGTAGAGCGCTATATGGATGGTGAAATCAAGATTGACCCAATGGTGACACACACAATGGGCTTAGAAGACATCAACAAAGCCTTTGACTTAATGCACAGTGGCGAAAGCATTCGTTCTGTAGTGATTTTTTAGGGGGCCTTGTATGTCTTTAAATCAACTTTCAGAAGTAAAGGTTAGCGGCGGTCGTTTATTGCGTATGCAACATGAATCTGCCATGTGCAACGGCACAATGACCTTCGCTATTTTTTTGCCACCTCAATCGCAGCAAGGCCCTAATTTAAGCGCTCAAGTAAACAAGGTGCCCGCACTCTATTGGTTATCTGGACTCACCTGTAATGATGAAAACTTCTGCCAGAAGTCTGGTGCATTTTCTGTAGCGGCTCAATTAGGCATGGCTCTTATCATGCCTGATACCAGCCCACGTAACGCCAATATTGAGGGCGAATACGAGGCTTATGATCTAGGCACTGGCGCAGGCTTTTATGTCAACGCTACTCAAGCGCCATGGTCTGCTGCTTACAACATGTACAGCTATGTTACCGAAGAATTACCACAACTCATTCAAAGCAACTTTGCAGTGAGCGAGCAAGCAGCCATTAGTGGCCACTCCATGGGAGGTCATGGCGCGTTAATTTGTGCCTTAAAGAACCCAGGTAGATACGCTTCAGTGTCGGCTTTTGCACCCATTGCTTCACCTTCAAAGTGCCCTTGGGGCCAAAAAGGTCTTACAGCTTATTTAGGTAAAGATGAGGCCTCTTGGGCTCAGTGGGATGCTAACCAGTTGGTGCAAATAAACCATGCAGCAGGCATTGCACCCCAAAATTTGTTAATCGACCAAGGTACCAGCGATCCGTTCTATAAAGATCAGCTGATGCCAGAGTTATTTAATGCAACCTGTGAGCGCTTGCAACATCCAGTAGACTACCGTGAGCGTGAGGCTACGACCATAGCTATTATTATATTAGTAGCTTTATCGAGGAGCACCTTCGTTATCATGCAACACATCTTGGTTTAACGGTATAAATAATGATAAAAAAACAGCATCCACCTGTCATCAACAATGCTGGTGATACCCCTCGCCAAACAAGGCAGGGGCACATGGCACGAGTCTCCAAGCTAGCTTTGGGGGACAATGCCTTGCCCGTCCGTTTTATGTACAAAACCATACCAGAGCATGGTAATGACACAGGTTGGCGCTTGTTCACTGGTTATGAAACGCCTGAATTCCTAGAACAGTTCTCCAACCTAGAACCTTTCCCATTGGAGCCTATGTGTGAAGCGGACTCAAGCCTAAACGCTTTGTTAGACCAAAACGCAGGTACTGCGTGGGAGAGACCCCCACAACAACCATGGCAACAAGTGTATGACTTCGAAATCCCTGTGGAAGAAGTCGCTGTTGATGTAAGCTAATGCTACTCAATACCCTTCAATTTAACACTCATGGTAAATACCCTCTAGTAGTTTTACATGGCCTTTTTGGTGCCCAAGATAATTGGCGTAGCCAAGCCTTAGTTTGGGCGCAAGATCGTCGTGTGATTATTATGGACCTGCGTAACCATGGTATGTCGCCTCACGATCCGTTGATAAACTATGTCTCTATGTCTGAGGATGTGATAGAAAGTTTAAACTGGCTGGGGTTACAACAGGTTGACCTTTTAGGTCATTCCATGGGAGGCAAGGTGGCTATGCAACTGGCCTTTAATCACCCACAACGTATAACAAGCCTGCTAGTAGCAGATATAGCGCCAGTATCTTATCAACCCCATCACCAGAAAATATTAGCAGGCCTCAATAGTATTAATCTTGACACGTTAAAGTCACGTAAAGAGGCTTTAGATATACTTATGGCCTACCAACCAGATGCTAGTGTGTGTCAGTTTTTACTTAAAAGCCTTTATAAAAATGAAAGTGGCATGTTTGCTTTTCGCTACAACCTCAAAGCCATCAACGAGAACTATCAAGCGATCAATGCAGCTCCTGAGCCTGACATACTCTCTGCTAAACAAGCCTACTCTGGCCCAACTATGGTACTTAAGGGTGCTAACTCTGCTTACATATTACCTCAACATAAGCCTGCTTTTGATGCTTTGTTGCCCAGCGCACAGCTTAAAATCATGGCCGATTGTGGGCATTGGTTACATGCCGAAAAACCAGAGCTTTTTTGTCGTTTGGTGACCCGTTTTTTAGACCGTGTTGTTTAATTAATGCGTATTTTATTACTTTCAGCTTACGATGCTCAAAGTCATCAATATTGGCGTGAGGGGCTAGTAGCTCAGTTCCCAAGCTCTGATTGGACCCAGTTAGTATTGCCAGGGAGATATTTTAGTTGGCGTATTCGGGGCAATAGTATGCAATGGGCTTTGGGAGAAAGAGCCACTTTAGACCAGCCCTATGATTTAGTTATTGCTACCTCCATGGTTGATTTAGCCTCCCTCAAAGGGTTTGTGCCTAACTTGGCACATGTACCGTCAATTCTATATTTCCATGAAAATCAGTTTATTTATCCCCTTAGTCATTCCAACAAAAAACACCATTTAGACCCTAAAATAGTGACTTTATACGGTGCTTTAGCTGCTGATAAGTTGTTATTTAATAGTCGATACAACCAACAAAGTTTTATGTCAGGGATCAAAGAGTTACTCAACCAATTACCAGAAAAGATGCCTGTAGATGTGGCTCAACTATTAGACGAAAAAAGCTCTGTGTTGCCAGTACCCTTAAGGTCTCTCACAGACAATAGCCACCAAGACTATCAAAATTTGTGGCCTAAACGAAAGGGCGTATCACCTTTACGGTTAGTTTGGGCTGCGCGATGGGAATACGACAAGGGTCCACAACTTCTGCAAGCCATATTACGAGAACTAGGTAAAAGAAATATAGACTTCCAGATTTGTGTTCTAGGGCAGAAGTTTCTTAAACAACCCATCGAATTTGAACAAATAAAAGATGAATTCAGTACTCAAATTATTCAATTTGGGTATGCTGAATCCCGTCATCACTACCTTAGTTGGCTGGCGGCAGCCGATATAGTACTGTCTACGGCGCTGCATGAGTTTCAAG
>MDSY01111590.1_pt1 | contig 19096 bp, 9 predicted proteins | sample 811131 | NCBI WGS metagenome assembly MDSY01 (sample SAMN05326643, study PRJNA326480) | marine metagenome | isolation source: seawater | place: Atlantic Ocean: South West | collected 2010
CGGTTTCAATCATTGGGTTGGACAGCTTTAATCCGGCCCTCATCACCTTTGGACACGAAATATCCTACTTTCCCGAGTCCCCGAGGGTGGTCATCGTTGGCGCAACGAACATTGGCACAAAAATGGCTGAAGACTGGTTGCAGCATGGTGCAACGGTAACGGTGCTCGAACGAGAACTGCACCTGGCCAACAAACTTGCTGGGTCAAAGACCGGTGGCAATTCCAACATTGATGTTATCCACGGGGACCACTTGGACCGCTCCATTTTGGAAGAAATCTCAATTGACCAATACGACGTTGCGTTGAGTGCCCTTGATGACGATCACGCCAACATTGCCGCTGTTCTTTTGATGGCCGACCTTGGCGTTCCACACACCGGTTTGATGTTGTACGATGCGGATTTGGTGAAGGTTACTCAGCGCATGGGCATTTCATTCGCTGTTGACCGTCACCGAGTGGCCGTCAACAACATTCTCTCCCACGTGCACAAGAGCCTTTCAGGCCGCTACACGCTTCTTGCAGAAGTCCCGAATGTGGTCGGTATCACCCTCAAGGTGACGGAGCGAGCAAAGTTTGCAGGCAAGGTGGTTGGCGAAGCCAATTTCCCTGACTGGATGCGCCTTGCCTTCATCAAACGGAGAAACCTCTCAGGCAATTGGGAATCCATTGCCCCAGAACCCGATGAGCTTCTTTTGGAAAACGATCGTGTAATCCTGTTTTGCCATAAAGAGAAGGTTGCTGATGCTCAAAAGCGATTCAAGGTGTAATCATGCGCTACGATGTGCTGAACCTCATTTTAGGATGGACCCTGCTGGCACTTTTGGTGCCCTTGGGACTTTGTGGTCTTATCACTGCATGGCTTGATGGCTGGGAATTGGCCTTTCAGGCATTTTTCCCTGCGATGCTGATCAGTTCTGCTCTGGGCGCAGCCATGCTCGGTCTGTTCACTCGAACCGATTCTGCACAACGCTTACGAGATTTGGAAGCCTTCGTGGGCGTTGGATTGGTCTGGCCGCTCACTGTTCTGATCGGGGCTTTGCCGTATTGGTTCGGCGGTGTGTTCGTTGGACCGTTTGTCGATGACGCCCTGCTGATCGACATCTTGCGTGGTTTCGTGAACTCGTGGTTTGAATCCATGTCCGGGTTTACCACGTCGGGCGCCACGGTTCTCTCTCACTCCATGAGCCCAAATTGCATCCCTGGCACCACAGTGGATTGCATCAACGCTCAACCTCGTGGTCTGTTGCTTTGGCGTTCATTGACGCAATGGCTCGGGGGCATGGGAGTGGTCATGCTCGGGATGCTTGTACTCTCCCGTATCATCGGAGGCGGGATGGCACTGGCCCGTGCAGAACTCACCGGGCCCTCTTTGTCTCGTCTTCGTCCAAAACTTCGCCAAACCGCCATGGCGCTCTGGGGACTTTATCTTGTGCTCACCCTCATCGAGATGCTAGCTTTGAAATTCATTGGTGGCATGTCGGTGTTCGATGCTGTGAACCATGCTTTCACCACCATGCCAAGCGGTGGTTTCTCAACCCGTGATGCCAGCATTGGCCACTACGATTCATCGACCATAGAACTCATCATCATCGTCTTCATGTTCCTTGCTGGTGTGAATTTCACGTTGATGTGGTTGATGGGTGCTGGGGATTTCAAAGCAGCCATCAAGGACGAGGAATTTCGTACGTACCTTGTCTATATATCGGCGGCTGTCGTCCTTATCACCGTCTCGCTCGTCCTCGTGGGTGTGGCGCTTGGACAAGCTGTGCTTGACACCTTATTCCATGTCCTCTCTATCGGCACTTCCACCGGGTATGCCTCAGCGGATTATGGGTCGTGGCCAGGAGTTGCACGGATCATCCTCTTTTTGTTGATGATTGTTGGAGCCTGTGCTGGCTCGACCAGCGGCGGTCTGAAGTTGATGCGCATACGCATTGGATTGAAGGTGGCCTTCCGGGAATTGGCTCGTATCGCTCAACCTCGAAAAATCCACATGATTCGTATGAACAAGGAAGTGGTCGAACAAAAGCAGGTCAGTTTGGTGGTTGGTATGTTGTTTATCTGGGTGATTTTGTTTGGTTTTTCGTGCATTGTTCTGGCGATGATGATGCCCAATGCATCCTTTGAAACCATCCTTTCTGTGGCGGCTTCAGGGCTTGGAAACACCGGTCCTGCGCTGGGCGCCTATGGCCCCACTGAAACCTGGGCGAGCATGAATTCAGGGTCCCTTCTTTTCACCTCAATTCTGATGTGGTTTGGCCGTCTTGAATTGCTCACGGCCATCATCGTTCTCCACCCTCATAGCTGGCGCCGTCAAGAGAAGGCAGATGGTGAACGCCAAGGCATGGCCATGGTGAAGCGAATCCTCGACCGAGAAGATTCGGAAGATTAGAACAGCGTCATTTGACCAGGAGGAGTTCCTGGCTCCTCGTCATCGTCGGCAGCTTGCTCCGTTTGAATTGGTTCACCAATCTCCTCAACCTTTGATTCGGGTTTCGCAGGTGATTCTTCTGACTGATGCGTGTTGTCTCGTTGCTGAGCCATCTTCGCTTCATGAAGTTCCTGTGCTTCCTCGTAACTTTTGATGAGCGCCTTTGAAGAGCGTCGTGATTTAGCCAACCCGGCGAGCGAGAGATGTTCTTCTGCAGATAGGCCAAGTTCGAGCGAGACATCAAACAGACTGGAATCTCCAAGTGGTCCTTCGTCTTGCATCAAGACAAAGAGTGGATGCAGAAATTCTTCCCTCGTGATGGCTTTGTTGGTGCCGGCTAAGTCGGCGAGCTTCTCAATAATGCTCGCTCGCCCTGACGGCGCTGAACGTCTCAAGTAATGCGGGTAGGATGGAAAGATTCGCCCTTGAAGGGGGACATCATTGGCCGTTGATGCCGCAAGGGCCGTCAAATGGTGCGTCCAGTACGTGGAGCGATGTGCGGTGTTGAGGAAACGTCCCATCATGGCTCGATCGGCTTGAAGCAATGTGGTGGTACCTCGACGAATGCTTGGTCCATGCGTAAACAATGAAGCATTGTTCCAGTGAACCCAATTGAGAAACTCCGATGCATCTTTGTCAATGGTTCGGATAAGGGTTGCTGCATCCGCGCTGTTTCTCTCTCTATAGAGGCTGTCTAATCCAGGAAATATCTCAACGGTAACATCCCGTTGGCTGGCCTTTGCATGGGCATGGACCATGGCAGCGTTGAGCGTCTCGCCGTTCAAGTCTGAGGCAAGGACTTGCAAATCCCGCACCAGTGCACGCAGGTCACCGTGGTTGGTTGTCGCAAGGGCGTCAATGGCTGCGTCCTCGAAAAGTATGCCTTCTTCTCGAAGCACTCGCCGAGCGATGCGTCGGAGTGCCTCGTCATTGGCTCGCACAAAATTGATCTTGAGAAGGTGGCGTGTGAATCGGTCCCTTGTGCTTCGCCACGAAGAGTTTCGACCCCACAACCCCATCTCTTCGTTGCAAGCAAGGATGACCGGTTGCTTGGTTTGGTCAAGAAGCCGGAGCAGTTCGGCTTTCCCTCCCGAGTCTCCTGAAAGGGTCGCTCCTGGGCGTTCATCGTCTCCTGACATGGCCCGTTCGATGCGTTCTTGGCTCACCTGTCGCAATCCACCCGAGAGGTGGTCCACTTCATCCAAAAGAATGAGCGTTCTTGAGGGTGGTGCCGATGGGTCATGAAACAACGAGCGATGCGTGGCTCCGCTTGTCGCTGCTTTTCGGATAGCTGCAGCGTTTCTGGCATCGCTCGCGTTGAGTTCAATCACGTTCCAACCCATGTCTTCGGCGATGGCTCGGGCCACCGTTGTTTTTCCAACGCCAGGAGGGCCGATGAGGAGAATGGCTTTCTTCTTCGGTGTCCCGTTTTGCCAGTCATCAAGCCACGCTCGAATCTTTCGCCGTTGGACCTCATTTCCTTCCAGCAGTTGTTCGGACCGAGGGCGATGGCGCTCCGTCCAATCGCTGGCTTGACCCATGGTTGAACTTTGAGTGGAGGGTTCTTCAACCTTCACCACAAGATTGGTTCGGCATGATTTTCATCAAAGTGAATCCATGGGGACCCTGTGTTGCTCACCGGTGTCCCTGTCTCGGACGGTGACCGTGTTGTCTTCCAAGGATTGATGGTCGACGGTGATGCATGCTGGGACGCCAATTTCATCGGCCCGGGCATACCTTCGGCCAATCGAACCACTGGCATCGTACATCGAAACAAGACCGGACGTCTGACAGAGTTGTTGATGCAATGTCCATGCAAGTTCACCCATGCCGTCCTTCTCAAACAAGGGGAAGACGGCATAGTCAACCGGTGCGATGCTCGGTTTGAGGCGCATCAGTGTGTAGGCTTCATCGTTCTTTTCAATTTCTTGATAGGCATGGTCGATCACGTGCCAAATGATTCGGTCGATGCCAAAAGCAGGTTCGATGACGTGAGGGATGTACCACTCGCCCGTTTCCTTGATGGTCTGTTGGTTTGGCTTGACATGTTCTTCGTTGACCTCAACGACTTCACCACCCGGTAACGTGACTTGGCAGGGGAAATCGGTTTCCTTCGGCAAGGATTCAACCGCTGTTTTCACTTGACCGGCCAGGGCTTTGAACGCTGGACCTGCGGTGGCACCGTTGATGGTCCATGCATCGATGATGGTGGTCCGTGGTTTGTCAAATTCACGCCGTGCGCGGAGGGTTTTTCCAGTCGCATCTTCATGGCTTTGCAGGTCATAACACCCTCGATGTGCAATACCAACGCATTCAATCCAGCCATAGCTCCCTTCAATTTCTGCATCCCAACAATCCATGGCGTAATGTGCCATTTCATTCTGCTCGTGTTGTCGAAACCGTATTCGGGAGGAGTCAATGCCGACATCAACCAGAAAATCATAGGTCAGCCCGATGAATCGTGCGACGGTTGAATGGCGAATGAGTCCTTCCTTACATGCTCCGCTAAGTGTCATCATCAACGGTTCTTGGCCTTCTGCACACAGTTGCATCGGACGACCGTCCCACGGCGTAAGATCATCGTTCAGTTCGGCTTCCGGGTCGATGAAGTATTCAAGTTCGGCCATGTTGAACTCCCGTAGACGAATCATTCCTTGCCGAGGAGCGATTTCATTCCTGTAACCCTTTCCAACCTGCATCGCACCGAAGGGCAGCCGTTCTCGGAAATGTCGGTGGAGCGCATTGAAGGACGTGAACATGCCTTGAGCGGTTTCGGGACGAAGAAATCCAGGTCGTCCGGAATCCCCCGCACCAATGGTGGTGTTGAACATCAAATTTTGCGCCTTGATCTCGCTCCATTTGGGGTCGTTGCAAGCATGGCATGGTGGATTCACGACCTTGAGGAGGGATTGAAGTTCATCCCGCTTGAGTGAATCGGGATTTGGATGATGATCCTCCAGAAGCGTATCGGCTCGACTCGCCTCCCCGCAGGTCGTGCATTCGGTCATGAAATCAGAAAATTCCCCAACGTGGCCACTGGCCTCAAGCACAGCGTAAGGCGTGACGGTTGGACAGGACAATTCCACAATGTTTCCCAAACGAAGCCAGTGGTCCAACCAACGCTGGTTGATGCGAGAGCGCATTCGCCCACCGACCGGGCCGAAGTCATAGAGACCTTTGGCGCCTCCATGGATTTCGAAGGCGGGCAAGAGAAAACCTCGTCGGCGAAGCATGCCGTTCAGCCGCTCCAACCGTTCAATGTCCGTCATTTTGCGTGCACCTTACCCGGATGGTGATGGGCCCTGCCTATGAACTTCTCCACCTCGGTTTCAAAAAACATTGAATCTGTCATACACAGCGTTAAATCACGGCCGTGGTTGGTCGTAGGCAATGAGTCTTGAGAAATCGGACTGGGAGGTCATCGTTATCGGTGGTGGACCGGCAGGCTCCACCACGGCTCGGTACATTGCCGAAGGGGGGAAAGAAGTCCTCGTCATCGACCGAAGAGACCCAATTGGTAGCCCCCTTCAATGCGGTGAATTGGTACCCACCAACGATGAAATGAGGCGTCTTTGCCCCAATGTCCCTGACATTGACGACCTTCTCCAAACCCCAGCCCACGCCATTTCCCGGGAGACGACAGAGATGTTCATCGTCCCGCCGTCAGGGAAGCCCCTGAAGTATCCCTTTGATGGCTACATGCTTGACCGTGTTGCTCACGACGAGGCCCTTGTTGAACTGGCCAAAGAAAAAGGAGCGACCTACTTGACCGACTCCCGTGTCAATTCCGTAGAAGGAAACACCGTCCATCTCAAGGATGGACGAACCCTAACGGCCAAGATCATCGTTGGAGCAGGTGGACACAACGACCCCTTGAGGAAAGCCTACTGGAACGAAAGCAGTCTCAAAATCCCCATCAAATTTGTCCTCATGGACGGTGATTTTGGCGATGCGGTTGAACTGCACTTTGGCTCGATGGCCCCCGGTGGTTATGCCTGGATGTTTCCTAAGGGCAACGGAGCAAACATCGGTTTGGGCGTGCAAAAGAAGTTTTGCAAAGAGAAGAATTTGAACCAACTAACGGATGAATTCATCCAACGGTACGGAGGAGAAGTGACCTTCACAGGCGCAGGTTCATTGCCCATGTCGGGTACCATCCGAACGTTTGTGAAGGGAAACTACGTTTTGGTAGGAGATGCAGCGGGCATGGTGTTGCCATCAAACGGTGCTGGCATCACCATTGCGATGGTCGGTGGGCGCATCGCTGGACAGGTCATTGTTGAACACCTCAATGATGGCACCTCCCTCAGCCAATACGAAGTGCGATGGAAACAGCAAATGGGCCGAGTCATGAAAAATTCGAAGCGAGCGTTCAAACTGGGAAGTTTTCTTTTGCGAATGCCGGATTGGTTCATCAATCTGATGTTTAATCGGTTAACAAAACCCTTTGTTTGGCGCTCCATCACGTGCCGAAACCTCTTTTTCATATTTTGAATCGGAGGTTTCGGTCTCTTTGAGGCCTAAATGGGCTTCAATAACGCATTGGGAGCGGTTATCGGAAAATACAGCGGCTCCCAACAGTTTATATCTGCTGTTCCCTACTCCGCCTCCACGGGTGAGCAAAAAATATGCCTCAAATTCTCTACTTGGATTCCCCTATGGAATCTGAGCCACTCTATGAGCGGCTATGCCCGCCGGTTCGTCAGTGGTTTAGGGACAAGTTTCCAGACTTTACTCGTCCACAGAAATTGGCTATTCCAGCCATCATGGACAAGCAACACTTGCTCTTGTGTTCTCCAACCGGTTCTGGTAAGACCTTGACGGCTTTCTTGACCGTTATCGACCAGCTCGTTCGTCTCGCCTTGGATAAGAAATTAGAGAAAAAAGTCCATGCCATTTACATCTCACCCATCAAGGCACTGGCCAACGACATCCAGCGCAACCTTATCGGGCCGCTGAATGAAATTACAGAGAATTATCTTCCCGACCGAGCTCAAGAGATTCGTGTTGGCCTTCGTACAGGAGACACCTCCCAATCCGACCGCCAAAAGATGTTGAGAAATCCACCGCATATTCTCATCACGACTCCCGAAAGCTTGGCCATCGCCATCACTTCGCCTCGGTTCCAACCCATCGTGAGTGAAGTGGAGTACATGATCATTGACGAATTGCACTCCATGGTATCAACCAAACGTGGTGTTCATCTTTCCTTGACCCTCTCCATGCTTGATTCATTGCTCAAAAATCCGGTTCAACGAATCGGTATTTCCGCCACCATGGAACCGCTTGAAACCGTGGCAGAGTACCTCGTGAGCAGCGACGACCGTGAGGCAAGGGGCCAACCAACGTCCGTTTCCATCGCCAAGATCTCCGGTTCAAGAGAACTGGATTTGGACATTCTCATTACACACCCCAAATTCAGCGATTTGTCGATGGCGAAGTTGTTGGAATACAACATCGAGGCCATCGCTGACCTCATCAGCGCCCACACCACCACCTTGGTGTTTGCGAACACGAGAAAAATGACGGAAACCATTGTCCAGAAGTTGCGACCCTTCCTCGGAGATTTGGTGGCAGGACACCACGGCAGCATGGACAAAAACATCCGATTGGATGTTGAAAAGAAATTGAAGTATGGTCATCTGAGGGCCGTCGTCACCTCTTCCTCCCTTGAGATGGGAATTGACATTGGTTCAGTTGATTTGGTTCTCCAAATTGGCAGTCCGGGTGATATTGCCACGGCTTTGCAACGCATTGGGCGTGCAGGCCACCACGTCGGTGGTATTCCCCGAGCCAGGTTCTTGCCCACGAGCGTCGACGACCTCATCGAATTAGCAGCCCTTCAAGCAGCGATTCAAACGGGCGACATGGACCGTCTTGACTTCCCGCAAAATTGCCTCGATGTTGTTGCCCAATTCATTATCGGTTTGGTCATTATCAACGAACTTGATATCGATGAAGCCTTTGAGGTGATTGTTAATTCGTGGTCCTACCGTAATTTTGCGTACGATGATTTCATTGAAGTTCTTGACATGTTGGAGGAAGAACGACGCATATGGATTGACTGGGAAGAGAATATTTTTGGAAAACGTGGATATTCGCGAATGATTTACTACACCAACATCGGAACCATCGCACCCGACAACTCCTACCTCGTCTTCAACGCTGAGGGTTCCATCCTCGGAAAATTATCCGGTTCCTTTGTCTCCAACCTGCGTACAGGGGATGTTATTCTTCTGGGGGGTTCCACGTATCGGGTCACGAACATTCAGGGCACGCGGGTGAACGTCACCAGCGTCACCGGTCACCGACCGACCATTCCATCGTGGTCGGGTGAAGCAAGAAGCCGCAGCAGGGAACTTTCTCAGGCCCTTCTCGACCTTATCGGCCACTGCATCGTCGCTCTTCGACGTGAACAAGACCCGAGGATGTTGCTTCGGGAGGTGTATGGCCTCTCAACCGAAGTGGCGAATGCCATCGCTCGCCATCTTGAGGAGCACTCGTTGGATTCATTCCAGGTTCCTGATTCACGACGAATTTTGGTGGAACAAGTCATTTCAGGGGCCTTTCCGACCTACATGATTACCACCTGCCGTGGGCGGGGTTTCAACACGGCCCTTGGCTACTTCATGGCTGGACTGGCCGAAGCCAACAACATCGCTGTCATTGAAATGTCCTTTGATGAAAACGGACTCCTCCTCAAAACATCTCAGGAGGTCGACCCCGGAGAAATGTACACGGCTTTCCGAGAAAACAACCACCTTGATGTCATTGAGCGCTACATCATTAACACACAAATCTTCGCCAAGCGTTTCAGGGAAGTTTCTGGGCGTTCGCTCATCATCCCCAAGCGAATGGGTGCAGAAGAAATCAGCCCTCAACAATTTCAACAACGTGCGGAAGCTCTGCTCCAGAAACACCGAACAATGGACAGCAGTCTACTGATGAGGGAAGCCAAAAGCGAAATCATGTTCGGTGACATCGACCTTATCGGGCTTGAACATTTCCTCACCGCTTGTGTCGCTGGTGATGCACGTATTGTTCACACCAAAGTGGTGGTACCCTCAAGGCTTGGCATGTCACTCTTCATGTCAGCGTTTGAAGATTTGATGTCCATGAAAACCCGGGCATTCTTGGTCAAGGACATCGACCCGTCCATTCTCCAGCGCTTGCTTGGTACCCGCTCGCTGGCAACAGAACTTTCCAGCGAACAACTCAACACCTACTACGCCGACAAGGCTCCTTCACCGACCAACGCCAAGGAACTGTTCCGCCTCATGAGCCACGGTGGTGGGCTTGACCGTGAGTTTAACAATCCACTTTACAGAGAAAAACTCGCTGACATCCCTCTGGATGACATCCTTGGTTGGGTAGAAGAATTATGTCAATCCGGCCAAATCACGAAACTTGATGGAACCGGCCAAGAGGAACTTGACGGCAAATGGTTCACGCCCTACATGGCTGAGATTCACGGAACCTTAGGTTGCCTTGCCGTGGCCGGTGGCAAGGAAATTGAAAATCTTCTCGAACTTCATACCTCTGGTTTGACGTACAAAATGGCCACGGCATTCGAAGGCACGAAACCTGTTTCATGGGAAGAGTGTTCACTGAGTGACCCTCAGGAAGCCCTGCGAGTAAAAATCATCGAAATGCTCGGTTCCGAAGGTCCCAAGACCTCAGAGGAAATGGTTGAACGTTTACCCTTCCCGCAATCCTTGATCGAGCGTTCCCTTCACGAATTGGAGGGCCGTAACGTCATTTCGGTTGGATTCTTCATCCAAACCAACGATGCCGAGTACATTCTGAAGATCGATGAACATCGCTTGACCGGGGGAGAGGAGGAAGTCGTTGAATACCGTTGGATTCAGAACATGGTGTTGGATAAATCCTTCAAACAATACGAAGACAGTTTCACGGCATTCAACGAACATGTTTTGTTCCAGAAACAACAAGAGCTCTTGTATCGCGTTGGTGAATTCGCTTTCAACGATTGGACCGATGTACAACTTGATTCAGACGTCATCATGGGTCGGCTTTTGCACAACCGCATTGGCTACACCACAAAGCGCAACATTTCCATGCTCCTCGGATTAAAGCCTGAACCTTGGATTGGTCCGATGGAACAGGAAATTTTGACCAAAATTCCGCCCGGTGAAAACGTCACACGCCAGGAAATCATGGCTGGGTATCCAAAGGGTGACGAGCATAAATCATTGCAGCGGGATTTGAAAAATGCCTTGAGCAACCTTGAACGCCAAATGCTTGTCGTCAAACAATTCGAAGAGGTAGCAGGTCGTCGCCGTCGTCTTTCGTTGTTCCATCGCGTCGAAGGCGTTTATCCAGCCTCGTCGTTTGAGGATGCCCTTGAAGAAGTCGTTCGTCGAATGGGCCCTGTGAAAGCGAGCACATTGAGGTTCTATGTCTCTCGCAGTTTCGAGGATTTGACCGTTGCTCTGATGAACCTCGAAAACGCCGGCAGAATCGCTAAGGTCATGGCGTTGGTTCCCGAACCTGAAGCGTTTTTCTGTGCACCCGATGAGGTCGACCAATTGATGCGACCGCGTCGGGAGGACCGAACTGTCCGTATTTTGACACAGTCCGACCCGTACGTTTCCAGATTTATCTGGGAAGTACGAAGCGTTCTTGACCGTGGATGGTACCTCCCAATTTTCAAGGGTGTTGACCCCATTGGCAAGGTGTTGATGTTCAAGGTAAACGATTACCTCGAGATCAAAGATTTGCACGTCCCAACCGCCTATTTGGATGAATTTTGCGAGGCTTTCAAGGTCCTCTTGGAAAACCATGCGGCTCAACTCGTTGACGTTTCGGTTCTCTCGAATTTTAACAGCGAACCCATCACTTCGCTTGACTCCACCACCCGGTCCGCCTTGGAAGGCATTGGCTTCAAGGTGACGGGGGAACGAATGATTCGGGGTGCTGTGGTTGACCCGCAGCCGCGTGAAATCGCAGAGCGAGCGCTCTTCCACAAACACCATCTTCACCAATCCACGCGGCATGAGAACGAAATTTTGGCCCTGAAGCAAGTGGACGAGATTCGGGATGACTTCGCTCTGAGGGGGCGCAGCGAACTTTATCGCGTTGACCTCAAGAGTATGGCGAGTGCTCATCGCCTCCATCAAGGCATCAACCTGCGGGGGCACCAAGTTTGGGCGTCTTACGAGCATTTCCAAGAAATTTTGGCCATACGCAATCAGCCACCTGACCAAGAACTTTGGGACATCGTTGAATTCTTTAGCAGTCATTCAGACCCGAATTTGTTCAAAGAGCGCCATGCTCTGTCCCAATCTGAGTTTAGAAAATTGGTCCAACCATTGATTCGCACAGGCCACATTGTTCAGGATTTCCGAGGCGGTTTCCGGAGTGTGTTCGTTCCGTCCGACGTTGATCGGGCTGAATTGAGGAAGGAATACATTCGAAAATTGGTTGAAAAATTCCCGGTTATTACCTTGCGTCAAATGACCCAACTGGCTGGGCCCTCGTTCAAACCGGAGGAACTGAAGGCGGTGTTGAACTCGTTTGAGGAAGATGAAACGCTCATCAAGGGGTTCTTGATTGAGGATTTCCACCAAGTCTGTTGGGGCCGAAAAGAGATGCTCAAAGAGGCGAAATCCATCCCGCCGATTCGCGATTTTGTTCTCCCACCATCGGACCCCATTGCACCCTATTTTGCTGACATCATGAAGGAACGGTTTGGATTTGGCTCTGCTTACTTGGTGTTCAGGAACGCTGAACCGGTGGCCGCGTTCAAAGCCAACACACGAAACAAAATCATCGATGTCAAAGACTACGAAGGCTCTGAAAAAGCATGGCGAATTGTCAAAGAATTTGCATGGGAGCATCAAATGCCTCTCCAAACCGACTTACGAATTGGTGGAAAGAAGTTGCAATGATGCCACACTGGTGCGGCCGGGGGAATCTTCTTGACCGTAGGGTTGAGTTCACCACCATGCAACAGTCGCGATTTCAACGAGCTGTTGTTCGATTTGATGCCATAGCTGGTGGCATTGGTCCACAGGTGATGCTGTCCATTGCCTTCCTACCCATGGCGTTGGGTGGCGTAATGCTTCTTTCAGTCCTTGACGATGGATTCAGTTGGGGAGCCGTCCTTCCCGGTTCAATCCTCATTCTCTTCGGGCTGACCTTCCTCACGCTCTACGCTGCGAATGCGTTCCAGAAAATAAAAATGCACAAAGAGCACGATCGGCCTTCGGAGAGAATGAAACTTTGAGCCTCTCATTTCCAATCAGGCCTCTTCGGTCAACCCACCATGTTCTTGAAATAGGAACTCGGCGTGGATGCACACATGAACAGAGCCATATTCTTGGTATCTATCTTCCTTTTGAGCCTCTCTGCACCGTTGTTCTCCACGGTTCAAGCCGATGAAACCGATGAGATGGGTGTGCTTCATACGGCGGTAAATCCGGCCAACAACAACACCTACCATTTGCTAACCGCCTCTTCTTGGGAGGATGCGGCCTCCTACGCTCGGTCGCTGGATGGTTTCCTTGTCACCGTTGACGATGAAGCCGAGAATTCGTGGCTCTTCGACACGTTTGCATCATGGGACAACCAGTCTCGGCATTTGTGGACAGGATTGTCCGACGCTGATGATGAAGGGTCCTACCGATGGCACGACGGTACGCCATTCCTCTACCGGGATTGGGGCGAAGACCAACCATCGGAAGGTGGAGATGAGCACTATGTTCACATCGCGAGCACCAACATGGGCAACATCATGCCTGGCACGTGGAATGACCTCGAAAATGACCCACAATACTTCCCGGTTTACGGTGTTGTAGAACTTGGTCCCGGCGCTGATTATGCGCTCCGATTCGACGGAGGCAGCGATCATGTGGTTATGGACCACGATGACGGCTTGGACATGACCAACATGACGCATCTGGACCTTTCAGCATGGGTTCACCCCTACACGGTGGAAGGAAATCAATTCGTCGTCATGAAGGGCGATTATGGATGGGGCCTCTATCTGCACGACGACCATGTGGCCTTCTCTTCCGAATACAGTCTTTCACGACATCCCGTCTCGAACGGCACCGTCGAAGTTGATGCATGGTCCCACATCCAAGTCTCGGTTGTGGTCGGCGAAGGATACACCTTCCACATCAACGGTGTTGAAGCAGGTGTTGTTTTGGACGAAGATGCCTCAATCCCTCTTGGCGACTTCGGTTCAAACGATTGCTATGAAACCGGATTGGGCTGCGATGAATTGTACCTTGGGCGAATGGGAGCCGGGTGCGATTGCAACCACTTCGAGGGCGTGATGGACAACATCACGGTTCGAGCTGGAATGAATTCGAGCACGATGGAGGACCGCATTCACTTTGACTTCCCAGAAGGCGAGGGCAGCGAAACTTGGGATGCCTCAGAGGAGCGAATGGCATCCATTGAGGGTGCCGATTGGGTTATGCCCGATGGAAGCATCGTCGCCCAAGCCGTCGAATTGTTCGTCGGCGAGGATTACGAGCTGGAGTTCGCTGCCGAAGGGGACACGTTGTTGTTCTTCGTGGAAGTTGAAGAGTACACCCGAGAATTGTACTGGTATTCCTACTCCCTCAAGTTTGGTGACTTTGAGGAAGCGACCGAATACACGCTCTATGCCCAACCCGGTGCTATCCCCGACGAGTGGAACCATGACACGGAATCCGTTGGTGAATGGGGTTTCGTTTACGAGGCCTGGTCCTGGCCAGAGGTTGGTGTCCTTTGGTTCACCATGATCCTCCATACGGACATCGAGGACTTGCTCATTGAACTCGATGCTGACATGGCCGACCCACCCCCCACCCTTGACGACATGACCGAACTCAAGGAGAGCATTCCAGTAACCAATCAAGATGTCAATGGGAACTCGTTCAACAACGACGGTATCAACATGAATTACTACTACGTCAACGTTACCGAACCCCTTGCAGACTTGCGTGTTCGAACCTACGACGGGCAAGGTAACGTGGACATTGGCATCTCCTACTACAGCCCACCAACTCCAACCTTCTGGTGGGAGGAATCGTTTGAAGAAGATATGACGGATGGAAAAGAGGGTTCAGTGCCCGAATTGGAAACCTGGTCGACCGGCCCAGGAAACGAAGAAGAAGTTCATCTCTTTGATCTCGAACCGGGCTTGTACTACATCACGGCTTACAGCTTTAGGAATGCACGTGAATTTACCATCGTCGCAGACTTTGTCTATCCACCCGAAAACGTTGACCCAGATGACGCCATCACGCTCACGCCAGGTATTGAATATGGATTGTTGAGCGGGTATGAAGGCCTGAATCAATACTTCAAGGTCGAGGTGCCTCAAGGGACAGAGCGCCTTGTCGTGGACCTGAACGACGGTGCCGGCGATGCTTCCCTCTACATGCGGCTTGACCAAGCACCGACCACGGCTACCTACGAACACCATTCCACGGCTGAAGGAGCCAACGATCGCATTGCGTTCAACGACCCTACACCCGGTTGGTGGTACATTCTCTTGACATCCGAATCCGCCTTTACGGGTGTGAACATCGTGGCTGAATTTGCTGACCGCTATGTTTGGGATTACGATGGAACGCCCATTGAATTGTACAACGATGAGCCACTTGATGGCATCAGTGTTGCAAAGAGTGGTGAAATCTCCTTCTTTGCCAACCTCGAAGAACCAGGGAGCATGCTTTGGCTCGAGACCTATGGAGGGTCAGGGGACATCATGCTCTACATTGAAGGACAACAATATGAGATTGAATTTTCAGAAGGTGGTGGAAGACCTGGTCCAGGAGCTGGCTTTGAAACCGTAGCGGTTGACTTTGACATGATGAGCGGAAAAGAAGGAACCAACCACATGATGAGTGTAGAATCTCCCTTGAACGGACAAATCGACATCACGATGACCGGAATCAGCGACGCAGAGGAGATCTCAATCGTCGTCCGCTGGGACGAGAGCGATTTCCCAGTTGAACCGGTAGAACCAATTGCGCCTGCCGAACCCGGTGAGGTTGAATCCTGTACCGATTTCGCAACTGAAATGTTTGAAGATGCCGACGCCGATGGTGATGGTGTGTTGGACGAACGAGAGACCAAAGCGGCCGAAATCCCTGCAGAGGATCTGAAAGTTGTCGACGTCAACAAGGATGGTTCGGTCGAATACCGTGAAGCCCTTCAATTCCTGTGCACTTGCGACAATGAACTCATCATGGTCTTCGAGGCCTTTGCTCTGGGAAGGGAAGAAGTGTCCTTGAAGGCGCTGGAAAGCCATTCATGGTCAAACGACTATGACTTTGCTTCCATCAACATCAACGATGACGAGTTCATCGACGAAGAAGAAATTGAGTTGTTGGTTGTGCTGTGTGAAACAACGTTTGACGCCTTTGACGGCGATGGCGATGGCGTACCTGATGTTGATGACGCGTTCCCTGAAGATCCAACAGAATCCAAAGACACCGATGGTGATGGAGTTGGAGACAATGCCGACATTGTGGCGAGCGTTTCAAACGACATCATCTACGCTTCTGCAGGTGCCATGCTTCTGATTCTTGCAGGTCTCTTGCTTGGTTTCCTTCGAACAAACCGCAGTTCCAATGAACAGGAAGCCATGTGGGACGGAGAAGACCGCATGACAGAAGCGATGTTTGGTCAATCATCTGGGGCTGCCGATTATCAAAAAGAAGAAGTTGCATTGCCAGAAATGCCCGATTCAAATCCGATTCAAGAGGCCCAAGCCTCCACTGTTGATGATGTGTTTTCCATCGGGCAACCCATCAAACAGCAACCACCAAGTGAGTTGATGGGCATGGTCCTTGATGGCATTGAAACAATTGAATTCCCTACAGGAAGCGGTGAGGTTTGGGTAAGAACTTCACCGGACGACCTTTGGTTGCCAAAAGAATGAGTTCAGAAGAACTCATACGCCTGAGGCTGGAGGGGTGATTGCCCCTGTAGTGTAGTGGATATCACCCCGGCCTCCGGAGCCAGGAACCCGCGTTCGAATCGCGGCAGGGGCGTTCAATCCAGCACGAATCCATCCCATCGGCGCATGTAGTCGATGAACCTTGGATTGAGGGAGGCATCAGTGAGCCATTCCTTTGTAAACGGTGGGCGAGAGGGTTCTTCAGAATCGTCAGCAAGGTATGCTGGCCAATTTGGATGTGCAATTCCTGCACGTGCGACACCGACAAAATCACCGCCTTGTTGCATGGCTCTCGTTGCATCGTTCTTCGTCCATATCCCTCCGGTGGTGATCAAAGGCATGGAATCGGGCATGTGCTCTCGAAAAAGAGTGGTGAAGGGGCGTTGTTGTCCATTGATTTCGCCGGTTTGGTCGATGTCCCAACACGATACATGGAGAAAATCCAGTGGCATTGAAGCGCAGGCATCCAGGCTTGTCATGGCATCCGATAGGACCATTCCACACGACTCAAGTTCGGGAGAAAGGCGAACACCGACGATGAAGTTGGGTGTAGTTCGCTTGCGTACCTCGTCAACGATGGCTTCAAGAAACCGAGTCCGCGCTGTTTGGTCGCCCCCCCAAGCGTCGGTTCTTTGATTGGTTCCCGCTCCAAGAAATTGAGCGATGAGGTAGCCATGGGCACCGTGGAGTTCTACACCGTGAAATCCAGCTTGTTCACAACGTTTCGCAGCTTCACCGAAGGCCTCAATGGCCTCGTGAATTTCCTCTTCCGTCATGGCCCGACTGTGGCCTTTTCCCGCACCCAATGAATTGATGGAAGCGGATTTTGGTTGGTGGCCTGTAAGGCGTTCAGGTGCTCGCATTCCGCCGTGAAAGAGTTGGGCAAGGCCGATGGCTCCGTGGCGTTTGATGGATGATGCCAGCCGGCGCAATCCATCCATGTGCTGGTCTGACCAAGTGCCAAATTCACCCTCCCAACCTTGACCATCTTCCAACACATGCGTGGCGGCCGTGGTGACAATACCAAATCCACCTTTGCTTCTGGCTTCCAACCACCGGATTTCATCTTCCGATACTCTGCCATCTTCGTGACTTTGTTTGTTGGTCATGGCCGCTAACACCGTTCGATTGGGGGCGGTTAACCCGGTTCGTGCAAACGTGTAGGGCTCCAGTGCCGGGTGCATGACCGTGGCCTCTCTCAAGACATCATCATCCTTTCTCACCACAGGCCTCTTCAATCGTTGACCGTTCAATGGCATGAAGCAGACGTGATCTAGTGGTTATGATGGGAGGTTCCCAACCTCTCCACCCGGGTTCGAGTCCCGGCGTCTGCATGTTATTTCTGACGTGTTCGTTTCTCTGAACCGGTCAACGCAATGATGTTTCTGTGCATGGTTGGAAGCATTTCAAACATGATCAAGGCCAACAGGAACATCGCAAAAAGACTCACAAATCGGGCGGCATAACTGTGTCCGAACTCAAACACACTCAAACCCCAAAGGGACCACTGAGTGTAGGTCATGTGCATCCAAATCAATCCTGCGTTTCGAAACACATTGAGCAAGTGAATGGTGGGCAAAATCAGCAACAATGCCCGTACCCGTTTCTTCCACGAGAGGTCGAGCACGGCAATCGCACCGATGAACAGCACCATCGATTGTATGGCCGTGCAAGCCAAGACAAAATTGATTCCAATGGCTTCACCGTTGGCGAGGAGCAGTTCGGTTTGAAAGGCGTATTCGCCCGTAAAATCCGTGGCAAACCATCGGTTCCCATCCCAATCTTCCCAGTTGACCCTGCCTTCGGGGTCATTGACCCATGTGGTTCCAATGTCAATGTTGGTTCCAGTGGCGAATCCCAGGAACCATGCCGATTGAGAGGCTACAAACCAAATGGCCAAGACACTGAGGTAAGGGACATACGATATCAGGAGGTAGGGTCCTCCTGCGAAGGCCACCGTTCCCCGTGCCCATACAATCGCCTCCTTACGTCCTTCACCTGAGGAGGTTTCCCACCATGCGGCCAAACAACTCAGCGGTAAGGTCAAGGCCGCCATAACGGTAAGAATCGGGTCATCATGTGAGAGGTAGGTCCATGATTGTGAGAAAAAATAGAGGCCCACCAAAATCCAACCTGCTTGAGCGACTCGAACGGTAGCGTGGGCGCGCATCCACCACGACACGCCCAACATGAGCATTCCCAGCGCCCCGAGGAGGGTGGCCGTTTCAGGTTCCATGAGCACATTTCCCCCGGTGGGGTGGTCGCCTATCAAGGTCTCCGAGGGAACAAAGCCCATGTGGTGCCTCTCAAACCGTTGTGCATGGAGGGGCCATACGTGCAAGTGCCATTTCCTCTTCCGGCCCGCGCCGGCCCCGATGCACCCATCGCATTTTTGGACCGTGATGGCGTCATCAACCTTGGAAAATCCAGCTATGTCAACGGCCCTGACGAAGTGATTTTGCTGCCGGGGGCTGCCGATTCCATTGGGATGCTCAACGATGAGGGTTACCTTGTTTGCGTGGTTACCAATCAATCTCCCATCGCACGTGGCCTCTGGGCGTTTGGAACCTTGGCCTTAATTCACAAGGAACTCCAACGGCTACTCAAGGAAGAACATCCACGAGCGAACATCCACGCTTTTTTGACCTGCCCCCATCGATACGAAGACGGTTGCCTGTGTCGAAAACCATCCCCAGCAATGTTGTCATTGGGCCATGATGTTTTACGAAGGGGAGCGTCAG
>MDSY01156131.1_pt1 | contig 19092 bp, 15 predicted proteins | sample 811131 | NCBI WGS metagenome assembly MDSY01 (sample SAMN05326643, study PRJNA326480) | marine metagenome | isolation source: seawater | place: Atlantic Ocean: South West | collected 2010
AATAATTATATATTAATATTTATATTATTATTATTAAAATAAAATTATTATTATATATTTATATATATAATAATATATGATGTGTAAAATGATGTATGTTTATGTATAGGACCTAATAATATATCATTTTGATAATTTATTAATATAGATAATCATAATGTACTCAGGTGACTTTGAATACCGCACCATCATTATGCGATTATTCTATATAATATTAATAATTATAATATTAATATACAATAACAATAATATAAATATAGAATTAGTAATCAATTAGAATAAGAATTATTCTTAATATTTTTATATTGTAATTATTCTAAATTCTTATATTCTTATTAGTTATATTGATATTGCTATTGGGTTCCTAATATTAGAATATATTTATCAGTGCGATTGTGATTGATCAAAACATTTACATTTCCATTTCCATTTCGATAACTGTTCGTCGGGTTCATGACAACCATCTCATCCAAACCTTACTCAAGCACACGCTCGAGACGAATAACTCTGTGAATCACACATCGCACTGTGAACTGTACATGGCTAAAGTACAGCACTCCCGCCAGGGGGGCGAGACTTGTCTATTGCGGGTGGAGCACCAAACGATCCGATCAACAGAAAGTACAACAACAGAGGCGTGGGATCATCCACGCCGGTTCTAAGTATTATGCAAATGACTACGCCCAGGGGCCCCGAGCCATGCCAACTCGATCATGCGACGGCAACAGTTCGGGGTGGGAGCAGCGCGGGGGGGGGGGGAGAAAATATGAGAGAAGGGTCATGCAACCCCCGCCGGTTGGGCAGGCTGCTTACTATGCTCCAGCTCCATCTTCGCGGGAGCGTCGGCACACGCGAGGAGGAGGAGGAGCCCATCAGCTGGCGAGGCCTTGGTGGTCACAGGTGCCTTTTCGGGGGCCTGTGGTTGGACCATGACGGGCGAGCCATGTGCCGCGGCGAGCGGCGGCGGCAGCGCGGCGGCGCCAAAGGGCAGCGGCGCCATGGATGGATGCTGGAGCTGCTGTGGCGGTGGCTGCTGCTTTGGCTGCAGCTGCTGTGGCTGCCGCGGCAGAGGCCGCTGCAGCTGCTGCTGCTGCTGCTGATGCTTCTGCTGCTGATGCTGCAGCTGGTGAGCTGCTGCTCCCGCCATTGCCGCCAGCGGATGCATTCGCGGCGACAAGGAGGCGAGACTCGTCGACGGATGGTATCCGGCGCCGAGGAGTGCCTTGGTGGCGGCGAAGGGCTCCATGTAGTCGCACCCCATGGAGAAACTACTCCCCTGGTGAGCGGCGCGCAAGTGCGGCAGCGATGACATCATCAGCATGTCGGACGGATGGTAGCCGTTGCAAAGGTTGGCAGCCGCCGTCAACCCAGGGATGCCAAAAGCTGCCCGGTGCGCGGCCCCACTGCCGCCGTGGAGCTGGCTGAGCTGCTGCATGGATTCGGAGCCGTCTCTACCCATATGCTGCCCAATGATCGGCGAATGGCTCCGCCCGCCAACCCCGTCGCTCTGCTTCGGCTGCAAGGGCTTCAGGCGTTGTCTGCGGTTCTGAAACCAGATCTGGACAGAGCGAGGCGTCATGTCGAGGGTCTTCGCGAGCGCCTGGCGCTGGTCGAAGTTGGGCAGCGGCTCCTCCTCGAAGGATTTGATCAGCACCTGCAGCTGCTCCCGCGAGATCTTGCACCTCTTGGGCCTGCCCTCACCACCAGAGCCATGAGAAGGGGTGTCGCTGCAGTTCGAGAGCTCAGGAGCCAGCGTCGGAGCGATCTCGGTGGAAGCCGAAGACCAGGAGTTGGACGGGGATGCAGGTGCACGAGGTGGTGTGCTGCTCCCACTGCCCCCCACCTCAGGCGTCAGCGGCCTCTCGACCATCACACCAGAGAAGAGTGCGAGAGCGATTTCAGATGCGATCGCGTAATGGAAGGAGTGCGAATTCTCAACAAAACATTCATGATCTTGTTCGTATTTCTCGATCTGGACACCTCCTGGATGTGATGTCATGAAGGAAAGGTTTCAGTATTCTTAAGAATTCTGAGTTTTTTTTGGCGAGGTTCCGATTAAAGGCGCCTGTTAATCAGAAACTGAGCTACGTGGAGCAACGTACCACGAAAAATCCTGATGAGGTAGGTACCTCCGGAAATCCTGGAAGTTTATTGGTAGGTTTTGACGCGGAAAATATATGTATGTGCACAGGTAGGACAATAAAAAACGCGGGTCGGCCTTCGGCCATCCCCATGCTGCGCAGCAAGAGCGCCCGCAATGAGGTGTGTGCATCGACTTGCGCCGCGCAGGGCAGTGCCATCTGCCGAGACGCCAGCTGCGCGTCCTGCGTGCTCCTGCCTCATCTCCCGCCTCTGTCTTCCGGCGCCCAGGTGAGCCTGAGCGCCTTTGCCTTCCTCTTCAGCGAGTTCATACAGTACAGCCAGCAGCGCGTCAACACGGTCGAACAGCTGCAAACTAAGTGAGCCACCGCCGCCTGCCCTCCCGACTGCCTCCCGTGCCGCTCTCGCCACCATGCCTCAAGCAGCGCAGCACGCGCCCCCCACCTCACATGAGAAGGTGTATCTACGCCGTGTGTGCAACTGCCGACCGTCCCTTTCGTTGATCGCAGGCTCGATGAGGCAGGGTACGGTATCGGCCTGCGCGTGCTGGAGCTTGCGGCGATGCGGGAGAAGAACTACAAGCGCGAGATCCGTATGCTTGGCATCCTTCAATTCATCACCACCTCCGTGTGGAAGCTGCTCTTTGGCGCCGCCGCAGACGCGCTCGAGAAGGCCGTCGACCACGAGGACGAGTTCATGATAGTGGAGAAGGCGCCGCTGGTGAACAGGTACATCTCTTCGGGGCCATGCAATGGCACAGCCTTTGTCGCCGGCATCGTCCGTGGGGCCCTGGAAGGAGCGCAGTTTCCAGCGAGAGTGACGGCGCACGAGTCCGAAGACTGTCGGACGGTGATCCTCATCAAGTTTGCACCGGAAGTCATCGAGCGCGAGAAGCGCATAGAGTAGGAGCTAGGCTGATTAGGGGTATGCGAGCAGATTGCTCGCCAGTGTAACGTAGTATCGAATGACGCGTGTCATATTGAGTTGTCAAGTTGCTTGTGCACATACTCATACTGGATACTGATACTACACGGTGTTTGTCACACACTTGCTGTGTGTTCATCAGACCTTTTTAGGCAAAGTCATGGTAAGTAAAGTTTACTCGCCCAACCGCAGCGATCTGAGAGAGCTGCAGCGCGGCCCTCGTCGGTCCGGCGACGCCTGAGGCTGGGCGCGCGGCTCTGACCTCAGGGCCGAGCGAGGCAGAGCCCCATGATACAGGCCTCCAACAAGAAGGCGCTCGAGCTCTGCCACTTTGACGCCAGCAAGCATGTGTACATTGAGGGCTCTGAACAGGGCCTCTCCTTTGGGGAGTCGTCATCATTCGCCACGGAGATCCACTTCTACTGCGAGCCGAACTCTCAGCCAATCGAGCCTCCAGGCCACCAGCAGGGCCCTGCTCAGTGGCACGGCCACCAGGTGCTCCTCTCCAAGTTCAATGGTTGCGTGAGTGGCGAGTACCGGATCGGTCTGGACGCGCAGCGCCATGTCATCTTCCAGCGCGAGGTATCTCCGTGGATCGTGACGACGACGGACGTGATTCCGCTGCACGAGTGGCACTCCATCGTCTGCACCTACGACGGCCACTTCATGCGCATCTACATTGACTGCCGCCACTGCGCGCACATCGAGTGCGGCCCGCAGAAGACCGACCTGACGACGCCCGCGCTGCTGGGCGCCGACCTGTGCGGCTACGCGAGCGCGCACCACTTCGAGGGGTACATTTCGGAGGTCTCGCTCTGGCAGCGCTCCCTCGACGCCAGCGAAGTCAAGGCCCTCGCCAGCTCAAACCCTCTGAACTCTAAGACGCTCAACAAGGATCTGATCGGCTATTGGTGCGTCTACCAGCGGGCGAGCCCCTCGGCGCCGATCACGAACGCGGTGCGTCTGATCGGCGAGCAGCAGTTCAACGGGTCCTATCTCGTCGAGGGCACGCCGCTCCTCGACCGCTGGCGCAGCTGGCTCGCCAACGGGGGCGAGGCGTTGCCGAGAGGGGTCAAACCGACCGCGGGCGCCGGGGGCAGTCTAGGGCCACACTTCAGCAAGAGGGAGGGCTGCTACTTTTTTGTCACGGGCTCCGCGTCGGTGCTCTCGTTCGGAGGCCAGGCGGCCTTCACCATCGCCGTCCAGTTCCTCTGCCACCCCTCCTCACCACGCGATGCCACAAATGGGCAGCCGGATGCGGCGCCGAGCGTGCTCGCCGCGGCGGCATCGAATGGCGCCTCGAATGGCGCCGCGGGCGATGCGTGCCAGATCCTTGTGAGCAAGTTCCACTCAGGGATCCGCGGCGAGTATCGCATCGGCCTAGACTCCCAGCTCCGCCCCTTTTTCCATCGAGAGGTGGAGCCGTGGGACATGGTGGCGCCCACCCCTCTCACTCTCGGTGCGTGGCATCAAGTGGTCGCCACGTACGATGGCGTCACGATGCGCCTCTTTGTCGACCGGCAGCTGGCGGTCTCGGCCAAGGCGGGGCCGCAGTTCACCGACCAGGTCACCCCGATCCTCATCGGCGCCGAGTACGGCCGCGCCTCGATTGAGAACCACTTCGAGGGCTTCATCAGCGAGGTTCGTGTATGGGACCGGCCCCTCTTGGGAGAGGAGGCTGCGCATGTCTTCGAGTCGGAAGAGGGGAAGCCGTCTCCGCTGAGCCGCGGGATGCTGGGGCGTTGGCGCCCCATCGACGCGCGACTCGACGAGGACGACGGACGGGTGATGCTCTTCAACTCTGTCGCCGCGCGCACGCCGCAGCAGCCGTGTATGGACGCGATGCTCAAGCACAACCGCACGACGCACCCGCTCGAGATCACGCTGCGCGCGGGCGTGCGGGCGGTGCTGGTCGAGCTGGGCACCATCACGCCCCACTCGGTCCAGTGGCGTCGCGCCATCGACATGGTCTCCGAGACTGACCGCTACAAGCACTACTGCTACATGGGCACTTCGGTGTCGCTGCAAAAGTCGCTGCTGCAAGCCATCGACCTGCACGCGCACGAGCTCCTCTCGCAGCAGCTGCAGCGGGTGAACGATCCGAACGATCACGCGCTGAAGCGGCTGCACAGCGAGCTCCGACAGAAGCGGCTCGATGTGCGCGGCCGCGGCTCCCGCCTCTTCCGCGACTGGTTCTTCCACAACCCCATTAGCTTCCTCCGCGAATGCGACGGCGACCGCTGCGAGTTTTGGAGATTCCGCTACCCCGAGCGGAGGGAGCTTGCGATGAATGCGCTCGTCGAGCAGGCCACCCGCCGCTTCCCCCCCTCGCCCACCGAGCCACTCATCATCTCCGCCTTTGGGAGCGGGCTCCTCTACCAGGAGTTTTGCCACGTGTGCAAGCTCATCCAGGCGGGGTACACGCGCTTCCGCTTGCTGCTCGTCGACACCGCCTACACGCCGTGGAAGCAGAAGTACCTTGCGAGGGACGGCTGCTGCCGCATCTACGTGCAACCCTCGAGTGAGCTCCATGCAGACATGCTCCGCCCGGCGCCCGCGTACTCGGCGCCCGGCACAACCAAGGAGACGCTCGAGAATGCCGCGAGTACCTCGGTGAATAACGCAATCAGCTTCATCATGTACAACGAGGCGCTCTTCCAGTTCGTCCAGTGGTTCGCGACGCACCCGCACGTGGACGTGCAGATCCTCGCCTATGACTCGGTCGATTCCTACATCGCAGACTGCGAGCTCTCGCCCAATGAGGTGATGGCGCACATCTGCTCGGCCATCGATTACAAGGACAACGACAAGTTGCTTGAGGATCAGGTGAACCACATGGCGGGGAACACCATGCGGCCGGACGGAGTGTGCATCAAGCTCGTCACGCGCACCGGGGAGACACTCCCCGGTATCTACATTGAGGACCGCAGTAGACAAGTCCTCCACGCGATCCAGCTGCCTGGCAAATGCGAAAGCCATTTCGATGGCCTATGCGTGGAATGCGAACCTTGAGCGCCACGCGCCCTGTGCGCGCCGTGATGCTCCTCGCCGCGTGGCACGCCATTTGTATTATTTCAGGCCTGCAGCATCCGATGCTCAGTGATGCGGCAAGAGGATCTGTTAATACTCGTCCCAGTCCTGCTAAGTACGCTAGTATTTTAGTCTCGGTGTTGAAGTTTCCAAGTTTTGAGTGTGCATGTTCTTGTACTCGTCGTCTAGTTCGGAGTCCGTACTAGTTATCAGTCTGTCCCAGGCCCAGTCACCCGTCAGCGGCTGAGTCAGCTGCGCAACGACTCCAATGAGGGCCCGGGCTCATCATTTAGTGTCGGTTTAAGCGTTAAGCTGGGTGCTTATAACTCCAACTGTAAACCTACGTTTTGCCTCGTTATCAGAGTCATTTGTTTTCAAACGTCTGCCTGAGGTTCGCATCGCAGGCCTTCCAGTCCAATGACGAGAAGTGGTCTCCGGGTACTCGACGCGAACACAGTGAATGCGCTGCCCGAGTCGGCGACCAAGAGCCACTCCGCTAATAAGCCATCGCTCAACTCGTCGTCCAACCTGAAGCGCCAGCGGCCAGCCATCTCGAAGGCCTTCCTCGAGGCTCATGGCAAGATGACAACCGCTAAGGAGCTCGAGTCTCCGCCCGACAAGAGACGTCGAAGTACGGAGAGTGAGATGAGCGATGTCGACCCCGCGGCAGCCACACGTCCAGTGGCGGGTGACCCAGCAGTCGTATTGGACGAAACACTGCAGGCACGACCGAATCACATGCCCAGCAGCCAACCCGCCGCTTTGGGAGAGGCGCCCGTGATTCGACAGCTGATGGTTCCGAAAGTGTCGGCTCTCTCTGTGCGAACTCGCATTCACTCATCGCACATTTACACCAAAGACTTTGACCGATCCACCTTTGTGCGCCCACAGGAGGCTCTTTCGCAGACACGGACGGCCCTCCGTTTGAGCTCAGCGGAGCGTAACTCTCTCCAAGGGTCCAACGTGGAGCTACAGGCGGAGCGCGACTTCTACTTTGCAAAGCTCGAGCTGCTGGAGGAGGAGGCGCGTCGCGTCGCCGCGGTGCCCGCCGAACGCTTGCTTGAGATCCTCGCACAGACTCAGGAGGAGATGCGTGCTGAGGAGCTCAGCGAGCCCGCAAAACCTGCTGATACCGAGAGCAACAATGGAACATCAGCTTGCTGATGCTACTGATGGTGGTCGGATGGCCTCAGGATGCTTTCTTGATATGGAGCTGGCCATCCCTCGGGCACCTCAATCCAGCCTCCCCTGCGTGTGTGCATTCGCCAAGCAGAACGAAGCATCACCCTCGGAACCTAGCACACGTGCTATCTCTCAGGCACGAAACAGCGATTGTCAGGTTGTTAATAGGGCTGTTGCAGGGGGGGGAGGAGCGACTGGGACTGACTGCATACAGTTAAATGTTTAGCCGCGCATTGGCGCCGTTGCGCAATTCACTGTGTCGGAGTTGTGGCAGCGACAGTAGATCTAGATCAAGCTTTAGCGCTTAGAGAATCAGAATCATACCAAATAGAATTCAAATAAAATGTAAATGAACATCAGCATGCTGTTATTATTATCGTATGTATTGAATATACTGATGATTCTGAATGAAAGAAATAAGATATAATTACAATATTCATATATGAAATAACAATAAGTGCAATATGAATAATATCGAATATCAATATCGAATATGAATATATCTTTATCTATATGAAAATGTGAATAAGAATAGGTCCTATATATATACCTAAAACACGACGCGATTCAATGTTAAAAATATGAATATGAGTAACCCGAATGGATCTCACCTCATTCCTTTCCTGCGCCCCCCGGTCGCACCGCGGAGAGGCGGCCCCGATCTCGAGGGCCTCTTGAGAAAGCTCTCGAGCCCTTTTCCCATCGGATCACGGCTCGCCTTCCTCAGGTTCCGTTTGAACATTGCGTTGAGCTGCCGGATCGAAGCGTCGGTTTGACTCGCTCGAGCCTGTTGGTCCGAACCCTCAGACCGTCTCCCCCCACCCGGCCCACCCCTTCCGTCCCGCTGTGCCCTCATGTCCCGCAGCAGATCGAGCCGCCGTTGGCGTTCGCCGCGCACGCGCAGCCTCGCGAGACGTTCGGACGCCGCCCCAAGCGCCTGATCGAAGAGCTCGAGGCTGCGCGGAGGAATGACCTCTGCATCAAGGAGTTCCTGTCCCAAATACACCTCGACGTACGGCATCTGTGTGATGTTGCGAGACCTGAAGAACTTGTACATGCGCTCGCCGGCTGCCTTGCCGTTGCGCTGCAGCGTGAGAGAATAATAGCTGGCGCGTGGCCACTTTTTGGCAGTCCTATCGAGGAGCGGTGCCATTGCACGGCACGTTCGACACCACGGCGCCTGGAACTTGATCACAGAGATCTCACCCTCGACTGCATCCGCAAGGACAGCAGTGAGATTCGCGGGCGTCTCCAGGTCGGTGAACTGTCGGGATACGATGGGCGGGGGACCTGAGACGCCGAGTTGCGGCAGCGCGAGTCGACGCCCTCGGATCATCGTTGGACGCATCCTCTGTGTGCACGGCGATGGTAGCAACAGGCCGGGCAACAGGACCGCCACGAGGAGGACGGACATCACTCGTGTGAGGCGCTTTTTGTCAAAGTCATACCTAGGTAGGGTATAGTATATATAAAATGAACGGGGGAAGGAGACCAACCAGGGGCAAGGGACGCAAACCAAACAAACCGAGGCGCAGGAAGCAAGGGTAAAAGGTTCTCTTGATAAAAAGATCATTTTATTTAATTTTTTTTACGGGCATCGAAATGAACAACAAACATTAACATGCCAATCTACGTGTTCCATCAGCTCTTGAGCTCAACCTTTGTGAATGCCATCAAGTTGCGTTCGCTCCGGTACGAGCGGCTCGGCGTGCCGATGAACCCGCACCGCACTTGCCCACCCTTGACGCTCTGAGGCACCAAATTGAGCTCGCCTTGATATGACGGCTGGATCATCTTTTTGAACCCGTTTGGAGGGAGCGACCATGCGAGCTCTATGGGTGGCGCACCAGCACCAGTGCGCAGGAGCTTCTCGCCACTATTGAAGTCGGCCACCAGCTCACACGCCCACGCCGTGATCAGCTTCCGCTGACGCGCCACAGCTGCTGAGAGTGTTTCGTCATCAGGAGCAGAGATGACTCCAATGCATCTCCAGGCGCGTGTGCGTCCGCCACCAGTGCGGATCTCGGGGAGGCCAGCCTGGTTGGCAAATACGGCTGCGATCTTCACGCCGTCCCGGTCAAATGGCTTGATGAAGGCGCGCAAGTCGAGGGTCGTCGGTCTGCCGCCAATCTCAAACGTCGGCTTCTTCTCCCACGGTGCCATCGCATAGAACTCGGCCTTCTGTTGCTGCGCGGCGCGGTTGTTGGCGGCGATGGCGGACATTGTGAGCGCATCACTGGTTCGCCTGCTCGCGATCGGCAGGCCGCCGAATGGGCGCACAAATGACGCACTGAGCAAGACGATGAACGTTGTCGGCATCGGCGCTGGTTTACGACGAGAACTTTTTTTTGCTACAGTACTCCTTTTACATACGTAGGGGTCCTAAGGTGACGGCGGCTCACGCCTTCCATGAAGCCTTTCGAGCCTCTCTGCGTCCGCGTGGACCGGATGCTCATGTTGCACTCGTGGCTTCTCACCCATCTGAACGACTTCTTCGTCGACGACTGCTGGGGTCAAACGCCGCGTGAGTGGCAAGAATACCTCCTGAAGCTCGACTGGCCATCGCTCGCATCGTTGCCGTCTCTCAGTGCGGCTGCGGACACTGCTGCCGACTCTGTCCCAGCACCACCACCGTCACTCTCGGAGTTTCTCTCCCAGACGCGCCACCTCGCCCAACTCTGAGCTCGCCAGCCCTCCGCGCCCACTCTCCCACCGGGAACCTTCGGCGACCGATTGCGCAGCATTCTCGATGAATACGACGCTACCGACAGCGGTTGCCACTGTGCGCGCAGCGGGAGCCTGACTCCCTTCGCGCGCTGCAGCCGGTGCCCACCACGGGTCCGAGGCATGGCGCGCAAAAAGGAGCACGAGGTCGCCTGCCTCGCTCCAGTGGTGATGGCGGTAGCTGCGGCGGCTGCCTGTACACGCGTCGTCGATATTGGATGTGGCCAGGGCTATCTCGATCGCGAGCTCGCGCGCCGTGGGCTCGACGTGCTCGGAGTTGAAGCGGCCGCACACAATACCAAAGTGGCCCAGGGCGCCGCGAGCAGCGACGCCTCCGCCATCACCTCTGGGGTTGCCGCCTTGAGCGCTACTGAGTGCAGCGAGTGCGCTACCGAGTTTGCCACCAAGTGCGCTGCCGAGTTTGCCACCAGGTGTGTCGCCGAGGATGCCGGCAGGATGCGCTTTGTGGTGGAGTCGCTGCGTGGCGACGCAGAGGCGCCACACCGGATGTCGGCGCTCCTTCAGAGCATGTGGCCTGATCTACTTCAGCCTCCACCTCCAAAACGCCGTCTGCTCATGTGCGCGTTGCACGCCTGTGGTGATCTGACCCCAACGCTCCTTCGCTGCTTTGGGGAGAGCCGCGAGTGCGCAGCACTCGTCGCCGTGCCGTGCTGCTACAACCTGCTCACCGTGCATGACGAGGAGGCCCGTGCAATCAAACGGCGCCAACCTGCTGATACCGATGCCGCCGACGCCGCCGCGGGCTTCGTGCCTGCAATCGCACTCTCTGCAGCTCCAGTTGCTGGCTTTCCGCTCTCGACGGCGCCGCTACGTTCCACCATGCCGCACTCTGCTCGAATGGTCGCGTGCCAACGAGAGGCCGCCGGGCTGCCACCCTCGTGGCTCCCGCGTGGCCAACGGAGCTGGGGGCATCACTCGGAGGAGAGGGGTGGGGCTACGGAACAGGCAGTGCCCCCCGGCGAGGCGCTGCCACAGCCCCTCGCAGCCCAGCTGATGCGATGCCTACTCGAAGCACTCGTACGAGAGCACTACTCAGATCTCGTCCCATCTGGCCAACGGCTGCCTTCGGGATCGGGGGGGGGTAAGAAGCTCGAGCGGCTGCACGCCTCAACAGCGACGCCCGCGTCCTTTGCAAGCTTTGCACAGCTCGCACTCGCGCGCGCCTCGATGCCCGAGCGGCTCACCGAGACCCAGCTCAGCAGCTTTGCCGCCAGCCAGTGCGGCTGGAAGCGCCCCCCCCCTGAGTCCGGCGCCGGGGAGGTCTCGGAGCGAGTGGCGCAGCAGCAGCAGCTCGCTCTACTTGATGCGGGGCGTCGACTCGCCGCCTTCATCTCGCTGCGTGCGGCACTGGCCCCTCTCGCCGAGGGGCTTTTCCTCTCTGACGCCCTCTTGTCATTGGAGCAGCGAGACTGCGAGGTTGCGCTGGTGCCGCTCTTTGATGCCGAGCTGTCCCCACGCAATGTGGCCATCGTCGCCATCAAACATGGGATGCAATGTCAGGCTTAGGATCTTATAGACGATGTGGGTTCTGTGTACGTATACATGCACTTGTGCAATTCTTACACCCACATTTTGGACGAATGTGTCTCTCTCTATATGCGTCAAATTGCCTTGTGAGTACCATTACCGTGGTGGCCGCATGGCCTACATCTCACGCCAACAACCTTTGCGATGGGTAGCTGTGCGCCTTGATTCGTTTGGGCAGTGTTTGAAGCTTGCCAATCGGTGCGTCCAATTGGCACAGCGACCGGCACCGAGCCCGCATGACAGCTTTGCAGCTGGCCGGGCCAAGGGATCACGTACGCAAGCGCTGGTACAGCAGCGAGAGGAGTGATGCTGTAAGGGGAGCCCCCGCAAGGCCAGCCCCCACCAAATGGCCAAGCCGCTTCCGAGCTGGCCTTGGCGTCGATTCCGGGCGGGGCTGCCTCAGCCCAAGATGGAGGAGCTATTCCGTGTGGCCATCCGCGCGGCGGAGCGCACACTGCTGTCTGTGTCGTCGCATCGCGGACACATTCGTGGACACTCGTTCGAAACTCGACACCGCTTCCAGTCGTTCTGTCAGGTCTGAGCTGCTGCTGCGCTCCTTGCCGCTGCTCCGCCTCTGTCGCTGGCGCGATGGCCATCTCCGGCACCGTCTTCTCTAATGCATTTCGGTCAACCTCGGAGCCATCGCGTCGGCTAGGCTCGAGATGGGGGCCCGCATTCAGCCCCTCTCGCGGTGAGGCGCCGCTGAGCACTGACTCTTCACTGAAGCTCTCGTAGCTCAAGCTGCTCTCGCTTCTGCTGCTGTTGCTGTTACAGTTCGACGTTGGGCGGATCGCCGGTGTCGAGAGGTTCTGCGATATATTCTGCGAGAGGTTCTGCTGCATAGACGCTTGCGAGTTCTGCTGCACGGGTGTTTCCGAGAGGGTTTGTTGCACAGACGCCAATTGCTGTATCGGCGTGGCGGACCGTAGCATGCGTGACGGAAGCTTGAGCGTGGTGGCGAGCATGCGTGCAGGCAGCGTCGTGGCCAGGGAATCAGACGGCGGCACCCCAGGCGGCGGCACGGCACGCAGCGGCTCAGGAGAAGCGCTAGCGTCTGGCACCAAGTCTTCAACGCTCTCCGCCCAATCTGAGCTTGGGAAGTCGTCGCCAAAGCTGCCGGTGGTTTTGAAGAGTGCAGCACCAGTGCTTGGGGTGCCTCTGCAGCCAATCTCTTCATCGAGCGTCATGCGAGCTGGGGCCTCGAGCAACCTGGCCGGCATTAGAGTCGGCCGGCGAGTCGCCTCGAGGCGGGCCATCTTAGCCGCGTTGGCGGAGCGCAGCCTCTCGAGCTCCTCCATGGCTTCTCTCGGGGGCGGACGGCAATAGGGCCGAAGGTTGAAGCCGTCGCAAAGCCGTTGCGCTTCTAAAAAAAGTATAGAAAAAATATAGACCCTCCCCACTTATTCCCTCACAAAAGCCATTCGCGCCAAGAAGCGGCCGCAATGTCGAAAAGGCCTGGCGGCCAGAATGGCCAGAATAATTCGTGGAGGGGCGGCGGCCCGAAGAAGCCGCGACCCGGTGCGGACGAGGACGAGGAGGAGGACTTTGACGCCATGGTCGCCGAAGACGAGGTACAGCTGCGCCTGTGTGTGGCCCTGTGATGCTAGCCCGCTACCACGGGACTGCTCTGCGGCGCTCTGCGTCTCATATGTAGGCTGTGGGTGGCGCTGGTAGTGCGCGCGCTGCGTCGGCAGAATATAGATACGCTGGCTCTCTTGCTCCTCGCGCCACCCGCCGCCAGCTCCTCCCGCCGCCACGAGCCTCGCGATCCATCTCTCCACCCTCGCTCGCGCCTGCGTTGCTTCCCCCACAGGATAACTACGAGGAGGACCTGCTGGCGAACCTGGATGCTCCTGGCGAGGACGAGACGTCTGTCCAGATGCTTGGGGCCAAGGACATCGACATGATGGCCGAGCGCTGGCGCCGCCCACCCCTTCCCGCCCTCGACCCCGCGACTGACGAAATCAGCCTCAATCAGTTCGAAGCTGACTACTCGGTGACGCCAGTGCCTTCTGACTTTGCGGCTGGCTCGCGTGAGTCCAAGGCGGCGACTGTGCGCATGTTTGGGGTGACGGCGGCGGGAAACAGCGTCCTCGTCCACGTCCACGGCTTCCGCCCCTACTTTTACGTGCGCGCTCCGCCTGGGTTCGGACAGGAGCACATTGGCGCCTTCACGCAGACGCTCAACGCTCGACTGGGCAACATGTCGAAGGACAACCTGATCTCTCCCGTGTGTGGGATCGGGCTCGTCAAGCGGCAGTCCATCATGCACTACAACTTCAACAAGATGGCACCCTTTCTCCGCGTCGTCGTCGCACTCCCGGGCCTCGTCGCCACGTGCAGGAGACTGATGGAGCAGGGCGTGCCACTGCCGGGCGGCGGCGAGTACCAGTTCGAGACCTTCGAGTCGAACTGCGCGTACGCGCTGCGCTACATGGTCGACCGCGACATTGTCGGGTGCAACTGGGTCAGCCTCCCCGCGAGCAAGTGGCGCCAACGGCCGTGGAACGCGGGCAATGGCCTCGCGATGGGCAAGGTGTCGCACTGCCAGCTTGAGGTGGACGTGTTCTTTGCGGATGTGGTGAGCCACAAGGCGGAGGGCGAGTGGATGGGTCTCGCGCCCATGCGTATCCTCTCGTTCGATATCGAGTGCGCAGGCCGCCCCGGAGTCTTCCCGGAGGCCGAGCACGATCCCGTGATCCAAATCGCGAATCACGTGTGCGTGCAGGGCAGCGCGACGCCGGTGGTGCGCAACGTGTTCACGCTCAAGCAGTGCTCTTCGATCTCTGGGGCGCAGGTGCTCTCGTTCGACACCGAGGAGGAGATGCTCAAGGCATGGCACCGCTTCCTCATCGAAGCCGACGTGGACATCCTCACCGGTTACAATATTGTCAACTTTGACCTGCCGTATTTGCTGAACCGTGCGGCCGCGCTCAAGCTGGGCGCCTTCCCCTACCTGGGCCGTATGAAGGGGATGGTGACGCGCATCAAGGACAAGCTCTTCCAGTCCAAGCAGGTGGGCACGCGCGAGAGCAAGGAGATCAACATCGAGGGCCGCGTCCAGTTCGATGTCCTCCAGGTGCTCCAGCGCGACCACAAGCTCTCGTCGTACTCTCTGAACGCGGTGTGCGCGCACTTCCTCGGCGAGCAGAAGGAGGACGTGCACCACTCGATCATCTCCGACCTGCAGGCGGGCAACGCCGACACGCGCCGTCGGCTCGCGGTCTACTGCCTCAAGGACGCCTACCTGCCGCAGCGCCTCCTTCAGAAGCTCATGTGCCTCATCAACTACGTGGAGATGGCGCGCGTCTGCGGCGTTCCACTCTCCTACCTGCTCACGCGCGGGCAGCAGATCAAGGTCATGTCGCAGCTCTACCGGAAGGCCAAGACGCTCGGGCTCGTCCTCCCCGTGCAGGCGCGCAAACAGGTGGACGGCGCCAAATTCGAAGGCGCCACCGTCATCGAGCCCGTCAAGGGCTTCTACAAGGACCCTGTGGCGACGCTCGACTTCGCCTCGCTGTACCCGTCGATCATGATGGCGCACAACCTCTGCTACTCGACCCTCGTGCGCAACCGCAACGATCTCGCCAATATCCCGCCGGACCAGCTCACGCACTCGCCCACGGGAGACTACTTTGTCAAGGCGAGCACGCAAAAGGGCATCCTGCCGCAGATCCTCGAGGAGCTGCTCGGCGCGCGCAAGAAGGCAAAGAAGGACATGAAGAACGAGAAGGACCCCTTCAAGTACGCCGTCTACGACGGCCGTCAGCTCGCGCTCAAGATCTCGGCGAACTCGGTCTATGGCTTCACCGGCGCTCAGGTGGGACAGCTCCCCTGTCTCGAGATCTCATCGACGGTCACGGGATTCGGCCGGCAGATGATCGAGTCGACAAAGAACCAGGTGGAGGCGCACTACTCGCGTCAGAATGGCCACGAGCACGACGCGCAGGTCATCTACGGCGACACTGACTCGGTGATGATCAAGTTTGGCACCACAGATCTCGCAGAGTCGATGAGACTTGGAGAGGAAGCGGCGGGGATCGTCACGAAGACATTCATCGAGCCCATCAAGCTTGAGTTTGAGAAGGTCTACTACCCGTACCTCCTCATGAACAAGAAGCGCTACGCGGGGCTCCTCTGGACCAACACGACCAAGCACGACAAGATGGACTGCAAGGGCATCGAGACGGTGCGGCGCGACAACTGCGACCTCGTCAAAGAAGTCGTCGAGACGTCGCTTCGCGCCATCCTGATCCGAAAGGACCCGCAGAGCGCAGTCGAGTACATCAAGGGGTGCATCTCTGAGCTCCTCCTCAACAAGATGGACCTCTCCAAGCTCGTCGTCACCAAGGCGCTCACGCGTACGAGCGACCAGTACGCCTCCGGCAACAAGCAGGCACACGTCGAGCTCGCCGCGCGCATCAAGAAGCGCGACCCGGGACTGGCGCCCGCAGTGGGCGACCGGATCCCCTATGTGATGATTAAGGGTGCTGTCGGCGCCAAGGCATGGGAGAAGGCCGAGGATCCGATCTACGTGCTCGAGAATAACCTTCCCATTGATACCGCATGGTACCTCGAGCATCAGCTGAGCGAGCCCATCAAGCGGCTTTTCGAGCCGATCCTCCCGGACAATGTCAACTCGCTGCTCGAGGGCGACCACACGCGGCGCATCCACAAGGCGACGCCCACCACCGGCGGACTCATGAAGTTTGCCAAGGTGACCAAGCAGTGCCTCGGATGCAGATCCGTCCTCAAGGGCACCGACGGCGCACTCTGCGCCGCCTGCGAGCCCAAGCAGATGGAGGTCTACTGCACAAAGCTCAAGACGGTGCAGTCGTGCGAGCAGCTCTTCTCACGCCTCTGGACACAGTGCCAGCGCTGCCAGGGAGACTTGCACAAGGATGTGCTCTGCACCTCGCGCGACTGCCCAATCTTCTACAAGCGCAAGAAGGTACAAAAGGACCTCCGCGATGCAAAGGACGTGCTGCGACGCTTCGACGCCGATTGGTGACGATGCAACCGCCTCGCAGAGGCGAATATAGACAGCGCACGTCGCAGCGTCGTCCCCAGGGGTCGGTCTCATGTCAGTCACATCAGTCACATCGCAGGGTCGGCTACTTCAGTCACCGACCGCCGGGAGCTAGATACTGTATATGCGCCGTGGTGATTTGTATTGCGAGTTACGTACTCATTGCACGTGGTACACATGCACTCACTCACACGCGCGTTATATTTATTACGTGAACGGTACCCATCTAATCAATGTGGATCATTAAAGCTCAGATGGTCTTCGGGATGTCGCCGGGCAATGCTCCATCCCGAGAGCCTTCTTGCTCGCCGCCGTGCACCGCCACGCGAGCAACGCGTCACAATACATGGCGTGCCCGAGCTCATCTTGATCTCTCTCGCCATATGTCACCGTATCGTTATGTCGCCTCGCTGCCGCGAGCTGCTGAGCATTCATATATGCAGTACTCCTGCAGTACCCGAACCGGAGTCCACGCAACGATCGCCATCGATTCCAGAGTTCGGCGAGTCCTGCATGCTCAGGAGCCTGAGTATCCCGCGGCAAGTCGGGAGTGCCCAACGGCATTGCATGGTCCATCCATCCCCGCACCATGGGCCATCGGACCCCCGTCTGGGAATCCTGAAGCAAAACGTCCGCTTGTTCGAGGACAAAGTGACTCAGCGAACGCTGCGCCTGCTGGTCGCCGAGCTCACCACCAACGAAGGCGTTCTCGGCGCCCTTGATGAGCGCACCCACGACGGGAGGAGCGCGTCGCCTCCGGGCGCCGCGCGCGCCATCAGTGCGGCGCGCGGCGTCGAGCAGCTGACGCACCGCCGTCACGTTCCGCCCATTGCTCAAGTCTGCTTGCACATAGCGCAAGAGGAAGCGGCGGCGTCCCGTCCATCTGGGCGGAGTGCAGCTTGGGGTCGAAGCGACTCCGCCCGCACCATGAGCATGCTCCATACGGCTGCGGCGCCAGGTGGGCGAAGCGACTGTATGCGAAGCGACTGTAGGCGCAGCGACGCAATCGATGACTCCCGAAGAAAGCCCGAAGGAGTTCTCATGGGAGAGGGCCTCGACTTGACGTGCGGAGATGCCCGCGGCGTGGAGCGCGGTGACAAGGAGCGGAAGCACGCCCCAGCGGCTTGCGAAACCGCGCACGAGGTGACCGAGCATAAACGCGCCAGCGCGCGCTGACGCGAAGATGTGCACGATCTGTTCGGTCGCTTCCGTGGGGATGCGCAGCTCTCGCAGGGGCGAGAGGACTTGGGCATCACGGAGGGTGGGACGGGTGAGCGGCTCGCGAGAGATGAGCGTGTGCGTGCGCGCCTTCGGGAAGGCCGCCAACGCTGAGAGCACGTCCGCTGCAGCACAAGGGACGATGGATTCGTCAACGTACTCGGCAGCGCTTCCCGCGAGCACCTCAGCGAGGAGCGTGCGCCAGCGTGCGTTGCGCTGCGTGAAGTCACCATACGTCGCGAACTCCTCGCGCGACGAGGCTGACGAGGCCGACGAGTTGCCCACGCAAGATGGAGACACCAAGGCCGTCCACTCGGGCGCCGAGAGCATCGCAATAGTTGGCGCCGCGAGGTCCTTATAGTCCCGTGGAGCAGGTATGTAGTTAAGACTTGTGACAGATAAAATTCCCAGGGGCCCCCAGATAGACATCGAGCCGTCCATCGGCCCCTCGATGGCTGCCCTCGACAAGGACGATGACGAGATGTCGAGCACGTCGAAGACGCTGTACGTGCGTGCTGCGCACAAGTCTCGCACCTGGCACACCACCTCCGCCGAGCTCGCCACCTTTTTCGAGGCCTGTGGCAAGCCCCGTGCCATCCTGAACAAGTGGGGCGAGGAGCCTGCAGACGGCAACTTGCGTGAGATCGCCTTTGTGAGTTTCAAGAAGAACAAGGCGCTGCAGAAGGCGCTGGCAATGAGCGGTCAATCTCTCTCCGACCGCGCCCTCGTCATCGGCATCAACACCCGCCCACTCGAACGCAAGAAGCAGCCGACCTCCTCCATACGTGTCTTTGTCGGCAACCTGCCGCTCACTGCTGATGACGCTGCCGTGCGCGCTCTCTTCGACTCGTGCGGGAAGATCCTCTTCGTGCGCTTCGCAGTCGATGCCGACGGAACCCCACGCGGCTTCTGCCACGTTGTCTTCGAGGACGCCGACGGCAGCGGCAAGGCTGCGCACCATGCAATCGCAATGGCCGAGAATTCCAATGTGGAGATGGACGGTCGGCAGCTGAATGTGGCGGCAGCGATTGAGAAACCGCACGAGCCGAGGGCGCCCGGGAAGCCACGGCGAGAGCGGAGTGCTGGGGGAGGAGCACCGGATGATGCCGACGCCGTAGTAGAGAAGAAGAAGATGCGACCGTCGGAGTGGAGAATAGATAGGAGTGCCGGGCTGACGATGCCGAGTCCGCATAAGTATGGGGTCAAGGGGGGGCGTGGCAAAGGGGAGGGCGGCAAGGGGGCGTGCGGCTCAACGTCTATCTCAACTTGGAGGGCGTGGGCGTGACGGTCATTGGCGGACCCAAGGGTCACGGCACCATTGTCATGCTGCCGCTTGA
>MDSY01050426.1_pt1 | contig 19086 bp, 19 predicted proteins | sample 811131 | NCBI WGS metagenome assembly MDSY01 (sample SAMN05326643, study PRJNA326480) | marine metagenome | isolation source: seawater | place: Atlantic Ocean: South West | collected 2010
CTTCCACAATATTGACAAGAAAATTTATCTCTTAAAAAAACATTAAATCTTGTAAAATTTGGATTTGATAAAGGTCTAATATAACTTTTTAAAGCTATTACACTTGGAAGTTTCATGCTAAATGAAGGGCTGCTGACAACTCTATCATAGTAATTTACAATATTTACTCGATCTAAAAAAACAGATTTTATGGAATCTTGCCAGCTCCAAAGTGACAAAGGATAATAGCTTAGCGGTCTGTAATCAGCGTTCAAGACAAGTGCTGGACATTTTTCTAAGGATATTTTTCTATTTATAGTTTTCATCATAATTAGACTAACTTATATAAATTTATATATCAATATAACAAATTAAACATTAATAAATTATTAAATTATTAAGTTTTTTTTAATAAAACTTAATGCATGACTTGATGCTTCGATAGGTATGTGATGCTCACAATTTTTTATAATTTTTGTTTCAATATTAACATTATTTCTAATCATAAAATCTTTTGCTTCTAAAAGAAAATTTACAGGTACAATTGTGTCCAAATCACCATGTATTAAAAGCATATTTGTTTTTGATATAATTCTATTAACTAAGTTTTCTTTGTTAATAATTTTACCAGAAAAACCAACTATAGAATTAAATTTCTCTTTAGAAGTTAAACCAATATTTATTGACATCATACTTCCTTGGCTAAATCCTGTTAAACAAATTTTATTATTAGTCAAATTAAATTTTTGTTTTACTTCATCAATATAAAATTTTAATTTTTCTTCTCCTTTTAATGATTCTTTTAAAATATAATTTGGATCATCTACAGATAGATCAAACCATTGAAATCCAACAGGATTAACTTTGCATATTTCATGACCATTGGGACATAAAAAAATTGTATTGGGAAGAAATCTTTTCCAATTTAATGATAAAGCGCTAATATCGTTACCATCGCCACCGTATCCATGTAATAAAATAATTGCATATTTAATTTCTTGATTTTTTTCTGGTGAAATTGCTATTGTATCTAATGAAAATTTCATTTTAATTGTCTCTGTTCATAACTTAGCAACCATTCAATAAATTGATCATCACTAAAATCTATAGCACCTATTATTCTTGCAAATTCATCTCCATTTTTATTAAATAAAATTGAAGTGGGCAATCCTCTTAATGAGAATTTTTTTGGTAAATTAACAGTTTCATCAAAAAAAATTTCAAGATTATCAATATTTAGTTTATCAAAAAATATAACTGATTTTGAAACTCCCTCTTGTCCTACATTAATTGGGATAATTTTTAAACTTTTAAATTTTTTGTTTGCCTGTAATTTATTTAAAGAAGGCATCTCGTCTAAACAAGGTTTACACCAAGTTGCCCAAAAATTTATTATTGTTAGTGAATTATTATAATCACTTAAATTAACAACATTATTTTCAATGTTTCTAAATGTTATATTTTCGACCTTTTTGGGCTTATCATATATTAACAGATTTTTTATATTTGGTTGTTTTATTGCATAAGATAAATTTGTTGATATTAAATATATAAAAATCGAAATAAATTTAATTGTTAATAATTTCATTCTAAAATGTATAATTACATATCATGAAGCAAAATAAAAACAATATACCAGTCTGGAATGTAAGAATTTCTAAAAACGGTTCTACAGTTTTTCAGAAAGTAGGAAGTTCAATAAATATAGATAGAAGACTTTATAAAGAGGACATTCAAGTATCTATCGTGCACACAGAAATGTTGTTTAAGCAGAAAATTATTTCATTTAAAGTAAAAAATAAAATTATATGGGGTCTAAATAAAATTAAAAATGAAATAATTAAAAAAAAATTTAATTTTAGTACAATTCATGAAGATATACATATGAATATAGAAAAAAGATTATTTGAAATAATTGGTGATGATGCAGGTTTTGTTCATACAGGTAGATCTAGAAATGACCAGGTAATTACTGACCTAAAGTTATGGTTACAATCTTCAACTAAAGAGATTAACAATCTTTTGATCAGCATAATGAAGTCAATTCTTAAAATTTCTGAAGATAATATTAAAACTATTATGCCTGGATTTACCCATCTAAAAAATGCACAGCCAATTTCTTTTGCACATTATTTACTTGCTTACATTGAAATGTTTAAAAGAGATAAAAATAGATTTACTCATAATTTGATTACTTTATCAGAAAATCCTTTGGGTAGTGCTGCTCTAAGTGGAACCTCATTTAATATTGATAGAAACTATACTACAAAAAAATTGAAATTTTCTAAACCAACTGACAATTCTATTGATGCAGTTTCTGATAGAGATTTTGTAATAGATTTTTTATACTCAGTATCCGTTTGTTCTTTACATATATCCAGGTTTGCTGAGGATTTTATTATATGGAACTCTGATGCATTTAAACTAATTAAACTTAATGACAAAATAGTTACTGGATCTTCCATAATGCCACAAAAAAAAAATCCTGATCCATTAGAATTTCTAAGAGGAAAAACAGGTAGTGCTTATGGAAATTTAATTTCTATGTTAACAATTCTTAAAGGTTTGCCATTATCTTATTTTAAAGACTTACAAGATGACAAAGAATTAGTTTTTAAATCATATGATCAGATTAAATATTCATTACAAATTTTAAATGAGATATTAAAAAATTTTTCTGTAGATAAGAAAAGAATGTATGAATTTGCTGGTGAAGGATATACAACTGCAACAGATTTAGCAGATTATATTGTAAAAGATTTAAAAATATCCTTTAGAAGAGCATATGAAATTACTTCAAGTATTGTGAACTATGCAGAAAAAAATAAAAAGAGACTTAGTGACTTAAGCATTAATGATATTAAAAAAATAGAACCAAGATTAAAAGACGAAGTAATTGAAATATTTGATTTGAAAAACTCCATTAAATCAAAAAAATCATATGGAGGTACAGCTTTTGAAAACATCAAGAAAATGATAAAGAAATATAAAAAAGAGATAAAATGATCAAAAAATTAATAATACTATTATTTTGTTTTCTATTTTTTATATCCTGTGGAAAAAAAGGGGACCCTGTATATAAGGGCTCTAAAATAAATTTTGAAAAAAGCAAAATTGTTTAATGAATTATAAAAAAAACCATTTTTTTATTGAAAATATTTCTTCTGAAAAAATCGCAGAAAAATTTGCTACTCCTATTTATTGTTATTCATATAAAATACTTAAAACAAATATTAAAAATTTTAAAAGAAATTTTAAAACTATAAAACCCACGATTTGTTTTGCAGTAAAATCAAATACAAATTTAAATTTATTAAGGGAAATTAAAAAATTTGGACTTGGTGCAGATGTTGTTTCAATGGGCGAAATGATGATAGCAAAAAAAGCTGGCATAAGTTCAAAAAAAATAGTTTTTTCTGGCGTGGGAAAAACTAAAAAAGAAATAAATTATGCTATAGAAAAAAATATATTACTAATTAATGCAGAGTCTAAAAGTGAGATTATTTTAATTGAAAAAATCGCAAAATATAAAAAAAAAAAAGTAAATATTGGAATTAGATTAAATCCAAACACCAATCCTAAAACATTAGATCAAATTTCTACAGGAAAGAAAGAAAATAAATTTGGTGTAAGTGAAAATACTTTTTTAGAGCTAGTAAATTATATTAAAAATTCTAGTTATCTAAACCTTAAATGTTTAAGCGTGCACATTGGTAGCCAAATACTTAGTCATAAACCATATGAAAAAATGTTAAAAGTTTTAGATAAAATAATAAAAAAATCTAATCATAATTTTGAATTTTTAGATTTAGGTGGTGGTATGGGAATACCATATGAAAATAAATTTAAAAAATTAAATTATAAAAAATATAGTTCAGCAATAAATAGATTATTAAAAAAACATAAATCAAAAATCATTTTTGAACCAGGAAGATCAATTGTTGGAAATGCAGGTTTCTTAATTACAAAAGTTCTTTATATTAAAGAGGCTCAAAATAAAAGTTTTGTTATTTTAGATGCCGGAATGAATGACATGATGAGACCAGCATTATATGGTGTTAAACATAAAATAGTCCCATCGATAAAAAGTAAAAACTATTCAAAAAAAACTTATGAATTTGTTGGTCCTATTTGTGAAACTACTGATAAATTTTCAACTTTATCTAAATTTCAAAAGTTGAATGAAAATGATATAATTATTATTTGTGATACGGGTGCATATGGAGTTTCTCTGAGTTCAAATTACAATGTTAGACCAAAACCCCCAGAATTACTTATCAAAGGATCAAAAATAAATGTTATTAAACGAAGAGAAAAGCTTGAAGATCTAATTTAGCTTTATTCAAATGATAAGACATTACTTATTTTCGTTTTTCTTTTTTTTAGGAATTATTTTAATTTCATTAGTTTTTCTTCCATCATTATTTTTACCTCAAAAAATTGTCATATTAGGTGGAAAAATTATGGGACATTGGTCTGCATTCTGCTTAAAAAAAATTTTATCAATAAATATAATTATAAAAGGAAAAGATAAAATAGATCCTAACAGCAAATTCTTTATTGCATCATCCCATCAGTCAATGTTTGAGACATTTTTTTTACAAACAATTTTTAATTCGCCAATATTTATTTTAAAAAAAGAATTATTAAACATCCCAATATTTGGGTGGTATTTAAAAAAAATTGGATCAATTTCTATAAATAGAAACAAAATATCTAAAGATAATCTTGGCTTTTTTGAAGAGATATCAAAAACAGTTAATCAATCAAATAGACCAATAATAATTTTTCCTCAAGGAACCAGGGTATCTCCGGAAGATAGAACCGAATTTAAGAAAGGTGCAGGTAGAATTTACGAAGAATTAAAAATTAAATGTATGCCTGTTGCCATAAGTTCAGGAAAAATATGGCCCAAACATGGGCTTAAAAAAACAAATTTAAATTTAACAGTATCTATTTTAGATCCAATAAACCCTGGATTGGAAAAAGATTTATTTATAAAAAATTTACAAGAAAAAATTTATTCAGAATTAGATAAAATAGATTAACCTTTCATTGGCATCACAACAAATATACTATCAAAATCTCCTGGGTCCTTTATTAGTGCTGGAGAGCCTGAATCTTTAAAATAAATTTCAATTTTCTCACCTTCTAACTGAGAAGCTATATCTATTAAATATCTAGAATTAAAACTTATATCAAGTTCATGATCAAATTTTACAGCTAAACTTTCTTTTCCATCTCCACTGTTAGTATTGTTTACTGAAAGATTAAGTATATCTTTTTGCAAATTAAATTTAACTCCATCTTTTTTATCTAGAGAAACAGATGCAACACGATCAACTGAGTCTAAAAATAACTTAAGATCAACATCTAATTTTTTTTTATTTTCTTTAGGAATCACCTGAACATAATTAGGAAACTTACCATCGATTAGCTTTGAAATTAAAATACTATTGTTCATTTCAAATTTAATTTTTGATTTAATATTTGATATTTTTACATCACCATCATAGTCCTCCAAAAGTGAACATAATTGAAAAATTGTTTTTTTAGGTAAAATTATTGGATCAAAATTAATTTTATCATTTAATCTTATTTTTGAAATTGACATTCTGTGGCTATCAGTTGCTGCCGCTGTTAGAAAAATTTTGTCATCAACTTGATTTAGATGTAAAAAAATTCCAGTTAAGTAGTGTCTAGTTTCGTCATTAGATATGGAAAACTTAGATTTATTTAAAAGTTTAAGTAATTTTTTTGAATTAATTGTAAACTCATTATCTGAAAAATTTTCATCTGAAAGTGGAAAATCTGCTGGGCTCATACAATTCAGGTTAAAAACAGATTTTTCTGACTCTAAATGAAGTTTATTTTCTCCAATATCAGAAAAATTTATTTTTTTTCCTGAAGAAAATTTTCTTACAATATCGTACATGATTGAAGATGATGTGGTTGTCTTACCTTCCTCCTCAATTTCTACATTTGAAATTTGATTTATAAATATTAAATCTAGATCTGTAGCTGTCAACTTTAGTTTGGAGTCTGCTACTTCCAAAAGCACATTTGATAAAATTGGCAATGTACTTCTTTTCTCTATAACTCCTTGGCAGTAATTTAAAGATTTTTGCAAATCTTGTTGATTTACATTAAATTTCATTCTCTTTATTGTATAAAATTTTATTTTTTAAATTATCAATATTAATATTTAATTCATTATCTTCTTTTCTTAATTTTTCTATAGTTTTAACTGAATGAATGACAGTTGTGTGGTCTCTATTTGAAAAAGCTCTACCTATTTCAGGCAAAGATTTTGAAGTAAGAAGTTTAGACAGATATATTGCAGTTTGTCTAGGTCTCACTAAATATCTAGATCTTCTTGAAGAAAGCATTTCATTTTTACTAATTTTGAAAAATTTACAAACTATTGTCTGAATTAAATCAATAGTTACTTTATTCTCTGAGAAATTAAGCAAGTCTTTTAAAATAACTTTTATTTCTGTTAAATTAGGTGTCTTATTATATATTTTTGAAAAAGAAATTATTCTATTTAACGATCCTACTAATTCTCTATTACTTGTTCTTACTTCAGTACTAATAAATTTTAAAATTTCATCTGAAATATTCACTTCATTTGAATATAATAATTTTAATTCTTCAACTTTATTTTTTAAAATTTTATATCTTAGATCAAAGTCAGAATTTTGAATATCTACAACTAGTCCTCCAGAAAACCTGGATTTTATTCTTTCCTGAATTCTTGACAATTTGTTTGGGGATCTATCGGCAGATAATATTATTTGCGAACCTTTATCAATTAAAGCATTAAATGTATGAAAAAATTCTTCTTGCATAGCTTCTTTGCCGTTCATGAATTGAATGTCATCTATAAGCAAAACATCAGTATTCCTAAAGTAATCTTTAAATTTTACCATTTCATTTGATTTTATTGATTTTACAAATTGGTACATAAACCTTTCGGCAGATATAAACATAACTTTATAATTTTTTTTAAGACTAAGACCAATTGCATTTAACAAATGAGTTTTACCCATTCCAATACCACCATATAAATATAACGGATTATATTGAGCTAAATCTTGTGAAACTTTCTTTGATGCTTCAAAAGCTAGCTTATTACTTTGACCTAAAATAAAATTATCAAAATTTTTATTTGGATCTATTCGATTATATTGAAGATAAGAATCTTTTAAAAAAGATATTTTTGGGGATGAATTTAAATTATTAAAAGTGTTATTTTTTTTAATAAATTTATCATCATCATAATTATCATCTTTTTTTTCCATTATGTTAAATTCAATCCTATTGATTTCTCTCTTGTTAAATTTAACAATTTGTAATATTTGATCTAAATACCTAGAGGTAATCCAATCACGAATAAATCTTGTTGGAACTGAAATTAATATGTAGTTATTAAACTCCTCTATAAAATTAATTTTTTTTAGCCAACTTTCATATATATCCAGACCAAACTTTTCTTTCATTTCAGCCTGGATATTCTCCCAATTAATTTTCTTCTTGTGATACTCTTCTTTATTTTGAATTAAATTATTTTTCATGGAAGGTCTCCAATTAAATCTTATAGTAAGTTAATTCAATAAATTAATTTGTTTTTTAAAAAAAAAATAAAATCTCTAATTGAATAAATCTGTACGTGAATAATTACTAAATTATAAATTGAATCTTTTTATTTTTTTTTAAAAAGTAAAAATAATTTTACTAAATAAAAAAAATTTAAATCTACATATGGTATGAAAAATAGAAATTAATTTATATTTAGTATAATTATTTTTTATTATTAAAAGTTGTAAAATAAAATATACAACTCGAGATTAACTCTTTAATTTAAGTGGATAATGATGTCTAGTATAAGTTGTTAAAGTGAGTTAATTTTTTTTGTTATCCTAGATATATTTCTAGATGCGTTTTGTTTTTTTATAATTCCTGTTTTTGCAACCCTCATTAACTCTGAGTTTAGTTTTGGTAAAAAAGATAAAGCATCCTTTTTATTTCTTTTATCTAGTAACAAATTCATTTGTTTTAGAGCATTTTTATATTTACTTCTTCTAGATCTATTTACTACAGTCTGCCTTAAAATTCTTCTTGTAGTTTTAATTGCTGATTTTGTGTTTGCCATGGCGCGACTATATAGCTTGCATGATCTTTTTGGTCAATAAAATAATTAATTTATTTTTGACAAATATTACATACATAGGTTGATCTTTTTGATATATTTAATTTAACTATTTTTTCTTTACAATTTTTAGAAGGACAGTTTTCACCTTTTTTTCCATACACTTTAAATTCCTTTTGATAAGATCCTTCATTACCTTGAAAATCTTTGAAATTTTTAATTGATGAGCCTCCTTTTTTTATTGCTTTATTCAATACTAATCTTGAATATCTTATAATTTTTTTAATTTCCTTTTTCGTTATATCATTTCCTTTTTTAAGAGGATTGATTTTAGAATAAAACAATATTTCACTAGCATAAATATTTCCTATACCCGAAACAAAGTTTTGATCTAAAAGTAAATTTTTAATATTTTTTTTTTTTTTCTTAATTTTTTTTTTAAAATATTCTTGTGAAAAAAACTTATCAAAAGGTTCGGGTCCTTTTTTATTAAAATAATTTTTTAATTCATTTTTTGAATTAATGATTTTTAAAAAACCAAACCTTCTTGGGTCATTGTATATAATTTTAAAATCTGGAAAATAAAATTCAATATGATTATGTTTATTTGGTAATTTAGGAGAATGATAGAAGCTTAAGTTGGAATTAAGATTTTTTGAATTTTTTTCTAAATAATGAAGCGTTCCTGACATGCCTAGATGAATAATCAAAAAAATATTATTTTCTAAATTTATTATTATATATTTAGATCTTCTTCTAATATTTATAATTTTTTTATTTATAATGTTTTTTTTGAAATTTTTTTGAATTTTGTAGCGTAAGTTTGGATTATTAATTATAATATCTCTAATAACTTTGTATTTTACCTTTTTTTCTAAGGACTGTTTTACTATTTCTACTTCTGGCAATTCTGGCATTTGATACTATATTAATATCATTAGAATAAATAAAAACTAAATCATGCAACAAAAATTACAACAAAATGTAGGGTTGGTTAAAAGAGTATTTAACTCTGTATTTGATAAATATGACCTTATGAACGACATAATGTCTTTTGGGATTCACAGAATATGGAAAAATGAATTGATACATCTTTTAAATCCTTCAGAAAATACTAAATTAATTGATGTGGCATGCGGCACAGGAGATATAGGAAGTTTATTTTTAAAAGCTACAAATAATAATTCACAAATTTTATGTGTAGATCCAAATAAAAAGATGATTAATAAAGCAAAAAAAAAATTTAATAAATCAAAAAATATAAATTTTAATGTTAGTTCTGCAGAAAAAATAAGCGCACCATCAAATTACTATGACTATTATACTATTAGTTTTGGTATTAGAAATACTTCAAATTTGGATAAAAGTATTTCAGAAGCATATAGAGTCTTAAAAAAAGGTGGTAGATTTCTATGCCTAGAATTTTCTAAAATTGAAAATTCAAACTTGAATTTTTTATACGAGGAATATTCAAAGTTGATACCAATGATTGGCAAAGTTGTTGTGGGCAATAAAGATCCTTATAAATATCTTATAAAAAGCATTAGAGAATTCGTAAATCAAGAAGAATTAATTGAAATTATGAAAAAAAATAAATTTCATAAATGTAAATATAGAAATTTAAGTGGTGGAATTGTTGCTATTCATTCGGGTTGGAAATTATAATGATAAAAAAACTATTTGTACTTTTAAAAATCGCAAGGAGATTGGCTGTTTCAGATGCCTTAAAAATTATTTCTAAAACTCATAAACCGCCCTTTTTAATAAAAATTCTATTTAGTATTTTGTCATTTTCTTTTTTTTCTAAGAATAATGATTTTCAATCTATGAAAGATGAAGAAAGGTTATGCAAATCTATAGAAAATATGGGCCCAACATTTATAAAACTTGGGCAGTTTTTGACTACTAGACCAGATATCATAGGTGAAGATTTATCTAACCAACTAGAAAAGCTTCAAGATAAAGTTCCTCCTTTTCCATCTTATCTAGCAAAAGAGAAAATTAAAAAAAATTTAGGAAGTGCATTATTTCAATCAATAATTAATTTAAGTGAACCAGTTGCGGCTGCATCAATTGCTCAAGTTCACAAAGCTCAAATCAATGATAATGGAGTATTAAAAGATGTTGCAATAAAAGTTTTAAGGCCAAATATTAAAAAAATTTTTAATGATGAAATAGATGCTCTAATGCTATTTGCATATATTGTTGAAAACATAATAAAAAAAACAAAAAGATTAAAATTAGTCGAAGTTGTTTTTTTGTTAAAAGAAATTACTAATCATGAAATGGATTTAAGATTTGAAGCTGCTGCAGCAAATGAATTTGCAGAAAATACAAAAAATGATTTAGGTTTTAATGTACCAAAAATTTATTGGAATTTTACAAGTGAAGAAGTTTTAACATTAGATTGGATAGAAGGAATATCAATAAGAGAAAAGATGAAGCTTGAAAATAATAAAATTAATGTAAATAAATTATCCTCAGATATAATTCAACATTTCTTAAGGCACGCAGTAAGAGATGGTTTTTTCCACGCAGATATGCATCAAGGAAATTTATTTATAAATAACAGTGGCCAAATTGTAACTATAGATTTTGGAATAATGGGAAGAATAGATAAATTAAATAGAAAATATTTAGCTGAAATTTTATATGGATTTATACAAAGGGATTACAAAAAAGTAGCAGAAGTACATATTATGGCAGGATTAGTTCCACAAACAGTTCAAGTCGAAGAACTTTCACAAGCATTAAGATCAATTGGGGAGCCAATTTTTGGACAAGCTGTTAAAGATATTTCTGGAGGGAAACTTCTAAAACAACTTTTTGAAATAACTGAAAAATTTAATATGCAAACTCAACCTCAGCTTCTTCTTCTTCAAAAAACTATGGTGGTAGTGGAGGGTGTCGCTAGAAAACTAAATCCTAGCACAAATATTTGGGACACGTCTAAGCCAGTTTTAGAAAAGTGGTTGAAGGAAACTAAAGATCCAATAAATAATTTCACAGAAACTTTAAAAGATTCATCTGAAATATTAAAAAGACTCCCAGAATTACCTAAAATCATGGATAAAGCTAATCAAGCGTTAACTTATCTTGCCAGTGGGCAAATTCCACATAACTCAAATTCGTATTCATCTCTTAAAGAAAAAGAAATGGAAATGAAATCTTTTAAAAATCAAAGTATAATTGGCATATTATCACTTGTAATTTTAGGCTTCATAGTATTTTAATTCTCGAGAATGAACAATTTAGAAAATAAAAAAATTTTACTTATTATCTGCGGGGGTGTGGCTGCTTATAAAAGTCTTGAATTAATAAGATTATTAAAAAAAAGAGGAGCTTCAATTAAAACTATTCTTACAAATAGTGCTAGAAAATTTATAACTCCACTTTCAGTAACTTCACTATCGCAAGAAAAAACTTATTTAGATCTTTTTGATTTTAAAAATGAAGCTGAAATGGACCATATTTCACTGTCAAGATGGTCAGATATAGTTTTAATTGCTCCAGCAACAGCCAATACAATTTCAAAACTTAGCTATGGTATGTCAGATGATCTTGCTTCAACTATCGTACTTGCTTCTGATAAAAAAATCTTTTTAGCACCCGCTATGAATGTAAGAATGTGGGAACATAAAGCTAATCAAGAAAATTTAAATAAATTAAAAAATTATGGATATAAAATAATAGGGCCAGAAATAGGGGATATGGCGTGTGGGGAATATGGAGAGGGTAAAATGACCGAACCAAATATCATCATTGAAAGACTCGAACTTTATTTTAATAAAATAAAAAAAAATAAAAAACTTAAAGCTATAGTTACTGCAGGACCTACACATGAATATATAGATCCAGTAAGATATATAACAAATAAATCAAGTGGCAAACAAGGTTATGAAATTGCTAAATCATTATGTTCTAATGGATTTGAAACTACTTTAATATCTGGCCCAACAAACTTAAAATTGGACTCTGAAATAAATTTTATTAAAGTAACTAATGCTGATGAAATGTTTAAAGAAACATTAAATCATTTACCAGCAGATGTTGCAATTTTTTCAGCTGCTGTTTCTGATTGGAAAATTAAAAATATAGCCAATAAAAAAATTAAAAAAAATCCAGAAGTTAATTTAAAATTAGAAACAAATATTGATATTTTAAAATATATTTCAAATCATAATTCACTTAGGCCTAAACTTGTTATTGGTTTTGCTGCAGAAACGGATGATGTTGAAATGAATGCTAAGAAAAAATTAGACGAAAAAAATTGTGATTGGATTATAGCAAATGATGTCTCTGATAGAACAATAGGATTTGGATCTGATTTAAATGAAGTAACAATTTTTTATAAAAATGATGAAATAGAAAAAATTACTAAAATGAGCAAAACCCTTTTAGCAGAAAAAATTGTAGAGAAAGTAATTTCAAAATTTAATTAAATGGTGAAAGTTTTAATTAAAAAGCTAAATCCAAATGTTAAATTACCTAATTATAAAACTGAAGGATCTTCAGGTATGGATTTAATGGCCTGCTTGGAAAATTCAATAAAAATTAATCCTGGTAAATCTGCACTAATACCTACGGGATTATCCATTGCAATCCCAGATGATACAGAAGTACAAATCAGGCCAAGATCGGGTTTGGCAGCTAAATCGAATATAGGTGTATTAAATACACCAGGAACTATAGATAGCGATTACAGAGGTGAAATAAAAATAATTCTATTCAATCACGGTGACAATGAATTTCTAGTAAATAATAATGATAGAGTAGCCCAAATGGTTCTTACACCAGTTTTAAAAATTGAGTTTGAGGAAGTTGAAGATCTTCCAAAAACTATCAGAGGATCTGGTGGATTTGGATCCACAGGTAAATGAAAAAAAACTTAACCAAAAAAGAAATTGAACGATATTCAAGACAAATTGTACTGAAAGATGTTGGGGCAAGGGGTCAAAAACAAATAATAAAATCCAAAGTTTTAATAATAGGTAGCGGTGGATTGGGATGTCCAATAGCTGATAGTTTATCTCGTGCAGGTGTTGGAAATATAGGTATTGCTGATTTTGATAAAGTTCAGCTTTCAAATATTCACAGACAATCAATATTTAATACAAATGATATTGGAAAATATAAGACATTAGTAATTAAAAATAGAATTAATCTAATTAATCCATTAGTAAAAGTAAAAATTTTCAATAAAAAAATAGTCGAAAAAAATATAAAAAATATAATTAAAGATTTCGATATAATAGTAGATGGTTCAGATAATTTTAAAACAAAATTTTTACTTAATAAATATTCAATTAAATATAAAAAAAATTTAATTATTGGAGCTATCAGTAAATTTGATGGTCATATTTTTTCATTTAATTTTAAAAATATGAAAGAACCTTGTTTAAAATGTTTTTATCAAAATAATCCATCAGATGATATTTTGAATTGTGAGCAAGAAGGTATACTTGGTCCTATAGCAGGAGTGGTTGGAAATATTCAAGCTAACGAAGTCTTAAAGAAAATACTTAAAATTGGAAAAGGTATCACCGGATCAATTCTAATCATCAATTTACTTAATCTTAGTTTTAGAAAAGTAATTTTCAAAAAAAAAAGAGAATGCATATGTCAAAGTTAATTTTAATTGTTTTAATCTTTTTTTCTTATCAACCAATTTCAAAATCATCAGAAAATAATTATTATCTTATGCTAAAAAATAATAAAGTATATGTAAGGTATGGACCAAACAAAAATTATCCAATTAAATTCATTTATAAAAAAAAATTTTTACCTGTTAAAGTTATAGACAAAAAAGATAATTTTAGAAAAATAATTGATCACAAAAAAAATAGTGGGTGGATACATAGAATTATGTTAAAAAAATCTAATTCATTGATAGTTCTTGAGGATAAAATTGTATTTAAAAAAAATAGTAAATTGTCTAAACCTTTGGTAAAATTAGAAAAAGGAAGACTTGTACTAATAAAAAAATGTATACCAGAATGGTGTAAGATAAAAGCCGAAAAATTTGTTGGCTGGATTGAAACAAAGAATATTTGGGGAAAAATTAATTAATATCAAAGCGATCTAAATTCATTACTTTAGTCCATGCAGATACAAAATCAGCAATAAACTTAGACTTAGAATCTTCTGAGGCATACACTTCTGCTAGTGCTCTTAATTGTGAATTTGATCCAAATATTAGATCAACACGTGTGCCGGTCCACTTAACTTTATTATTTTTACGATCTCTACCTTCAAACAATTCCTCATTCTTATCTAATTCTTTCCAGGTTGTGTCCATATCAAGTAGATTTACAAAGTAGTCGTTTGTAAGTGTTTCAGGCCTATTTGTAAAAATTCCGTGTTTAGATCTATCAAAGTTTGTATTTAATGCACGCATACCTCCAATAAGAACTGTCATTTCTGGCGCTGTGAGTTTCATTAACTGAGCTTTATCAACTAACATTTCTTCTGCTGATACAGTTGGTTTTATTGAAGACCCATTAGATCTATTGGTTGTAAAATTTCTAAAGCCATCTGCCTTAGGTTCAAGTAAACCAAAAGAATATGTGTCTGTTTGATCCTGAGAAGCATCTCCACGTCCTGGAGCAAATGGAACGTTTACTTTATATCCAGCTTTATTTGCTGCTTTTTCAATTGCAACACATCCACCCAAAACAATTAAGTCAGCTATTGAAACAACTTTCTTTTTACTATCAAAGTTTTTCTTTATTTTTTCTAATTTATTTAAAACTTTTGATAATTCAGAAGGATTATTTACTTCCCAATTTTTTTGTGGTTCTAGTCTTATCCTTGCTCCATTAGCTCCACCTCTTTTGTCTGATCCTCTAAAAGTAGAAGCAGATGCCCAAGCAGTTGATACAAGTTGAGAAATTGAAAGACCTGATTTTAATATTTTTGATTTTAAAAATTTAATATCACCATTTCTAAGTTTATACTTTGTTTTTGTAATTGGATCTTGCCATATCAATTCTTCTTTAGGTACATCCTTGCCAAGATAACATGCACGAGGTCCCATATCACGATGCGTTAGTTTAAACCATGCTCTTGCAAATGCATCTGCAAATTCATTTGGATTTTTATGAAAATGTTTAGATATTGGTCCATAACTTGGATCCAATTTTAGGGACAAATCTGTTGTTTGCATCATTGGTAAATTTTTTTTAGTTTTAATATGCGCGTCTGGAGTCATCTGGATATCATGACCATTTTGTTTTGGTTTCCATTGATGAGCTCCTGCAGGACTTTTTGTAAGCTCCCAATCATATCCAAATAGATTATCAAAATAACCCATATCCCATTTAATAGGATTGCTTGTCCATGCTCCTTCTATTCCACTGCTAATAGTGTCTGATCCAATACCTGTTTTATAGTCACTATTCCAGCCAGTGGCTTGCTCTTGGATCTTTGAACCTTCTGGCTCAGGTCCTTTATGTGATTCTGGTGCAGCACCGTGTGATTTGCCAAATGTATGTCCTCCGGCTACTAACGCAACTGTCTCGTAATCATTCATTGCCATTCTTCCGAAAGTCTCTCGAATATCGTGGGCAGCTAAAAGAGGATCTGGATTTGCATCAGGTCCTTGTGGATTAACATAAATTAATCCCATGTGTGATGCGCCAAGAGGATTCTCAAGTTCTCTTTTACCACTGTAACGATTCACACCAAGCCATTCCTTTTCAGAACCCCAATAAATATCTTCTTCGGGCTCCCAGATATCATCTCTACCTCCACCAAAACCAAATGTTTTAAAACCCATTGACTCAAGTGCTACATTTCCAACTAAAATAAAAAGATCTGCCCAAGAAATTCTTCGTCCATATTTTTTTTTAATAGGCCATAACAATAATCTTGCTTTGTCTAAATTAACATTATCAGGCCAACTATTTAACGGAGCAAAACGTTGATTTCCAGTTCCAGCACCACCTCTTCCATCTCCAGTTCGGTAGGTACCAGCTGCATGCCATGCCAATCTTATAAAAAGAGGTCCATAGTGCCCATAATCTGCCGGCCACCAATTTTGTGAGTTGGTCATTAATCTGTGAAGATCTTTTTTTAGTGCTTTAAGATTTAATTTTTTAAATTCTTTTTTATAACTAAATTTTTTATCCATAGGATCAACTAAGGACGAATGTTGACTTAAAATTTTAAGATTTAGGCTATTTGGCCACCAATCTCTATTTGAAGTACCTTTTCCTGTTGGATGTTTTGAAGGAGTTCCAGATCCTGTAAATGGACACTTTGATTGTTCATTATTTAATTCTTTACTCATTTAACATAATTTATAACCATTCTAAACTAGAAGTCAATAGATTAGAACAATTGTAATGTAAATTTAATATTATTTTTAGATTAATAATCAGTTTCAACTTTAACTAGCACTTCAACTGATTTAATTTTTTTACCAGGAATAGTTTTGTTTATTTTTATGGGTCCAATTTCTGAATTATGTATATCAATTAGCTCTTTCTTTTGTTCATCATAAAAATGATGGTGATCTGTCGTATTAGTATCAAAATAGCTTTGGTCAGAATTTATTGCAATTTCTTTGAGATAACCTTTTTTTTTAAATGCATGAATAGTGTTATAAATTGTTGCTAGTGAAATCTTATGGTTTGTTTTTCTCTCTATAATTTTTACAAGTTCATTTATAGAAAAATGAAAGGTTTCTGCTGGACTGAAGAGCACCTCACATATACTAATTCTTTGTTTGGTGGGTCTAAGACCGGAAGCTCTTAGTTTTGTAATAAATTCAAGGTTATTTGACATTGTTAATTATAATAGTTCTAAACTATATGTATATTATATTATGCCATAATCAAGTAATAAGATATCGAACCAATGAAAAAAAAAAGCTTTTCTTATCAAGATTTAATTAATTGTGGAAATGGCGAACTTTTTGGCCCTGGAAATGCTAAACTTCCATTACCTCCAATGCTGATGTTTGACAGAATAAGTGAAATTGGCGAAAATAAGGGAAATTTTAAAAAGGGATACATAAAAGCTGAACTTGATATAAAAGATAATCTTTGGTTTTTTGACTGCCATTTTAAAGAAGATCCAGTAATGCCTGGTTGTCTTGGTCTGGATGCAATGTGGCAGTTAGTAGGATTTTATCTTGGGTGGCTTGGAAATCCTGGAAGAGGAAGAGCATTAGGAGTTGGAACAGTGAAATTTACAGGAGAAGTTATAAAAAGCGTAAAAATAGCAACATATGAAATTGATATGAAAAGAATATTAATCAAAGAAGGGACAACAGTTGGACTTGCAAACGGAATTTTAAAAGCAGATGGTAAAAATATTTATTCAGCTGATAATTTAAAAGTAGGATTATTTAAATAATGAAAAGAGTAGTTATAACAGGTATTGGGATAGTTTCTTGCTTAGGTAATAATCAAGAAGAAGTTTACCAATCATTGCTAAATACAAAATCAGGAATTACATTTTCCGAAGAATATAAGGAATATAATCTTAAAAGTCATATACATGGAATGCCAAAAATAAAATTAGAAGATTATATAGATAGAAAAATAATAAGATTTATGGGTAATGGATCAGCTTACAATTATATCGCAATGAAAGAAGCAGTTAAAGATTCTGGTTTAGATGAAAAAGAAGTTAGTAATTTTACAACAGGCATGGTTATGGGATCTGGGGGACCTTCAATAGAAAACGTAATACTTGCAGCAGACAAAACCAGAGAAAAAAATCCAAAAAAAATGGGACCCTTTGTTGTCCCAAGAACAATGGCTAGTACTGCCTCTGCAACACTAGCGGTCCCATTTAAAATAAAAGGAGTAAATTATACTATTAGTTCAGCGTGTGCTACGAGCGGACATTGTATTGGAAATGCAATGGAATTAATCCAATTAGGTAAGCAAAATATAATTTTTGCAGGTGGAAGTGATGAGGTTCATTTTGCGTTAACAGCTATGTTTGATGCAATGACTGCTTTATCATCTAAATACAATGATACACCTGAAAAAGCCTCACGACCTTATGATAAAACTAGAGATGGATTTGTAATATCTGGAGGAGGAGGTGTGCTAGTTATGGAAGAATATGAACATGCAAAAGCAAGAGGTGCAAAAATATATGCTGAAATAACTGGTTATGGAGCAACTTCAGATGGTTATGATATGGTAGCACCATCAGGTGAGGGAGCAGTTAGATGTATGAAAATGGCAATGAATACTAGCAAAAAAAAAATTGACTATATAAATACGCATGGAACATCAACTCCAGTAGGGGACATAACTGAGCTTAAAGCTGTGGGAGAAGTTTTTAAAGACAATATACCTAAAATAAGTTCTACTAAATCTCTTTCTGGACATTCGTTAGGAGCAACATCAGTTCATGAAGCAGTTTACAGTCTAATTATGATGAAAAATAATTTTATTTCAGCTTCTGCGAATATTTCAGATATAGACGATGAAGCAAAAAATTATCCTATAGTTACAAAAGTTGAAAAAAACGTAAATATAAATTCAGTTATGTCTAATAGTTTTGGTTTTGGTGGAACCAATGCAACACTAGTTTTTGAGAAAGTTTAATAATATGAGTTTAATGAAAGGTAAAAAAGGATTAATCATGGGTGTTGCTAACGAGAGATCCATAGCCTGGGGTATTTCTCAAAAATTAGCAGAAGCAGGAGCTGAACTGGCATTTACTTATCTGGGTGATGCACTTAAAAAAAGAGTTATTCCTTTAGCAGAAAAACTAAATTCAAAAATTACATTTAGCTGTGATGTTGAAAAAAAACAAGAAATAACAAAACTTTTTGAAGATATAAAATCAAAATGGGGTCAAATTGATTTTGTAGTTCATGCTGTTGCTTTTTCAGATAAATCTGAGTTATCAGGAGAATATTTAAATACTACTAGAGAAAATTTTTTAAGAAGTATGTTAATTTCATGCTTTTCATTTACAGAGGTTGC
>MDSY01146204.1_pt1 | contig 19081 bp, 24 predicted proteins | sample 811131 | NCBI WGS metagenome assembly MDSY01 (sample SAMN05326643, study PRJNA326480) | marine metagenome | isolation source: seawater | place: Atlantic Ocean: South West | collected 2010
ACAGAAAAAAGCTGAGATCAATTTAAACTCTGTTAATTTAGCATTACAAGAATATAAATCAAATAACGGTTCTTACTATTATCAGTCAAGCTGTAGCTCAAGCTCTAATAACAACATAGATACAAATCTATTTGATGGCGTTAAAAATTTATCTGGGGATGATAGTTTCCAATATTGTATTTCTGGTAGTGGATCCAATTTTTTAATTAAAGCAATAAATCCAGAAACAAATTGCCAAATTACATTAAATCAAAATTTAGCTGTAAATAGAAATAGTAGCTGCTAATTTAATATTCTATCCCTATGCTATACCTCGCTTGATCATATGGGATAATGTTGATAGTCTATAAGTGCTGTTAAACCAAATGGATTTGCAAAAAAATGTTTTTATGTAGATCTCGTTGGCAACGAGACGCTCTACCACTGAGCTATGCCCGCAATATACTAAGTATAGTACAATGTTTCTGTCACGGTCAACCGATATAAAATGCCGCTATCAATAAATTTACATTTTTAATATAATAACTACTTATGAAAAACTATCCTAATATTATTCCGGTGTTTCCACTAAGTGGCGTTGTTTATTTTCCTAAGACAAATTTACCTTTAAATATTTTTGAACAAAGATATTTAGATTTAGTAAATGATGCCTATGAAAAAAATAAACTTATGGGAATGGTTCAATCTAAAAAAGAAAATAACGCGGTCTACAATATTGGTTGCCTTGGTAAGATTAGTGACTATCAAAAAAGTAAGGATGGAAGAATTTTGGTTAATTTAACAGGCATAACAAGATTTGAAATATTAGAAGAAGTTAAAAATAGTAAATTATATAGAGAGTTTAGAGTAAATTATGAAAAATTTGAGCAAGACTTGACTACTGCTTCTTGTAAATCTGGAACTGATCAATTAATGGATAAAGCAAAAACTTTTTTACAAAAAAGCGGCCTTTTACTTAATTGGAAAGAATTTGATAAACTAGATATCGCACAAAAAATAAATACCTTGTCAATGATATCTCCAATAACGAACGAGGAAAAACAAAAACTTATTGAAGCGGTTACTTTAGAAGATAAAATTAAAACTTTAGAGGAAATAATTGGTTTTTATTTACATGAAGTGAATTTTAATAATCAAACTATTCAGTAAAAATTAGTTAGCAGTTTTATTCATAGAGTCGAAGAAATCTGCATTATTTTTTGTATTTTTCAATTTTGAAATTAAAAATTCTATGCCGTCCATGGTTCCCATTGGGCTTATAATTCTTCTTAAGACATTCATTTTAGATAGATCATCTTTTTCAAATAACAGTTCTTCTCTTCTCGTTCCTGATCTAGTTATATCTAAAGCAGGATAAATTCTCTTGTCTGCAACTTTTCTATCTAAAATTAATTCTGAATTACCTGTACCTTTAAATTCTTCAAATATAACTTCATCCATTCTGCTCCCTGTATCTACTAATGCCGTGGATATAATTGTTAAAGATCCTCCTTCTTCAACATTTCTTGCAGCACCAAAAAATCTTTTAGGTCTTTGCAATGCGTTAGCGTCAACACCACCTGTTAATACTTTTCCTGAGCTGGGTATTACTGCATTATACGCTCTTCCCAATCTAGTTATTGAATCTAATAAAATGACAACATCCTTTTTGTGTTCTACTAATCTTTTAGCTTTTTCTATTACCATTTCAGCTACGGCGACGTGTCTTGATGCTGGCTCATCAAAAGTAGAAGCAACAACCTCACCTTTTACAGATCTTTGCATGTCTGTCACTTCTTCTGGTCTTTCATCAATAAGCAAAACCATTAAATAACACTCTGGATGATTAGCCGTTATAGATTGAGCTATATTTTGTAAGATAATAGTTTTACCAGCTCTAGGTGGGGATACTATAAGTGATCTTTGTCCCTTTCCAATAGGACTGACTAAATCAATAAGTCTTGCAGTGTTGTCTGGTTTTTTTTCAACTTTAGTTGTCTCCACTTCTAATTTAATTCTCTCATTTGGATAGAGTGGTGTTAAATTATCAAAAGCAATTTTATTCTTTCCTTTTTCTGGATCATCAAAGTTAATTTTATTCACTTTTAAAAGAGCAAAATATCTTTCTGCATCTTTTGGGCCCCTAATCTCACCCTCTACAGAATCTCCTGTTCTTAAACCAAATCTTCTTATTTGACTTGGGCTCACGTAAATATCGTCTGGGCCTGGCAAATAATTCGACTCGATTGCTCTTAAAAAGCCAAAACCGTCTTGTAAAACTTCTAAAACTCCGGTTGCAGTAATCTGCTCATTTTTTTCGGCCAATTTTTTTAAAATAGCAAAAAGTATTTCTTGTTTTCTTAATGTGCTTGGATTTTCGATACCAAGTTTTTCGGCCTCAACAATAAGCTCCGCAGGGTTTCTTTTTTTTAATTCTTGTAAATTCATGTGATTAATTTTGATTTAAGGAAAGTATTTAAAATATATTGTTTTTTAAGAAAAATTCAACCCTTAATTACAGTGGTTTAAAAACCACAACAAACACAATAACAATTAGTATAATTGTAGGTATTTCGTTAATTATTCTGTAAAATTTAGATGATTTATTGTTAATATTTTCTGCAAGCTCTTTTAAATACTTGCCTAATAGAAAGTGATAATAAGTCAAAATAATAACAGATATTATCTTTATTTGCATCCATAATTCAAAAAAAACAGAAAAACCAAGATTTTGAATTAACAATAACCCAAAAAGCCACGAGAGAAGCATAGCTGGCATCATAATATAGTTATATAATTTTCTTTCCATTGTTTTAAAAATACTTTTTTGAGATTCATGGATCGCTTCAGAATGATAAACAAATATGCGTGGAAGATATAATAATCCTGCCATCCAAGATATCACAGAGATTAAATGAAGAGATTTAAATAATAAGTACAGGTTCATTTTTAGATATATTTTTTAACTAACTTTTCAAACAGATGAATATGTTCAGAGCTATCATTCAAACAAGGAATCAAATCAAAGTTTTTACCTCCATTTTTTAAAAAAATCTCTCTTCCCTGAATATTGATTTCCTCTAAAGTTTCAACACAATCTGAAGCAAATCCTGGGCATATTACCAGTAAATTTTTAACACCTTTGCTTGGCAAGCTTTCTAATGTTTTGTCAGTATAGGGGGTTAGCCATTCTCTTGGTCCAAACCTTGATTGAAAAGTAGTTTGGATATCAATTTTAGTGTATTTCTCCTTTATTAGTCTTGTCGTTTTCTGACAATAGCAATGATAAGGATCACCCTTATCAAAATAAGATTTTGGTATTCCATGATACGAGCAAATAATTAAATCAGGTTTCCAGCTTACGTTTTCTGTTTTCTTTTCAATACTATTGATTAACGCATCAATGTATATGGTGTTGCTTTCATAATGCGGGATGACCTGGAGACTAGGTTGCCACCTCATTTTCATTAAAGATCTGTAAACTTCATCACAGACTGTTGCTGTTGTAGCGGCAGCGTATTGCGGGTACAGAGGTAAAACTATTATATTTTCACATCCTTCATTTTTTAATTTTGTAAGTTTAGATTTTATTGATGGGTTTCCATATCTCATTGCGAAATCAATAATAATATTTTCGTTACCTATTTTTCTATTTAGTTTAACTGCCTGGGTTCTCGTAAAGTATAATAAAGGTGACTCGTTTGTTTCTTCAAGCCAAATTTTTTTATATGCATGAGCTGATTTTGAGGGTCTAAAAGTTAGAATAAATAAATTTAATATAATTTTCCAAATTATAGGATTAACCTCTATAACTCTTTTGTCTGAAAGAAATTCTTTAAGATATTTTCTCACGTCCCACCAGCTTGTGGAATCAGGTGTACCAAGATTAATTAATAAGACACCTGTTTTTCCAAATTTTACTTCTGGGTGGTTTTGTTCCATTTTAATAATTCCTATAAAATTTTATTAGTTTATCAACTTTATCAGGGTCTGTCTCAGGAAGTAAACCGTGTCCCAAATTAAAAATATAAGGAGTATTTTTAAATACATTAAAATATTTGCTGGCATTTTCTTCTATTTTCTCATTTGATAACAATAATGTTTTGGGGTCCAGTCCTCCTTGTAAAACTACATTTTTTAAGTTTTGACTCGCCCACAAGGGATCGATTTTATAATCCAAATTCAATCCGTTAGACTTTACAATATTATTAAATTCTTTGTAACTTTCTCCTATACCTCTCGGGAAACAAATTGAGGGTATCTTTTTTTCTTTGCAAAATTCGACAATTTTTAGATTTGGTATAAAGCAATAATTAGGTAAGTCTTTTTTTGGTAATAATCCTGCCCAGGAGTCAAATATTTGCACCACATCTGCTCCAGCATTAATTTGATTTTCAATATGTAAACATAAGTATTCATTTAATTTATCAATAATTAAATTTACTTCAAAATCATTTGACTTTATTTTTTCAAAATCTATTTCATTTTTATTTTTTTTTACTCCCAGCATATAAATTAACAAAGTCCATGGGGCGCCAATAAATGATATTAATGATTTTTTTCCATCTAAGTTTTTTCTAGTTATTTCAATTGCCTTGTAAACAGGGTGTAGTTTTTGGGTGAATGTAATTTTATCATTATCTAAAAAATTACTTAAATTAAAATTACTTAAAATTGGCCCTTCATCCTTAATAAATTCTAATTTTTGACCTAATGCGTAGGGCACCATAAGAATGTCTGAAAAAATAATAGCTGAGTCTAAATCAAATCTTTTAATAGGTTGTAGTGTAATTTTAGAGCTAAGTTCGCTATTGAGACATAGATTTACAAAATTTGTGTTTTCTTTTCTAATCTCTCTAAATTCCGGTAAATATCTACCTGCTTGTCTCATAAACCATACCGATTTACAATTCGTTTTTCCTGAAAGAATTTTTTTAAGATCACTCATTAAATAATAAAAGTTTATAAACGTAGTTAAGTATGTAGGTCCTGTTAAGTTCTTATATAACTATTTATACAATTTTTATACATTTCGAAGTTAATAAGTCCTTTAAATAATAATGAATTTGTTGGCTTTATTCATTTTATAAACACCTGTAAAACAATAATATCAACAATGAACAAAATGTTAAAACTATGTGAACTAATGTTAACTAGTTTTTACAACAAAAACATAAAATGTAAAAAACCAACTTATTAGATAATTATTAACAAATTTATGAACGAAAAATACAATGTATATCTTGTGTCTGACTCTACTGGTGAAACATTAGATAGAATATTTTTATCTCTCAAATCTCAATTTGCCAACTTTGAATACGATAAAAAAGAGTTTGCTTTTGTAAGAACTGAACAACAAATTGATAAAATTATTAAAGAGTGCAACACAATAGAAAACTCTTTAATTTTATATACAATTGTAGAAACTAAATTAGCTAAGTATTTATCTAATAAGAGTGAAACAAACAACGTTCCATGTTTTGGTATTTTAGGAAATTTAATTTTAAGCTTTTCAAAACTTCTTAACCAAAAAGCAATACATAAACCAAGTGCCCAACACGTCTTGGATGATGATTATTATAAAAGAATAGAAGCTATTCAATTTACAATGGCGCACGATGACGGGAAGAAAGTTGATGATATTAACAATGCTGATGTAATTTTACTAGGTGTTAGCAGAACAAGCAAAACACCAACTTCAATTTATCTTGCAAACAGAGGATATAGAACAGTAAATGTGCCATTGGTATTAGATCAAAAGATACCAGATGGACTAACATCTAATAATAAATCTTGCATAATAGGATTGGTTGCTGATCCAGAAAGACTTGCTGATATTAGACGTAACAGAGTTGCAATTATGAAAGATCGTACATTAAAAGAGTATACCGATCTACCATCTATCAAGAATGAAGTAGAAAATTCAAAAAAACTTTTTAAGAAAAATAACTGGCCAATAATTGACGTAACAAGAAGATCAGTAGAAGAAACCGCTGCATCAATTCTAAAAATTATAGAAATAAAAAAAAATAAATGAAGATTATATTAGCCTCAAAAAGCGGGGTAAGAAAAAAAATATTAGATAATTATAATATTGACACTGAAGTTATACCTTCCAATGTTGATGAAGATGAAGTTAAAAATTCATTATTAGGAGAAAAAGCAAACCCTCTTTCGATTTCAAAAAATTTAGCTGAAATTAAATCGATAAAAGTAAGCAATATAAACCCAGATAGACTTGTTCTTGGGGCTGACAGTGTAGTATCACTAAATGATGAATTAATAAATAAGCCTAGATCTAGACAAGAGGCTTTAGATATCTTGAGAAAATTAAATAATTCAAAACATTACCTCATTAGTTCTGTATGTATTTCTAAAAATGGGGCAATGATTTGGAATCACAGTGACTCCTCAGAACTTAAAATGAAGAATCTAAGTGAAAGTGAATTATCCTCATATCTAGCTAAAATAGAAACTAAAACTCTTGTAGATTATGGAGTTTACCAAATTGAAGCAGATGGTTTAGAACTCTTCGAGTATATTAAAGGTGATAAAGACTCAATCATGGGTTTGCCAATTAAGGATATTATAAATTATATTAAACAATACGATAAATGAAAAAATTTTTTGGCATAATTGGAAACCCTGTAAAACACTCACTGTCTCCTGTGTTACACAATTACTGGTTTGAAAAATATAATATCGACGCAAATTATTCTATTATTGAGGCAGAACAAAATGATCTAGGAGATGTTATAAAACAAATTAAAAATAAGTCCCTAAATGGCATAAACGTAACTTTGCCATACAAGCAAAAAATCATTCAATACCTTGATAAACTTATTAATGATGCAGATCTCTCTGGTTCTGTTAATACAATTTTTTTAAATAATGAAAATTCTGTTGTTGGAGAAAATACTGATGTGTATGGCTTGCAAGCCGCCTATCTAAAAGAGATTGATAACGCTTCAAGCAAAAAAGCATTAGTTATTGGAGCAGGTGGCGTAGCTCCATCTATAATACTTTCTTTAAAAAAATCTGGAATAAAAAATATTTCGATTATAAATCGCACCAAGGAAAAGTGTTTCTTTTTAAAAAATAAATTTGAATTTTTAAATGTATTAAGTTGGGAAAATCTTGAAAAAGAAATAAAAAAACATGACATAGTGATAAATGCAACAAGCTTAGGTTTAAAAGGTGGTCAAGATTTTGATTTAAAGTTTGAAAATTTAAAGAATGATATGATTTTTATTGATACGATTTACAATCCTTTGGAAACTAAAATGTTTAAATATTTAAAAGAAAAAGAAATAAAAGTTTTTAATGGATTGGATATGTTTATTTATCAAGGACAAAAATCTTTTTATCTGTGGAACAAGATAAATCCTGAAATAGATGATAAATTAATTAACTTATTGCTTTCAAAATTATAATGATAAAAATTGGTATAACTGGTTCTATTGCTTCAGGAAAAACGACTGCTAGCAAATTTTTATCTTCAAAGAGATTCCCTGTGTTTAGTGCAGATGAAGTAGTTAAAAAATTATATCAAAATAAAAATTTCAAGAAAATAATCCTTAAGAAATTACAAATTAAAAGTAAATCAGGTTTTAAAAACTTAATTAAAAAAAAAATTTTACACAATAGTAAAAATATTAAAAAATTAGAAAAATTGATCCATCCGCGTGTTAGAAAAGAAATGAAAAAATTTAATGTTTATAATAAAAATAAGAAAATCGCCTTTTTTGAAATACCTCTATTAATTGAAAGCAAGTTAATTAAATTTTTTGACGTAATAATTTTCATCAAGGCAAAAAAAGAAGTTAGGTTGAAAAGATTTGTATCTAAGGGTGGAGAAAAAAAATTATTTAATTTGTTAAATAATAAGCAAATGGCTGATGCTAAAAAGATTAAGTTTTGTGATCATGTAGTTGTTAATGAAAAAAATTTTAATATTTTAAAAAAAAAGTTATTAGGTATAATTAAGCATTATGTATGAAATATTTTTAGATACAGAAACGACAGGTTTATCTTTTGGTGACGGTCATAAAATAGTTGAAATAGCATGTATTGAGACTAAAGATTTAATTCCTACAGGAAATGTTTTTCACAAATTCATAAATCCCAAAAGAAGTATGCCTGAAAAAGCATTTCAAGTGCACGGCTTTTCGGAGATTTTTTTGAGTGACAAGGAATCTTTTGAACAAATTACAGAAGAATTTTTAAGTTTTATTAAAGATAAAAAAATTATTATTCATAATGCATCATTTGATCTAGGCTTCTTAGATGGAGAATTGGCTACTTTAAAAAAAGGAAAAATTGATAAGAAATTAGTTATTGATTCTTTAGAAGTTGCACGAAATAAATTTCCCGGTACTTCAAATTCTTTAGATGCTTTGTGTAGGAAATTTAATATTGATTTGTCAAAAAGAATGAAACATAACGCTCTTCTGGATTGTGAACTATTAAGAGAAGTCTACATTAATCTCTTAGATGCCAAAGAACCTAAATTTAATCTATCGTCCAGTAATACAGCTCAGACGATAGTTGGAACAAAAAATTACAATAAAAAGATTATTCAAATTTCGGAAGTAGAACTTAAACAACACAAAGATTTTTTAAAAGGTGAATTAAAAAAAAACTTTTACTGAACCCTCTTTAATCTATAAAGTTTTTCAAAGTCTACTTTTTCACTAATTTTTACATCTTTGAAACCAGAATTCTCAAATAAGAAAACAAATATTTGCCTTAGCTCAGGATATATCGTGGTTGGAACATCGATAAGAATTATTTTTTCTATTTCCTTTTTTTCAATTTTTTCATTTTCTAACTCAACGATGGTGGAGTAGATAATTTTTGTATCTATTTTTTCAAAATCATCATTTGCTGGTGTCAAATTTAAAGTTGTTAATATTTCAATAATATTTTGTTTTACCTGAATACTCTTTATGTCAATATTAATTTTATAATTAGCTATGTCCTTGGAAAGTAAAAAAAAAGTTTTAGGGTTAGGAATATTAAAATTTAATTCTTTTATATATTTTCCTATAATTTTATAATTCATCTTTTTTTTTATCTACTATTTCACCATCAATAGCATCTTCATAATTTTTTTTGTTCACTTTTGACTTATTTTTATAAGCAATATTAAATAAAATCTTTCTAGTAAAAGGAATTAATAAAAGAAATCCTATAAAGTCTGTAAAAAAACCAGGCACGATTAATAATAAGGCTGCCATTGCTATTGATGCACCTGACATTAACTCATAAACTGGATTTTTATTTTGATAGAAATTTATCATACCTGCTCTTAAAGTTTGAATTCCTTGAAGTTTGGCAAAATAAACACCTATTACTGCTGTTAAAAAAATTAGTATTACAGTATTAAAAGCCCCTATCTTACCTCCTATTTCTATCATTAGAAATATCTCTACCGCCGGTAATCCTATAAATAGTAAAAAAAATGGGTTCATTTGTCTGATACAAAATTATATTATTAATGTATATTTATCAAATTATGAGCAACAATTTTGGTTATATAGACATTATTTTACTTGGCATGATCGCAGGATTTATCATTTTGCGTCTAAGAAGTATATTAGGAAGAAAGACTGGTCACGAATCCAAAATTTATCCAAGTTTTGCAGAAAAAAAATTTAATATTCCAAAAAAAGAGGCACAACCCGTTAGACTCAATCATGAAATCTTAGAAGGTAATGAAAAAAAAGAATTCTTACAAGGGGCTGAAATTGCATACGAAACTATACTTACATCTTTTGCAAATGGAGACTCAAAGAAATTAAAATCACTTTTAACAGAAAATATGAATAAGAATTTTTCTGGTGCGATTAATATGAGAAACAAAGAAAAAATTAAATCAGAATTTACATTTATTGGAATGAAAGCTTTATCAGTTGAAAAATATGAAAAAATTAAAGATGAAGTTTTTACTACTGTTAAATTTGTCGCTGAAGTTATTTCTGTAAAAAAAGATAAAGATAATAAAATTATTGAGGGAAATCCTGATAAAATTAAATTTGTTACCGATATTTGGAGATTTACAAGAAATATTCAAAATAAAAGTCCCAACTGGTATTTATCCGAAATTATAAGTTAGTGACTAAAAAAAAAAGATCTCTCACCAGATGATGCTACAACTTGGGAGAATTTTACAAAAAACCCCTTAGACATTTACGATAAAGAGAATCTTAATAAAATTCAAAATACAAGAAAAGAAAGATTTAAATTCGATCTTCACGGTTTCACTTTAGAAGAGGCAAATATAAAAGTTAAAGAACTAATTTTTTTATGTTCAAAAAATAAATATAAAGAAATACTTTTTATTACTGGAAAAGGACTCCATTCTACAACTGATAATGACACTTACGTTTCTAAAAATTTAAGCAAATTAAAATTTTCTGTGCCGGATTTTATTAAAACAAATACTGAACTACAAGAAGCTATTTTATCGATATCAGAAGCAGATATAAAAGATGGTGGTGAGGGTGCATTACTAATTAAATTAAGAAGCTTATAAAATAAATTTCGATAAATCAGTATCTTTGACTAAATTTCCAAGATTATCGTTGACATATTTTTGATCAATTATTACTGTTTCTCCAGCTCTGTCTGTCGCATTAAAACTAATATCATCTAAAACTTTTTCGATAATTGTGTGAAGTCTTCTTGCACCAATATTTTCAACGGAATTATTTACTTCTGCTGAAATTTTAGCCAGCATATTAATTCCATCATCAGTAAAATCTAGATTGACATTTTCTGTTTTCAAAAGTTCTTTATATTGTTTTATCAAACTATTATCTGGTTCTTTAAGAATTCTCTTAAAATCTTCTTCATCCAGTGCATTTAATTCCACTCTAATTGGCAGTCTTCCCTGTAGTTCAGGTAATAAGTCTGACGGTTTTGCCAGTTGAAAGGCACCTGATGCAATAAATAAAATATGATCAGTTTTTATTGGACCATGTTTTGTACTAACAGTTGTTCCTTCAATAAGTGGTAATAAGTCTCTTTGGACTCCTTCTCTTGAAACATCTCCACCTACTCTGTCACTTCTTGCCGAGACTTTATCAATTTCATCTAAAAAAACTATACCGTTTTCTTCCGTCGTTTTTTTTGCTTCTTTAATAATTTTATCTTCCTCAATCATTTTATCAGACTCTTGAGCAATTAAAATGTCATGAGACTCCTTAACGGTCATTTTTTTCTTTTTACCTTTTTTGTTTCCAATCGATTTGCCGAGAATATCTCCTAGATTTACCATGCCAACGTTTCCACCAGGCATACCTGGTATTTCAAAGCTTTGAAGACCAGATGAAGTATTTTCAACTTCAATTTCTATCTCATTGGCATCAAGGTCTCCGCTTCTTAATCTTTTCCTAAAACTTTCTCTAGTTGCTACACTTGCTTTATTACCCACTAAAGCATCCAAAACTTTTTCTTCTGCTTTTAATTCTGCTTTAGCCTTAACTTCTTTTCTTTCCTTCTCTCTTTCCATTGCGATAGCAATCTCGATCAAATCTCTAATTATTTGTTCCACATCTCTACCGACATAGCCAACCTCTGTAAATCTAGTTGCTTCAACTTTTATAAAAGGAGCTTCCGCTAATTTTGAAAGTCTTCTAGAGATTTCCGTTTTACCAACTCCTGTTGGCCCAATCATAAGTATATTTTTTGGAAGAACTTCGTCTCGCATCTCATCAGATAAAGCTTGTCTTCTCCATCTGTTTCTTAGTGCGACCGCGACAGCTTTTTTAGCCTCCTTTTGGCCAATTACATATCTATCTAATTCAGAAACAATTTCTCTTGGAGATAGAGCGCTTACTTTTGAATTCTCTTTTGTTTTATTTTTTATAACATTTAAATTTGTTACTTTACTCGTTTTAACCATTTTAAACTTTCTCTACCGTAATATTATTATTTGTAAATACACAAATTTCTGAAGCAACTTTAATAGATTTTCTAGCTATTTCTTCTGCTTTCATATCTGTTTCTATTAATACTTTTGCTGCAGCTAGAGCATAATTACCTCCAGAACCTATTCCTATAATCCCATCTTCTGGTTCTAATACATCCCCTGTTCCAGAAATAATAAAACTATGTTTTTTATCTGCAACTGCCATTAGCGCTTCTAATCTTCGTAAAAATTTGTCACTTCTCCAATCTTTTGCAAGTTCCACAGCAGCTCTTTGTAAATTACCTGCGTGCTTTTCAAGTTTTGCTTCTAGTCTTTCAAACAAGGTAAGTGCATCTGCTGTTGATCCAGCAAAACCAGCAATCACTCCTCTGCTCTCAATTTTTCTAACTTTTTTAGCTTTACTCTTAAGAACTGTGTTGCCTAGACTTACTTGGCCGTCTCCAGCTACAACGGTTTCACCATCTTTTCTTAATAAAATAATTGTTGTTCCATGCCATTTTTCAGCTGTATTCATTATGTTATATGTGGAGATTAATTCTATTTCTTCAATAGCAAGATCTGATTTATTGATAAAATAGCTAATTATATATATATCAAATACTAATCGGCTTAATATTATGAATAGAAAAGCAAAAATTTCGAGAAAAACTAAAGAAACTAGTATTTCAGTATCTGTCAATTTAGATGGAAAGGGAAAATATAAAATTAAAACTGGAATTGGTTTTTTAGACCATATGTTGGAGCAACTTTCAAAACACTCCTTGATAGATTTAGACGTAAACGCAAAAGGTGATACCCATATTGATTTGCACCATACTACCGAAGACACAGGAATAGCAATCGGTGAAGCTATTAAAAAAGCTGCAGGTAATCGGAAAGGAATTAAGCGTTATGCTTCAACCATGATACCGATGGATGAAACTCTTAGTCGGGTCTCGCTTGACGTATCAAATAGACCTTATCTAATTTGGAAGGTTAATTTAAAAGTTGAAAAACTGGGAGAGATGGATACCGAACTATTTAAAGAATGGTTTCAAGCTTTTTCACAATCAGCTGGGATTACATTACATGTAGAAAATATTTACGGTGAAAATAGTCACCATAAAATTGAATCTTGTTATAAAGGTTTAGCTAGATCTTTAAAAGATGCCCTAATGATAGATAAAAGAATTAAAAATTCAGTACCATCCACCAAAGGCAAGCTCTAATTATAAATGCTATTAACTGTTGTTGATTATGGAGTTGGCAATTTAAGGTCAATAGCTAAATCTATTGAAAGAGCGAACACTGATAATAATTTAAATTATGTAGTGAAAGTTAGCTCAGATGTTAGTGATATAAAGAAATCAGATAAAATTGTTTTACCTGGTCAAGGTTCTTTCAAAGCCTGCAAAGATGGTATTGATAGCATTGAAGGATTACAAGAAGAATTAAATGAAAGTGTTTTAATTAAAAAAAAACCAATTTATGGAATTTGCGCAGGCATGCAGTTATTTAGCACTATCGGATATGAAGAAGAAAAAACAGCTGGATTAAATTGGATTCCAGGTGAGGTAATTAAATTAAATTTAGGCTCATCAAAACTTAAAATTCCTCATATGGGCTGGAATGAGTTAAAAGTAGAGAATATTTCAAAAGTTTTTAAAGATGTAATTAATAAAAACCATGCCTATTTTATTCATAGTTATGAATTTGTTCCTGAGGATAAAAGAAAAGTATCAATAACTAGTGACTACGGTAAAGCCGTAGTAGCCGCTGTATCCTCAGATAATATATATGGATCTCAATTCCACCCAGAAAAAAGCCAAAGTACTGGGATAAAAATTTTAACTAATTTTTTAAATTTGTGATTTTATGAAAATTTTTCCAGCAATAGATATTAAAAATAAAAAATGTGTGAGATTAATAAAAGGTGATTTTAAAAATAAAACTGAGTACGAAATTTCTCCCATAGATCAAGCAGGAAAATATAAAGAACACGGTTTTATAAACTTACATGTTGTTGATTTAGACGGCGCTCTTTCTGGCGAAATAGTAAATTTAGATACTATTAAAGAAATTGTAAGTAAATACGATTTAAAAATTGAAATAGGGGGAGGTATCCGCACAATCGACAGTATAAAAAAGTATATTGATGTAGGTGTAGAAAAAGTAATTCTAGGAAGTGCTGCAATTAAGAATAAGAAATTTTTAGAAGATGCTTGCACTAAATTCAAAAATAAAATTGCTTTAGGCTTAGATGCAAAAAAAGGAAATCTTTCTGCATCCGGTTGGAAAGAGGATTTAAATATTAAAACTTTAGATTTTTTAAGAGACGTAAAAGATTATGGTGCAAGTAGACTAATTTATACAGACATTGAAAGAGATGGAACTAAAGAAAGCCCAAATTTTGAAGAAACAATTAAAGTAGCTGATGCATCTAATTGTCCTGTAATTATTTCTGGAGGCGTTTCTTCAATTAACGATATTAAAAAAGCAAAAAGACTAAGCAATAAAAATATTGAAGGAATAATAGTTGGTAAAGCAATATACGATGGTGATATAAAATTAGAGGAACTCGTGAAAGAATTAGATGTTGAAAAATAGAATAATACCATGCTTAGATGTAAAAAATGGTAGAGTTGTTAAAGGTATAAATTTTGTAGACTTAAAGGATGCCGGTGATCCTGTAGAGCAAGCAAGTATTTATGATAAAGGTGGAGCAGATGAGATATGTTTTTTGGACATTACTGCAAGTAATGAAAATAGAAATACAATTATTGATATAGTTAGCAAAACAGCTGAGAAATGTTTTGTTCCTCTAACAGTAGGAGGAGGAATTAGAACAACAGACAATATAAGAGAACTATTGCTAGCAGGAGCCGATAAAGTCTCCATTAACACCGCCGCTATAAAAGATATTAATTTTGTTAAAGAAGCATCTAAAAAATTCGGTACACAATGTATGGTAGTAGCAGTTGACGCCAAGAAAACTTCAGGGGGAAAGTGGGAAATATTTACCCATGGTGGAAGAGAAAATACAGGAATTAATGCAATCGATTTTTCAAAACAGGCAGAAGAAAATGGAGCTGGAGAGATCCTTCTTACCTCGATGGACAAAGACGGTACTAAAACAGGATATGATTTAGAATTACTTAAAAAAATTACTGGTTCAGTAAGTATACCAGTAATAGCTTCTGGTGGTGCAGGAAAATTAGAGCATTTATATGAAGCATTAAAAACTGGAGGGGCTAGTGCAGTTTTAGCAGCTTCTATTTTTCATTACGGCGAATTTACCATTAAAGAGACAAAAGAATATTTAAAATCAAAGAATGTTCCGGTAAGATTATAATATGTTAGAAAATTTAGAGGAATTAATTAAAACAATCAGAGAAAGAAAAAATTCTCCTACTGAAGAGTCATACACCAATAAATTGCTTAAAGATAAAAGCCTAAGCGTTGCTAAAGTGAAGGAAGAAATTGGTGAGCTGATTGAGGCTGTTAAAGAAAAGTCAAATACAATACATGAAGCAGCTGATGTTATTTATCATTTGATGGTTTATTTAGAGGCTAACGACATAAAAATTGAAGATGTGATGAACGAATTAAAGAAAAGAAAAAAATGAGCTATGATAAAAATAATATTTTTGCAAAGATTCTTAGAGAAGAAATTCCTTGTAAAAAAGTTTATGAGAATGATCATGTATTAGCATTTCATGATGTTAATCCTCAAAAAAAAGTACATGTACTAGTAATTCCAAAAGGTGAATACATAGATTTAAATGATTTTCACAACAAAGCCTCAGAAAAAGAAATTGTTGAGCTAAACAAAGCTATTACGCATGTTTCAATTTTGTTAGGAACAAAAAATAAAGGATATCGTGTCTTAACAAATATTGGTAATGATGGTGGTCAAGAAGTACCTCACTTACACTTTCATATATTTGCAGGGGAAAAGATTGGCAAAATGGTGAACTAATGATTTCTAGAGTTCAAAGATACTTTTTAGAAATAAAAAGTTTTACTAAACCGATTGAATTAAACTTGCCTAAAAATCACCAAATAATTTTAGATAACAAAAGAGATATTGCACTTAATAAATTCTTTTATAAGCAAATCGGTATAGATCATTATTGGAGAGATAGATTACTTTGGTCAGATAAAGAATGGTTAAAGTACGTTATAAATAAAAATCTTGAAACTCATATTTTAAAAAAAGGCGATGATTTAATAGGATATTACGAACAAGAATATCATCCTAATTCTAATGAAGTTGAATTAATAAATATGGGAGTTTTAAAAGAATATAGAGGATTAAAACTAGGCTCAACTCTTTTAAATCACGCTTTGGCTAGTGCTTCACGAAAAAATCCAAACCGAATGTGGGTACATACTTGTAGTTTAGACCACAAAAATGCTTTACATAATTATAAATCTAAAGGCTTTAAAATATTCAAAGAAGAAGAAATAGATTTTGTTGCTTAGTTGATCGCTGGAATTTTAAAAATTTCTTCTTTATAAACATCATTTTTAGAAATAATATTCAATGAAAAATTAATATTATTGTTATACTGATCTATAATTTTCCAACCTTTTAAATTTAAAGTTTTTTTATCGAACAAAATAGTTATCTCATCTTCACTTAAATAAGTGAGTTTTATTAGATGATCAGTTAATTCTAATTTACCTTTATTAATTATTTCTAAAAGTTTATCTTTATACAAAATATTTAGAAAAGGTGATTTAGATATAGGATAGTAATATGTTTTATTATACCTTTTTTGTGTTATTGAAAGTCTTCTATTGCTTATAGTGAGTTCTTTTTTTTTATCATCAAAATATTCACACCTCAGTTTTCCTGGAAATTGTAAAAGACAATTACCTTCCTCTACTTTTTCGTTAATCATTTGATTAAAAGTGAATTCTAAAGAATTTAAATTTTTTAGTTGATTAATTATTTGACCTTTTTCATTTGCAAAAAGATTAAATGAAAATAAAATAAGTATTAGAATTAAAAAAGATTTTTTAAATAGCAAAATTAAAGAACCTCACGTTTACCAACATGATTAGCTTTGCTAACAATTCCTTTTTCTTCCATCATATCTATAATTCTAGCTGCTCTATTGTAGCCAATTTGAAGTTTTCTTTGTAAAAAACTAGTAGATGCTTTTCCTTCTGATTTTATAATGTCTAGTGCCTGCGAATAAAGCTCATCTTCATCTGCGTTTGTTCCAGAAATTGAGTTGTTTTCATTACTTTCCTGGGTAGTAATTTCTTCCATATAATCAGGTTCTCCTTGAGCTCTGATAGAATTAACAACTCGTTCAATTTCTTGCTCTGAAACGAATGGACCATGTATTCTTACTATTCGATTAGCTGAAGACATAAATAGCATATCTCCTTTTCCTAGAAGTTGTTCTGCTCCCTGCTCTCCTAGAATTGTTCTACTATCGATTTTAGAACTTACTTGAAACGATATTCTTGTTGGAAAGTTTGCTTTAATTGTGCCAGTTATTACATCAACACTCGGCCTTTGAGTGGCCATTATAATATGAATACCCGCCGCTCTTGCCATTTGAGACAATTTTTGAATATAATTTTCTATTTCTTTCCCGGCAACAAGCATTAAATCCGACATTTCGTCAACAACTACAACAATATAGGGCATCTTTAATTTATGTTTTGAATTATAGCCGTCTATATTTCTCACCCCTACTTTGCTCATTAATTTGTATCTACTGTTCATTTCTTTAACTGTCCAAGCTAAGGCAGAAGTTGCTTTTTTTGCATCTGTAATTACTGGAGTTAACAAATGAGGTATTCCTTCATAAGTTGATAATTCTAGCATTTTGGGATCAATTAAAATAAATTTACAAAGATCAGGACTTAACTTGTAAAGCAAAGATACAATTATTGTATTAATACAAACTGATTTACCAGATCCCGTTGTTCCAGCTATTAAAAGATGTGGCATCGATGTAAGATCACCTATTATAGGCATACCTGAAATACTTTTACCCAATGCTATTGGAAGCTTGATATCTTTTTTTTGAAATTTTTCATAAGAAATTATTTCCCTAAGTGAAACGCTTTCTCTTGTTTCATTAGGTATTTCTATGCCGACAGTATTCTTACCAGGTATGACTGAAACACGTGTAGATGTAGAGCTTGTATTACGAGCTAAATCTTCCGATAAATTTATAATTTTTGAGACTTTAACTCCAGGTGCAGGTTCAAATTCATATAAACTTACAACCGGTCCACTATTAATAGCCTTAATTTTTCCATCAATACCAAAATCCAATAAAATTTTTTCCATAAATTCTTCATCAGGAAGATTCTTTTTCAAATCTGATGAGCTCAATTTCGACAAACTTTTTTCCAAATAATCCAAAACTGGTAACTTATATTTAGATCGCGTCGGACTAGGTTGTTTTTGAAAACTTGTTTCTTTATCAAATGAGAAAGTTTGCTGAGGTCTTTCTATTGTATCACCTTTTTCCTCTACTGGAGTTGTGTCAAAGTTCACTTCTAAAATTTTATTATTATTTCTTTTAAACAAAGAAAAAGTCCCAGCTAATAATCGTTTAAAATTTAAATCTGAAGAAAAAAGAAAAAGAATTAACGTCAGCAACAGCAGCCCGTATGCGGAGTAATTATTATCAATCCAAGGAACCCAAGTGCTTAAGAAATTATAGCCTATTTTACCTACAAACCCTGAATTTCCATTATCTATAAGCCAAAATGAATTATTAAAAGTTATGTAAATAAAAATTGTTCCTAAGGTTAAATACGCCACAACTAAAAATAACTTTAGTATTATTTTTTTGATTTCTTTCTTAACAATAAGATTGATACCCCAAAATAAAAAATTAGCTAAAAGTAAAAAAGACACCAAACCAAAACTTTGTAAAAGAAAATCTGCTACACTACTTCCATATATTCCAAAAAAGTTTTTTATTTCAAAGTTTCGATCCCCGTAAACAAATGAGGGATCTTCAGGTGAATATGTTGTAAAAGCAATAGTTAGACCAATACTTGTAAATATTAAAATTAAACCAAGAAATTCAAAGGTTCGTTTTTTAAGAAAATTTGTTACACTATTTAAAAAGTTTGTATTCATATACGAATCGTTTTACGTACTTTTTACCATTTTTATGAAAGTGAGAAAAATTTTATAATATGAAA
>MDSY01086734.1_pt1 | contig 19071 bp, 19 predicted proteins | sample 811131 | NCBI WGS metagenome assembly MDSY01 (sample SAMN05326643, study PRJNA326480) | marine metagenome | isolation source: seawater | place: Atlantic Ocean: South West | collected 2010
GATGAAGCAAGTGCTCGTGTTCGTCTATCGGGTTGTGGATTACCTGAGGGTGCGAAAGACTTAGATTTCGAATTACGTGAATTATTACAAGCGAAAGATGTTGCTATTCGTGAACAAGATTTTGAGGAAGCTGCAAATTGTCGTGACCTAGAAATGGAAGTTCGTGCACAAATCACTAGTATGATTCAACGTCAACGAAATGTAAGTAAATTTGAAGCACGCTATAATCCTACCGTGGAAGAAGACAATATTGCTGAAATTGTTGCTGCTTGGACCGGAATTCCGGTAAATAAGGTTTCTAAGAGTGAAACTGAAAAGCTAATTAATATGGAGGATATTTTACATAGCCGTATTATTGGCCAAGATGCAGCAGTAACTGCTGTTTCACGAGCAATTCGTCGTGCGCGAGTAGGTCTTAAAAATCCTAACCGTCCAATTGCAAGTTTCATTTTCTCGGGTCCTACTGGTGTAGGTAAAACCGAATTAACAAAGGCTCTGGCATCTTATTTCTTCGGTGCTGAAGATGCAATGGTACGTCTTGATATGTCAGAATACATGGAGCGTCATAATATTGCCAAGTTAATTGGTTCACCACCAGGTTATGTAGGTTTCTCAGAAGGTGGTCTACTTACAGAAGAAGTTAGAAGAAAGCCTTATACGGTTGTACTATTTGATGAGGTAGAAAAAGCACACCCAGATGTATTTAACTTACTTCTACAAATTTTAGAAGATGGCCGTTTAACGGATGCTCAAGGTCGTCTGGTAGATTTTAAAAATACTCTACTTATTCTAACATCAAACATTGGTTCTAAATCAATCGAGCAGGCTGCTGCTGGTGGTTCTCAAGGTGGACTTGGTTTTGGTGGTGATGAGGCTGATGGCGTATACGAACGTGTGTCTAGTGCGGTAAATGAAGAATTAAAGCAATATTTCCGACCAGAATTTTTAAACCGTCTTGATGAAATTATTGTTTTCCAACAATTAACGAAAACTGATGTTCGCAAGATCTGTGATATTATGGTAGCTCAATTATGTAAGCGAGTTAAGGAACAAGGTATTACGCTTCTTGTTTCAGAACAAATGAAAGATAAATTAGGTGAAGATGGTTTTAACCCAATTTATGGTGCAAGACCTCTACGTCGTGTGATTATGCATCTTTTAGAAGATAATTTAGCGGGATCATTTTTACAAGAGTCCTTTAAGCCAGGGGCTTGTGTAAAAGTTGACCTTGATGATAATAACGAGGTTGCTATTACTGTAGATCAAGACGCTAAGAGTATTAAGTCTGATGAAGCGGGCGATGATAATAAGCGCCCACAACGTCGACGTTTTGCTTCTTCTACATTACGTAAACGCAAGACAACAGCTCAGGAGCAAGAGGCTTAATAAAATTATTAATTCTTTTTGATCGATAATCGCATTCACAAATATTTAATATATTTGTGAATGCGTCTTTATGAGAAGGCTTGTAATTTACGGCTTTTAGTAGTATATAAACTGAATTATTCTTTTATACTAAGTTATGATTCGAAAAAAAATTTGATATGGACGCATTTGCTTTAGGGATAAAATTTTATGTTTATTTTTTTTCAAAATTAAATAAGTTTGTTTTTTATTCTTTTTTGCGTTTATAATCTATTTATATATGAGTATATAATTTATACGTTTTTGAACGAACGTGTAATAAATTTAAAAAATTAGTTATCTATGACATCATCATTATCTTCTTTTCTTTTTAGTTTAGCTGCGGGTGGATTTATTGTTATCGTACCTATTACAGCGGCGCTGATTTGGGTTAGTACAAACGATCCTTTAGCACGTTAAGTTTCGACTTTATGATAAATGTTAATTGCGGGCCAAACATCTTAATAGGTTTATTAGTTGTTTTGGCCTTTTTGTGCTTATATTTTGTTCGAACTGTTAAAATTGAATTAGCACGTGATATTGATGTTTTCTACACTAGTCTTGGCTTGATTTATGGTTCTATCTTAGTTATTCATGGTTGGCGTCTAGACCCCATCCTTCTATTTAGTCAATTTGTCATTTTGATTACCTTATTAGGTATTGGGTGGGAAAACATAAGATTAAGAGGTTTGCTAATTGAAAGAAGAAACAATACGAACAATCTACGATAGTTTTTGTTTTTAATGGGCGGTACTGGATTCGAACCAGTGACCATCTGCTTGTAAGGCAGACGCTCTACCACTGAGCTAACCGCCCTTTTGTTAACATTATTATAATGGTTAACTATATTTTTGTAAAGTTTGATTCTCCCTAATTAAGTAAGAATGTAGGGAGTTTTTATGCTCCCTACATTTTTAAAGATTACCTTTTCGGAATGCTACTAGTACAATTACAATTGGACCAGCTAGGAGAATAATTGCTGATGAAAGTAGTTGACCGATAATTTGCCAATTAATCATTTTTTAATATTCTAATATTTATATTAATAAAATATTATTCAGAGAGACTTTAACATCTTCTCTTCGAATAAGAAGTTTATTAATAATTATTATATTCTGCTTCTAAAAAAAATCCATAAGTTTTTATTTAAAAAATTTAACTTTTATCAAATTATTTTTTGTGCTAAGATTAAGTTGTAATAGAGGGGTTGCTAACTCAATGGTAGAGTACTCGGCTTTTAACCGATAAGTTCTGGGTTCGAGTCCCAGGCAACCCAGTTATAAGAAGTTATAAGAAGATTCTCAAATGTAATTATAATTATTCGAAAGATATAGTTTTTTATTATTTTTGATTATGCGAATAAATGAAGATTTAGCTTGTTTAATTGATATCTTGCCTAAGTCGCTTCAAGATACAATTAGGCAGCATCCTGAGAAAGATACTCTTATTGAGATTGTTATGGATTTAGGGCGTCGCCCTGAAGCACGTTTTCCAACACACCCTGAATATTTGTCACCTAATGTTATAACATGGCAAGATTTAGACTATTCAGTAAAACGTTTAAGTAAGTTTGCTGATGACAATCGTGCAGGTATTGAACGTACTTTACATCGTATTAGTTGTATACGTAATCGCCAGGGTCAAATCGTAGGATTAACTTGTCGTGTGGGTCGGGCAATGTGTGGAACTATTAATATCATTCGCGACCTTTTAGAGTCAGGTAAATCCATTTTAATTTTAGGTCGTCCCGGTGTTGGTAAAACGACCATGGTTCGTGAAATAGCACGAGTGATTGCCAATGAAATGGAGAAACGTGTAGTTATCATTGATACTTCTAATGAAATTGCTGGTAATAGTGATATACCTCATGTTGGTATTGGGCGTGCTCGTCGTATGCAGGTTTCACATACTGATTTACAACATAAAGTTATGATTGAAGCTGTTGAAAATCATATGCCTGAAATTATAATTATTGATGAAATTGGTACCGAATTAGAAGCTTTAGCAGCTCAAACAATTGCTGAGCGTGGTGTTCAGTTAATTGGTACCGCTCATGGTAATTATTTAGGTAGTTTAATAAAGAACCCAACTCTTTCAGATCTGGTAGGTGGTATTCAATATGTTACTATTAGTGATGAAGAGGCTCGTCGTCGAGGTACTCAAAAAAGTATTCTGGAGCGTAAGGGACCACCGGCTTTCCAACTTGCTATCGAAATTAATGAACGTTTTTTATGGACAATTCATGAAAAAGTAGAAATTTCAGTAGATTATCTTCTACAGGGTCAACAACCTAAATTACAGGTTCGAACTTTAGATGAAAATGGTAACTTTAAGATTTTTTTACAAAAACCTGAAAAAGTTGATTCTAGTAATAACAAGTCTTCAAAACTTAATAAAAATTGGCGTAAAGTTGAAAAACCAAAGCTTACATCAGTTAATTCTGAAAAAATATCATTAAGCTCTGAGGGAATTATTAATAAAATAGATAATCAAGCACCTCTAATTGTTTTTGACTACTCAATTTCAAGGAATTTAGTCACGAAATGTGCTTTATTACTGAAATTAAATATTGAATTTACTAGTGACTTAAAAAAGGCAATGTTTGTGCTTGGTTTAAAGAATCATATACGTGATAATTTGTTTGTTTTAAATACGGCAAAGCAAGAAAATATTCCTGTTTATACCATTCAAAACAATTCACAAACCCAAATTACCCAAATTTTATCAACTTTTGTGAGTTAGTAGAACTATTTTTTTACAAATGACTTTTACTAGACAAATGTTTAATCTATTGATACAATTAAATTTGTAATCGGGATGTAGCGCAGCTTGGTAGCGCGTCTGCTTTGGGAGCAGAATGTCACAGGTTCAAATCCTGTCATCCCGATTATTTATGTATTGACATTTGTGTGTCTTTCTTTTACATTATCTGTTGAACATAATGTTTTCTAAGCCCCCATCGTCTAGAGGCCTAGGACACCTCCCTTTCACGGAGGCGACAGGGATTCGAATTCCCTTGGGGGTACTAAAATAAAACTGTACTATTTTATATTTTTTGAGTCATAATAATATCTGAAAACTTGTATCAAAATATTATTATTTAGAAATACAAGAGTTTCTAGTTTTTTGTCTCCAAAAAGGAGAGAATATATGACTATTAGCTCACAAGAGCGTGATGCTAAAGTTAAAGTTCTAGTAGATCGCGATGTCGTAGATACTAATTTTGAAAAATGGGCCAAGCCTGGTCATTTTTCACGAACTTTAGCTAAGGGTCCAAAAACAACTACTTGGATTTGGAACCTTCATGCGGATGCGCATGATTTTGATAGCCACACTAATTCGTTAGAAGATGTTTCACGTAAAATCTTCAGTGCTCATTTCGGTCAATTATCGATTATTTTCCTTTGGATTAGTGGTATGCACTTCCATGGTGCATATTTCTCAAACTATTCTGCTTGGTTAACAAACCCTGTTGGAATTAAGCCTAGTGCTCAAGTTGTTTGGCCTATTGTTGGTCAAGAAATCTTAAACGGTGACATGGGTGGTAACTTCTCAGGTGTACAAATTACTTCTGGTTTCTTCCAATTATGGCGTGCAGAAGGTATTACAAGTGAAGTTGAACTTTACTGGACAGCTTTGGGTGGTCTAGTTATGTCTGCTGTCATGATGTTTGCGGGTTGGTTCCATTACCACAAAGCAGCTCCTAAATTAGAATGGTTCCAAAATGCGGAATCTATGTTAAACCACCACCTTTCTGGTTTACTTGGTTTAGGTTGTCTATCATGGTCAGGTCACCAAATTCATATCGCTTTACCAATTAACAAGCTTCTTGATGCTGGTGTAACTCCACAAGAGATTCCACTACCGCACGAGTTCTTAATTAACCGTGAATTAATGGCTCAGTTGTATCCTAGTTTTGCTAAGGGTCTTGTACCTTTCTTTACTTTTAACTGGTCAGAGTATTCAGATTTCCTTACTTTTAAGGGTGGTTTAAACCCTGTAACAGGTGGTCTTTGGTTAAGTGATACAGCTCATCACCATTTAGCTCTAGCAGTTCTGTTCATTTTTGCCGGTCATATGTACCGTACAAATTGGGGTATTGGTCACAGCATGAAAGAAATCCTTGAAGCTCACAAGGGTCCTTTTACAGGTGAAGGTCATAAGGGTCTTTACGAGATTCTTACAACTTCATGGCATGCTCAACTAGCTATTAACTTAGCTATGGTAGGTTCGCTTAGTATTATTGTGGCACACCACATGTATGCGATGCCTCCATATCCTTACATTGCAACAGATTATCCAACACAATTATCACTTTTCACTCATCACATGTGGATTGGTGGTTTCTGTGTAGTTGGTGCGGCTGCTCATGCAGCGATCTTCATGGTTCGTGATTATAACCCATCTACAAGTTACAATAACTTACTTGATCGTGTTATTCGTCACCGTGACGCAATTATTTCTCACCTTAACTGGGTTTGTATTTTCCTAGGTTGTCACAGCTTCGGTCTATACATTCACAACGATACGATGCGTGCTTTAGGTCGTCCTCAAGACACGTTCTCAGACAAAGCTATTCAGTTGCAACCGGTATTTGCACAATGGATTCAAAATACTCATCTAGGTGCTCCTGGTAATACAGCTCCAAATGCTTTAGCTACAGCTAGTTATGCTTTTGGTGGTGATGTTGTTTCCGTTGGTTCAAAAGTTGCTATGATGCCTATTAAACTAGGTACAGCTGACTTTATGGTTCACCATATTCATGCTTTTACTATTCACGTAACTGTTCTTATTCTTCTTAAGGGTGTTTTATACGCACGTAGCTCTAAGTTAATTCCAGATAAGGCTAACTTAGGTTTCCGATTCCCTTGTGATGGTCCAGGTCGTGGTGGTACTTGTCAATCTTCTGCATGGGATCATATTTTCCTAGGTTTATTCTGGATGTATAACTCAATTTCTGTAGTTATCTTCCACTTTAGCTGGAAAATGCAATCTGATGTTTGGGGTACAGTAAGTCCTGAAGGTGCAGTTACTCACATTACCGGTGGTAACTTTGCAAACAGTGCTGTTACAATTAATGGTTGGTTACGTGATTTCCTTTGGTCTCAAGCTTCACAGGTAATTCAATCTTATGGTTCAGCTGTTTCGGCATATGGTCTTATTTTCCTAGGTGCACATTTCATTTGGGCCTTTAGTTTAATGTTCCTGTTTAGTGGTCGTGGTTATTGGCAAGAATTAATTGAATCTATTGTTTGGGCTCATAACAAAGTTAAAGTAGCTCCATCAATTCAACCTCGTGCTTTAAGTATTACTCAAGGTCGAGCTGTTGGTCTTGCACACTACTTACTAGGCGGTATCGGTACAACTTGGTCATTCTTCTTAGCGAGAATTATCTCTGTTGGTTAATTAAAAAAAAGGGTAATAAATATTATGGCAACTAAGTTTCCTAAATTTAGTCAGGCTCTTGCTCAAGATCCCGCAACACGCCGTATCTGGTATGGTATTGCAACTGCGCATGACTTAGAAAGTCATGATGGTATGACAGAAGAGAGCCTATATCAAAAAATCTTTGCATCTCACTTTGGTCACTTAGCAATTATTTTCCTTTGGACATCTGGTAACCTTTTCCACGTAGCTTGGCAAGGTAACTTCGAACAATGGATTCTTAATCCTCTAAAGGTTAAACCTATTGCACATGCAATTTGGGATCCACACTTTGGTGAAAAGGCTTTAAAAGCTTTTACACGTGGTGGTGTTGACTATCCTGTAAACATTGCATATTCTGGTGTTTATCACTGGTGGTACACAATCGGTATGCGTACAAATAATGATTTGTACTTCGCATCTATTTTCCTACTACTACTTTCTAGCACATTACTTTTTGCTGGTTGGTTACATCTACAACCAAAGTTTAAGCCAAGCTTATCTTGGTTCAAGAACAACGAATCTCGTTTAAACCACCATTTATCTGGTTTATTTGGTGTTAGTTCTTTAGCGTGGACAGGTCACCTAGTTCACGTAGCAATTCCAGAATCTCGTGGTATTCATGTAGGTTGGGATAACTTCCTTACAACATTACCGCATCCAGAAGGTCTAGCTCCTTTCTGGAGTGGTGATTGGTTAGCTTATGCAGCAAACCCTGATACAAGTAATCATGTATTTGGTACTTCTGAAGGTGCAGGTACTGCTATTCTTACTTTTGTAGGTGGTTTTAACCCTCAAACACAATCACTTTGGTTAACAGATATTGCACATCATCATCTAGCAATTGCGGTTGTTTTCATTGTTGCAGGTCATATGTACCGTACTAACTTTGGTATTGGTCACAATATGAAGGAAATTCTTGATGCACACCGTCCACCTGGAGGTCGTCTAGGTGCGGGTCACCGTGGTCTATTTGATACAATTACAAATTCATTACACATGCAATTAGGTCTAGCTCTAGCATGTTTAGGTGTAGCTTGTTCATTAACAGCACAACACATGTACGCTTTACCTGCTTATGTTTATATTGCTAAAGATTTCACAACTCAAGCAGCATTATACACACACCACCAATACATTGCTGGTTTCTTAATGGTAGGTGCCTTTGCGCATGGTGCTATTTTCTTCGTGCGTGATTATGATCCTGAACTTAATAAAGATAATGTTTTAGCTCGTATGCTTGAGCATAAGGAAGCTATTATCTCTCACTTAAGTTGGGTATCTTTATTCCTAGGTTTCCACACACTAGGTATTTACATTCACAATGATACAGTGGTTGCGTTTGGTCAACCTGAAAAGCAAATTCTTGTAGAGCCTGTTTTTGCTCAATTCATTCAAGCTGCTTCAGGTAAAGCTGTTTATGGTTTTAATGTTTTATTATCATCTGCAGATTTCCCAGGAACTACTGCTGCTACTAAAGTTTGGCTTCCAGGTTGGGCTGAAGCAGTTAATAACAATAGTAACTCTCTATTCCTAACAATTGGCCCTGGTGATTTCCTTGTTCACCATGCTATTGCCTTAGCACTTCACACAACGACATTAATTTTAGTTAAGGGTGCACTTGATGCACGTGGTTCTAAATTAATGCCGGATAAGAAAGACTTTGGTTATAGTTTCCCTTGTGACGGTCCAGGCCGTGGTGGTACTTGTGATATCTCAGCATGGGATGCTTTCTACTTAGCAATGTTCTGGATGCTTAATACTATTAGTTGGGTTACCTTCTATTGGCATTGGAAACATATGACAATCTGGGGTGGTAACGCAGCTCAATTTAATGAGTCTTCAAACTACATCATGGGTTGGCTACGTGATTATCTATGGTTAAACTCATCTCCATTAATTAATGGTTATAACCCATTTGGTATGAATAGTCAGGCTGTTTGGGCTTGGATGTTCCTATTTGGTCACTTAATTTGGGCTACAGGTTTCATGTTCCTTATCTCTTGGCGAGGTTACTGGCAAGAGCTAATTGAAACACTAGTATGGGCTCATGAAAGAACACCATTAGCGAACCTAGTTCGTTGGCGTGATAAGCCTGTTGCTCTATCAATTGTACAAGCTCGTCTTGTTGGTTTAGCGCACTTCACTCTTGGTTTCTTCTTGACATTCGCAGCATTCTTATGTGCTTCGACATCTGGTAAGTTTGGATAATATTATATCCTCCTAGAGTAGATCAAAAAAAATACGACAAGTTAAAAATTTTAACTTGTCGTATTTTTATTTGCTAGTTGCTAGAGTTTGAATTTTATCAAACGTTTCTGGATCTAAAATTGATAATTGTGAAAGCATTTTTCTATTTAAACCAATTTTAGCCGTTTTCAGTTTATTTATAAAAACGCTATATGTCATATCATTTGTGCGTCTTGTTGCTGCATTAATTCTAGTAATCCATAAACTTCGGAAGTTACGTTTCTTTTGTTTACGTCCAACATAGGAATATTTTAACGCTTTCATTACTTGTTGATTTGCAACACGGAATAGACGTGAGTGTGCTCCGCGAAAACCTTTAGCTAAAGCTAAGACTTTTTTGCGACGTTTTCTCGCAACATTACCTCTTTTAATTCTAACCATTTTTCTTTATCCTCCCTATTTATTAGGTAGCATTATACGAATACACCTAGCGTCTCCACTAAAGACTACATGTTTTCTTCTTAGGTTACGTTTACGCTTTTGACTCTTCTTTTCTAAGATATGCCCCTTGTATGCAGGACGTCTTATGAACTTATCATTTTTAGTTCTTTTATAACGTTTGGCCGCTGCACTTTTTGTTTTAAGTTTATATGCCATTTTATTTTTTATTTTTTGTTTGACGTGTTAGTTTATCTAAATATGTATCATATTTAGCTGGTCTTGGGCGTCGATTTAAACGTTCGAGATAGCCAAAATAAGCATCTGATTTATAAATCGAACCAAGTTTACCTGTTCCTCTACCAGGTTCCCACTGCGGTGGACAAACTCGTAAAGGTCGACGATATAAGTATTGGATTGCTCTTAAAATACGAAGTATTTCATTAACATTTGCACCAATTCGAGCATCGTAAATGGCTGCGTGTCGAATTGTCCCAAATTTGTCTATGACGAATATTGAGTGTTGGGCAGTTTTATAATTAGTACCAATTATACCGTACCCTAAAGAAATAGTTCGCCAGATATCTGATAGAATTGGAAATTTAATTCCTTTAAATCCACCAAGTTTTTGCGTAACTGACATATTAAATCGTTTTGCATAGCAAAAATCATGACCAATTCCTAAAATTTCAGTATTTAGTGCCCGAAATTCAGAATAACGATTATTGAATGCAAGAATTTGTATATTTCCATCAAAATCTAGATTATAGGGGAAAAATATTAAAACTACATTTTTCTTTTTCCAATAATCTTTGAGTTCAAATCTACCACGACGAGCATAATGCTTATAAGTTATGGGTTTCTTATAACCACGTCTTTCTTTTTTCTTAAGATAGACTACTCCCCAAGCGCGAAAATTTGGTGCTTTTGAGCCAATAGCATTAAAATGTGGGTCTGTTGTGAACCCTTTGGGTAATTTAATCATTAGAATACTTCTTTAATTTCATTCTTTGAAATAAACTTTGAAAAAGTAAAAAGTATCACTGTAAACTTAAGAAATCTTATCATATGTTTTTTATTAAATCAATCTCAGAAACACTTTTTCGAAAATAGATCTTTAGCTTTTTTTTAGTTTATCAAACAAAATTTATACTATATGTTTTAATAATTTACATTTATAAAAAAAGTCTGAAGAGTTATCCTTAAATTTTATTTAAAATCTTACTTGTGTACAGAACATGATTAGTATAACTATAAATAATGCAGTGGGCATAAACTTAGATTCTATGTTATACTATTGTTATAATACAATATAAATTATAAGTTTTTACTTTAAGGATACGAATATGGATGTTTTAAGTTTAGGTTATGCAAGTCTAATGACAGTTTTTACTTTCTCTTTAGCACTTGTTGTTTGGGGTCGTAACGGTTTCTAAAATTTTAGGAATTATACGTTACTTTTATTTATTTATTCTTATAGGAGTTCATTAATTTATGCTTGCGGAAATGTTAACAACAGCAGCGACTTGTTTCACGATGACTTTAATTGGTTTATCTTTAGGTTTTGCTCTTTTAAAAGTTCAAGGTGACTAATTTTAATTTATGCTAGAAATAATTTGGATATTCCTTTGTCTTATCTTAATTGCCTTAATTTTATTACGTGTGCCAAGTAAGGATGGAGGTTCGCAAAATTTTGCGGTTTCAGGTAGTCTTCTTGGCAGTCCTAAGGCAACAGATAACAAGTTACAGATTTTTTTATGGGTTTTAATAATTCTGTTTTTAAGCTTAAGTGGCTTATCTTCTCTTACAGTAATTTAATTTTACCTTTTATAATAGATCAAAAACCTGTTATAATAAATAACACGCGGAGTAGAGCAGCTTGGTAGCTCGTTGGGCTCATAACCCGAAGGTCAATGGTTCAAATCCATTCTCCGCTATTCAATTTTTCGTTTAAATTTATTTCTTAGCTTCTTCAAGTTCTGAAATATTATAGTTGGCACTATTTACGCCATTATAATTTACACTATCAAAACGTACTGTAACACCGTAGCGCACTTCGCTCTCATCAAGAGAAGCTACTTTACCTACTCGATTGAACCAATAAGACTCAGGTCGCTTAATCTTTACCATTGAACCACGTTTAATAGCCATAGAGAATTTAATGATATGTTAAATATGTTATATACACTTTAATTATAATTAAAAAAGACTAAAAATTACAACTTTTCTTGTCGATATTAAAAAATTAATGTTACAGTAAGAGTATAGGATTACTTTAATTAAAGGAAAATTTACGAATGGATGATATCAGAAAACTACTAGCGGGAATCGCTAGTGTTGCAGTGATAGTATTTATATTCTTTCAAAGTTATTTTGGCTCTGATGTTGCCATTTCAAGTGGTAAATTCGCATTAGCTACTAATGGAGCAGAAAATAGTAATGAACGTTTAGAAACTCTTACTGTTACTTCAAAAATGACATATGGTCATTTTTTAGAATATTTAGATATGGGTTGGGTTTCTAAAGTCGACTTATACGATAATGGCCGTAGTGCTATTATACTTGCATCTAGTCCAGAATTAGGCAACCGTTCTCAACAAATTCGTGTCGAAATTCCAGCAGGTGCTTCACAACTAATTACTAAACTTCGTGAGGCACACGTAGATTTTGATGCACATGCAAATAGAGCTGATAATCTAACGATGTCTTTAAAAGTTTTTGGTAATTTCGTTCTACCTGTATTATTTTTACTATTTGTGTTCTATCTATTTAGTCAGCGTGCAAATCGTGGAAATCCAGGTGGCGGTGGACCAGGCCAAATTCTTAATATTGGCAAGTCAAAAAATGATTTTCAGCTTGAAAAGCAAACAGGTATTACCTTTGATCAAGTTGCAGGTATCGAGGAAGCTAAGGAAGAATTTGAGGAAGTTGTTACTTTCTTAAAAAAACCTGAAAAATTTACGGCTGTGGGTGCAAAAATTCCACGCGGTGTTTTATTAGTTGGCCCACCGGGTACGGGTAAAACTTTATTAGCGAAGGCAATTGCTGGAGAAGCTGGCGTACCTTTTGTAAGTATCTCGGGTTCTGAATTTGTAGAAATGTTTGTCGGTGTGGGTGCGTCTCGTGTTCGTGACTTATTTAAGAAAGCAAAAACAAATGCGCCTTGTATCATCTTCATTGATGAAATTGATGCCGTTGGTCGTCAACGTGGTGCCGGTGTTGGTGGTGGTAATGATGAACGTGAACAAACTTTAAACCAACTTTTAACAGAAATGGATGGTTTCGAAGGAAACAGTGGTATTATTGTTGTTGCAGCTACTAACAGAGTAGATATCCTGGATTCGGCTTTACTTCGTCCTGGTCGTTTTGATCGTCAAATTACGGTAAATTTACCGGATTTAAAGGGTCGTACAGCTATTTTAAACGTTCATGCTCGAAATAAAGCTTTTAACGAGGATATTCGAATTGAAAAAATTGCTCAACGAACACCTGGTTTCTCAGGGGCCGATTTAGCTAATTTACTTAATGAAGCTTCTATTCTAGCGGCTCGAGATAAGCGTGAGGTTATATGTGCTGATGATATTAATAGAGCTACAGACCGTATTATTACAGGTTTAGAGGGTAATTGTTTAACTGATAGCCGTAGTAAGCGTTTAGTAGCTTATCATGAAATTGGTCATGCTATTACGGGTACTATGTTAGAATACCATGATCCAGTTGAGAAAGTTACGCTAATTCCTCGTGGCCAGGCACGTGGTTTAACGTGGTTCACTCCTATGGAAGATCAAGGACTAATTTCTCGTGGTCAATTACTTGCTCGCATTACAGGAACTTTAGGAGGCCGTGCTGCCGAAGAGATTATTTTTGGTAATACTGAGGTTACTACGGGTGCAAGTAATGATATTATGCAAGCGACTTCATTAGCGCGCCAGATGGTAACTCGCTATGGAATGTCAAATGTAGGTCCTATGGCTTTTGAAACTCAATCAAATAATCAAGTCTTTTTAGACGGTACAATGGCTGGTGGTTCTTCTATTACAAATGATACTGCGACACGCATTGATAAAGAAGTTAAATTGATTATTTCTTATTGCCATAAACAAGCGGCTCAAATCTTAACTGAAAATCGTGAGGCACTTGATCAATTATCAACCCTATTAATTAAGCAAGAGACAATTGAAGGTAATGAATTCCGTGAAATTTTAAGTGATTATTCTCCATTGCCGGAAAAAACAGGTTATGTTTCTTATTTTGAAAAAAATAAAGTTTAAGTAATCATTCGTAATCGAATCTCTAGAAAATACTACAAATTAACAATTTGTAGTATTTTTTTTTTGTAATAATATGTTTTTTTATTTTAAGGTGGTTATCGTATTGCTATTTAGATTAGAAAGGTAGGTTGACTTTTTTCTTAACTTGTATCATATTCCTTTTATAATGTCTTATAAAACTTAATGAAGGTCTTGTATTATGGCTTTAGTTAATTTAAGGTTTGAGGATCCGGAGACAGCATTTGTTGCCAGCCAAATTGCAAATATAATTTTTAATTCTCTATGGTTTTGGTCACGAGCATTATTATTGGGTTGTGAATTACGTATTCTTCTTCAGATGTTTCTGAATTTAAATCCGTATTTTTATCCGATTTATTATGTATGGCAGTGGACAGATCCTATTTTTAATTTTGGGCGAGCCTGGTATCCAAAATTAGTTGGATTTGATTTTACTCCAATGATAAATTTTGTTCTTCTAGCAAAAGTGGAATCTTTCTTTGATCGTAAAGCTCATGGAGTTGATAAATTTAATAGCTGGAAATATGATCAGAAAAAATTATTAGAGTCAGGATTAATCGATAATATTACAACTAATTCTGATCAAAGACCAAGAAAAGCGGGTATTGATTTACCAGATTTCTCTTCTTCTATTGATAATGATTCGTTAGTTCCTCAAACTTGTCCACCAGAATCCATTTTTGATTGGATTTCGTCTCATGTTTTAGGTATTCAAGATTATATGCTTTGTAAGCAAGATTATTTTGAAATTCCTCATGTATTAGATAATATGCCGAGCAATTTTGTAGAGTTATTATTTTAAATTTTTGAATAAAAAAAAGGGTTCTGAGATTAATAATCTCAGAACCCTTTTTTTTTTGAAGTTCCGTGTTGACCTTAGTCAATTGGACGCATTGAAAGTACTGGCTCAGTTTCACGGTTAATACCTTTTTCGAAACCTGCAGCAGCCGCACGAGCACGACCTGAATGCCACCAGTGACCTACTAGGAAGAAGAATGCTAGTACCCAGTGTGAACATGTTAGCCATGAACGTGGTGATACGTAGTTGAAAGAGTTAATCTCTGTTGCTACACCACCTACCGAGTTAAGCGCACCTAGAGGAGCGTGTGTCATGTATTCAGCAGCACGACGCTCTTGCCATGGTTGAATATCATTACGGATCTTGTTAATATCTAGACCGTTTGGACCACGTAGAGGCTCTACCCATGGAGCACGTAAATCCCAGAAACGCATTGTTTCACCACCAAAGATGATTTCACCACTTGGTGATCTCATTAGGTACTTACCTAGACCAGTAGGACCTTGTGCTGATGCTACATTTGCACCTAGACGTTGGTCACGAACTAGGAATGTGAATGCTTGTGATTGTGATGCCTCTGGACCAGTAGGACCGTAGAATTCACTTGGGTATGCTGTGTTGTTGTACCAAGAGTACGTAGCAGCACCGTAGCCCATTAGTGAGATCGCTGCAAGACTGTATGATAGGTAAGCTTCACCTGACCATACAAAAGCACGACGAGCCCAAGGGAATGGCTTAGTTACGATGTGCCAGATACCACCAGTAATACAAAGTAGACCTACCCAGATGTGTCCACCTACAAGGTCTTCCATGTTGTTTACAGCAATAATCCAACCGTCACCACCGAATGGTGAACGTAGTACATAACCGAAGATTACGAATGGGTTAAGTGTTGGTGTTGTAATAAGTCGTACATCACCACCACCCGGTGCCCAAGTATCATATACACCACCGATATACATAGCTTTGATTACTAAAAGGAATGAACCTAGACCTAGAAGGATTAGGTGAATACCTAGAATTGTTGTCATTTTGTTCTTGTCACGCCAGTCGTAACCGAAGAATGGGAATGACTCTTCTAGAGTATCTGGACCGATTAGTGAGTGGTAGATACCACCAAAACCTAGTACAGCTGATGAAATTAGGTGAAGTACACCTACTACGAAGTACGGGTATGTGTTTAAGATCTCACCGCCAGGGCCTACACCCCAACCTAGAGTTGCTAAGTGTTGTAATAGAATACAACCTTGCTCGTATAGTGGTTTCTCAGGAATGTAGTGAGACACTTCAAATAGTGTCATTGCACCACACCAGAATACCATTACACCTGCGTGTGCTACGTGAGCACCTAATAGCTTACCTGATACGTTAATCAGTCGAGCGTTACCTGACCACCAAGCAAAACCTGTAGATTCAATATCTCGACCTGTTACATTATTAAAGGGCGTTTCCACGTGGTAATACCTCCTCAGGGAATACAAAGTTTTCGTGTGGTTGATCTTGTGCTGCCATCCATGAACGGATACCTTCGTTTAGAAGGATGTTCTTAGTGTAGAACGTTTCGAATTCTGGATCTTCTGCTGCACGAAGTTCTTGTGATACGAAATCGTATGCACGTAGGTTTAATGCTAGACCTACTACACCAATTGCACTTGTCCATAGACCTGTTACAGGTACGAAAAGCATGAAGAAGTGTAACCAACGCTTGTTAGAGAATGCTACACCAAAGATTTGCGACCAGAAACGGTTCGCTGTTACCATTGAGTAAGTTTCCTCTGATTGTGTTGGTGTGAATGCACGGAATGTGTTCGCTGCATCACCATCTTCGAATAGTGTGTTTTCTACTGTAGCACCGTGAATAGCACATAGTAATGCACCACCTAGGATACCTGCTACACCCATCATGTGGAATGGGTTAAGTGTCCAGTTGTGGAAACCTTGTAGGAATAGTAAGAAACGGAAGATTGCTGCAACACCAAAACTTGGTGCGAAGAACCAACTTGCTTGACCTAGTGGGTATACTAGGAATACTGATAAGAAAATTGAAATTGGACCTGAGAAAGCGATCGCGTTGTATGGACGGATACCAACTAGACGAGCAATTTCGAATTGACGTAAACAGAAACCAATAAGACCAAACGCACCGTGTAGAGCGATGAAAGTCCAAAGACCACCGATTTGACACCAGCGTGTGAAGTCACCTTGTGCCTCAGGACCCCATAGTAGGATTAGAGAGTGACCCATACTGTTTGCTGGAGTTGAAACAGCAGCTGTAAGGAAGTTACAACCTTCTAGGTATGAACTTGCTAGACCGTGAGTGTACCATGATGTAACGAAAGTTGTACCTGTGAACCAACCACCAACTGCAAGGTATGCTGTAGGGAATAGTAGTAAACCAGACCAACCAACGAAAACGAAACGATCACGCTTTAGCCAGTCATCAATTAAATCGAATACACCACGTTCTTGGTTTTGACCGATTGCAATAGTCATAATATAATAGTGCCGAAGCCTTTTTTAAATTAAATAAACTCTTTTTATTTTTCTTAACAACTAACTGGTTTAAATTATAAATCTTTTTACCCTGAAAGTGAATTTAAATTTTTTGAAATTTTCGGTTATTTACTTTTTTTCAATAATTCGTTATTATTTATGCATTGTTAAACAATAAAAAAAAATATCTTTATGCTTAAAATGAGATTTAAACGATGTGGTCGTAAGCGCCAACCAACTTATCGTTTGGTTGTAATGCCGTCTACTAGTCGTCGTGATGGTAGACCAATTCAAGAATTAGGATATTATAATCCTCTAACTAAAGAAACGAAACTAGATGTTCCGAATATTATTCAACGTCTAGATGAAGGTGTTAAACCAACGGATACCGTAAAAAATCTTCTTGTAAAAGCTGAAATAATTAAAGCTTAATGTTTTTAATATTGAGTCTATAATAATTGCATTAATGCATTACAATCCTTAGATTGTTTTTTTCTAAATTTAGGAATCAAACTTTATGACTCTAAACATTCAAACTCCTTCACCGATTTTTGGTGGTAGTACTGGCGGTTGGTTAAGAGCTGCTGAAACAGAAGAGAAATATGCTATTACTTGGACAAGTAAAAAGGAACAAATTTTTGAGATGCCCACAGGTGGTGCAGCAATTATGCGTTCAGGTGAAAACCTATTATATTTAGCTCGTAAGGAGCAGTGTCTGGCTCTTGGAACTCAACTTCGTACTTTCAAGATTACAGATTATAAGATTTATCGTATTTTCCCTAGTGGAGAAGTTCAGTTTTTACACCCTAAAGATGGTGTTTTCCCTGAAAAAGTGAATCCTGGTCGTGTTGGTGTTAACAACAAAGACTTTTCTATTGGTAAGAATCCTAACCCAATTAAGGTTAAGTTTACAGGACAAGGAACTTTTGATTAAATTTTTAGACCTTTACAAAGAGGGACATATCGTGTACGATAAATTGTATCGATATGTCATATCCAGGAGAGATGGCAGAGTTGGTCGATTGCGTCTGATTTGAAATCAGATGAATCTCACGGTTCCGAGGGTTCGAATCCCTCTCTCTCCTTTAGATAAAAAAAATCCGAATTTCTATAAGTATTATAGAAATTCGGATTTTTTTATTTTAACCTAGAGCAGTCCAGCTTACATCAACACCATCAATAATTAATGATGAGTTGTATACTTGTAGGATAATTAGTAAGAATACTAAGAATAATCCCATTGTAACACCCATTAAAGGTGTTGTACCCCAGCCTGGTGCTACTTTACCGTATTCCGCGTTTAATGGACGTAAGATTTCACTTAATCTTGTTCTTAAAGCCATAATTTAAAAATATTACAAAAAATATCTGTTTATTAGCATAATAATAATATAAATATTTATTAGGTTTTATCGAATTATTTTTGATTTATGGAAACAGCAACAATTCTAACCGTTTTTGTATCTAGTTTATTATTAGGCATTACAGGTTATTCAATTTATACCGCATTTGGTCCTGCTGCTCGTGATCTTATGGATCCATTCGAAGAGCATGAAGATTAATAAAAAAGATTAAGTCTTAAAGACTTAATCTTTTTTTTTTACTTCTTGATTACACGCGGTGTTTCTCTAAAGAATACTGAGAAGAATAGTACAATCAGTGTTCCAATTAATAAAAATGTGTAAACTAGTGCTTCCATTTTTTATCCTTTTATATATTTTCCATCACACTTCTAAAGCTTAATGCTAAATCATTTCTAATGAAATGATTTAAACAGCACCTTGCTTACGTGTTGTCTTATCACCTAGTTTCGTAAATGCACCGAATTCTACTTGTTCAGTTACTTCCGCACCAATACCTGTGAATACATCACGGAATAGAGTACGAGCACCATGCCATAAGTGGCCAAAGAAGAATAATAGAGCAAAGTTAAGGTGACCAAATGTGTACCAACCACGAGGGCTACTACGGAATACACCATCTGACTCTAAACTTGTACGATCAAATTCGAATACTTCACCTAGCTGTGCCTTA
>MDSY01008829.1_pt1 | contig 19058 bp, 9 predicted proteins | sample 811131 | NCBI WGS metagenome assembly MDSY01 (sample SAMN05326643, study PRJNA326480) | marine metagenome | isolation source: seawater | place: Atlantic Ocean: South West | collected 2010
CCGCGCTCGCAAACACGCGTGTCGAGAATTCGTTCATCAGTTTCGTTTTCGTTTTCGTCACTCACCAGTTCCAACCCCGCGTTTCGCACTGCCCTCAACGCCGCTTGCTGCGCAGTTTCGAACGGCGCGACTTGCGTGATCATCCCAGTGTACTGCCCTTCGAACTCACCAGATTCGTGTTTCCCGAGAAGCACTTTCGTTTCCCCATCGTCACAAGTATCGAGAATCAAAAGCTGTGCGAACTTCACGGGCGCCTTTGAACTATTTAGGTTGCTACTATCGACGCCAGGAATCAGACCGAGCTGCGCGGCGTTCTCAAGGTGCTTCGCAGCCTTGGTCACCTGCGTAACGAGGTGCTCCCCTTGTGTGGTGTTCCTTTTTGGTGTTTTGTTTCCATGATTATTTGTATTTTGGATTTTAAACCTTTCACACACGAACGGAGCGATAGATGCCGTCGGGTCGAACCCGTTGAACCTGACGATTGAAAAGCGTTCAGATTTCGTCAACTCTACTCGGTGCGGCGTGGCTTTGAAAAACCCGTTCGTGCGAAACTCCAACGCGTCGCCGACGATCACGGTGTATACACTCTTAATGTTTGGATACGTGTTTCCAGCGCATCGCCACGTGCTCGCTTTGTCCTTCAACTGTATCCCAACACAGGTCTGGTGCAACAACGTGAACGCCTCGAAATCGGTGTGCTCGGCGATGCCCACGGCGGTCGCCTTTTGTTTTTTGGTATCATCTCGCTTTCGTTTTTTGTCGTTTCCGCTCTTCTTCGATTGATCCTTCTCGGACCCTTCCTCAAACCCTTTAAGCTCACCGTTGATGCGTTTTTTCGTGTCCTTATCTTCGGACCCGGGGTACCGCATAACGCGCATTGAACACGCGCTTCTCTCGGTAAAATCGCGTAGAAATTGATCCGCCAACGCTCGCGACAAACGGTGGTACTCTTCTTCCGTGGATTTTTTCTTCTCTGAATTTACGTCACCGTCGTCGTCGTCCGGCACGAAACACGCTTTCGCGAACCCCACCAGCAAATCGCGCGCGACGACATCCGCGGCTTTGTAAAACCCGCCCAGCGCTTGTTTCATCCCGGGAACCTCACACGGCCAGTCCACGGGGCCGACGCCCGTGAACTCCTTCGGCAGTTTCGCCACTGAGATATCCCTCACCGTGTCGAAGGATTCGAGCACCGCAATCTGGTTCGCTTGGTACGCGTACTCCTCTAGCAAAGGGACGTACCCTCCCGTTTCCCGGGCGTACTGCGTGTGGTGGTAGCTTCGCTTCAAATCAAGGGGGGACGCGAAAAACTCGCGCGCGCGTGAGTACACCTGGGTTACCAACTCGCTTGGAATCTCGTCGCTCGCGTCCAACAAAAACCACCCAGGAGCTACGTGCAACGCATCTCGCAACGAACGCAACGTCCCTCGGTCGCCCGCGCGTAGCAACTGCAGGGAAATCAAAGGAGGTTCCGTTGAAGAGATCTCAGCGCGCCGGTCGCCGCGCGTGGACACGCCGCGACTCGGCGCGTCGCCAGCCGCCATGCGCCCCAAAGTGTGCGAGGACGTGCACTTTTCGTTGTTGTTAATATTTGCAAGAGACTTTTTTCTTGGACGAGATTTCGGATCGCGCGCCATTCCTCGCGGCGGCTTTCAGGAGGCCGCGAGAAGTGGGTTTGGATGAAATCCGGTCGTTGAGGCGGTTCAATACACCTTGTCGCAAGTATATATGCGCATCGAGAATGTTTTTGGACGAGCGTGCGATGCGAGTGGCTTCCCGCAGCGCTAAGGTGGTACATCGTGTGACTAACGAATTACCCGATGTTTTGGAGCTTGTTCTCGCGAAACTTCCGTGGGCGGACCTCCTCGACGCCCGTTTCGTGTGCCGTACCTGGCGAGCTGCGGCGTCCATGGACAAGGCGTGGAAACAACACTGCGAGGAGTTGCTGTTCGACCCTGTGGTGCGGTACCACGTCAACGTCAGGCCGTGGGACATCGGCGCGGTCCCAGTGCATGCGAAAGCGCTTTTTCAGGCTGGAAAATTTCGTACCGCTTTTCGTGAAACAATCGCCGATCAAACCCGAACATGGCTCACGCGGGATGAGCTCGTTGGTTTGAAGTGGTCGTTCCGGTTCAAAAGAGACGCGGGGATGCAGAACATTGACCCGTGGTGGCAAGGAGGTAACGCGATGCTAAATGTGTTCGCAACAGACGGGACGTGCGGGTTAGAGGAAGTCGAAGGCGACGCTCCGCGAATGCCTAAAACGCCGCACCGCTGGGCGTTCGCCAACGACGTGTACGGCGAGTCGCAAATACTGTTCGATCCGGAAAAAGAAAAGCACATGATGTTGATGAAGAATGCACGAGGACACCCAACAAGCGTGTGGGCCCCGGAGCATGCGAAAAGTTTGACTTTCGATCCGGAAGACACGCACTACCGACAAATCCCGGGCATGGGTTCAAGTACGTGTAACCTCGTCTGTCGAAGGTCGCCTCCTGGTTTCTCGGTGGGCTCGGTGATAAAGGTGTTTCCGGAATCTGGTGATGATGCGCACGATGACGAGTACCCCGTAACGTACCCTTCGCAAATCGTACGGAGACACACGGAAACGTTTGGTTGGATAATGGAGAGCGTGTGGACCGTGTCGACGTCCTTCCCGATGGCAAGATTCGCGGACGATAAGAAAAACCGGGTTGATCTGCAGGACCGGTACCTGCAAATAGGCTTCGAGGAGCAGCACGTGGAGGTTGGGAACTACCACGATTTTCCGCACACCCGGGGGGCGCACTTGAGGCGCGCAGAATTTTGCCCCACGGAATTCGTGGAGAAGACGCAGGAGAAAAAGACAGTGCGGTTTGTATCCGACCGAGGAGACGATGAATCCACAACCGTTCAAATACCTGCGTCGCTGGCGCACTGGGTTATGACCAGGCCCTGGAATTCGGGGCTTGTTTTCAGCGATGCGGAACGCTCCAGTGCGCTTGATGAATGCGATCCGCTGGTGAAGGAATTACACGAAAAACGGCTGAGCGAGTTCCACGAGGAATTGGATCGTCGCAAGTCGAAGAAACGAAAACGAACGGAGCATTTGTAGTCCATACACGTAATAAAAGTACCTACTATCTATCCTCATCCTCAATACCCACGCTACGCATCAACGATTTTTTCAGTGACGAAAGTTTTCCCTTCAGTTGCTGCAGCGCGGTTACCTCGCGCTCCAGTTCCTCTCGTCGGAGTTTTTGCGAAAAGGTACTTGACGCGCTCAGTGCTTTTTTCGCATTCGGTTTCTTTTCTTTGCTCACTAAGCCCATTGCGTCTGAAACCCGACTCGGCGAGGAATTCCGACTCGGCAGTTCTGCTGCATTCAAATCCGCCACATCGGTCTCCTCCAACACGACCGTAACGCGCCCCCGCGGCGTTCGCTCTACATCGACAACCCTGTCCGCTCCTTCCACCCCTCCATTCTTGTCCATGGAAAGCCCCTCGGCTTGGAACCCCCGTGGAGGCGGTCGCCATGTTTTCTTTTTGGACGGGGGCTGGACGTCTATAACCGGTGTCGGCAACAGAAGCGTGGACCTCAACTCCGCCCTGACGCGTCTCGCCAACAGCCCAACCGCGGGCGATCCGCAGAAATATACCCAAATAATCCAGCTAGGAATTCCCAAAAAATCAGGGTTCGAATATTGGTACAGGTGGCCTACGTTGATCAAGCCGATTTCTGCTAATGGGCCGGCCACAGCAGTCAAACCGGCCATAAAAAGTCCCTGCGCTGTGCGATCGAATCCGTACCAACACGAAAATCCCCAAAATCCCAAAATCAAATCGATTGATACGCGCGGCAAATCAGGAAACGGCGGATCCGCCGTCGTGGCAAACACGCCGCTCACGAAGTAGTTCAACGCGAAGAAACTGATCGCGAGCGCTACTGTTCCCGTACTGGGTTCCCACCCCGTGACTGGTCTTCCAGGACACTTCGCGATGAAATATTTTTTAGCGACGCCTTCAAAGGTATCTGAAATGGCGCCAGTTTTCAGTCTTAAAGAATCTCCAAAGGTGTGCCCCAACCCTATGACAACCCCGGCGCCTCCGAACAAAAGGGGGACCCACCACGCGGTTTCAAGAATGCCGGTTTCACGTTGGAAGATTTGGTGGAGTGCGGATAAAATTGGGCCGTCGGGAAGTTTTGGAAGCGTTCCATCCGGTCCCAAAAACAATCCCCCGACGTCGATCGTCATGGGGTTGAAATAATGCAAAACGTCGAACCTGCTGTGTTGGTGGTCCAGTAAAGGGCCTAAAACTGCGGCGCCGAGCCACATCGCAATCGCTTCGTTCGTCACAGCCGTGGTTTCGAGGGTTTTTTGTTGTAGTTTGTCAAGCGTCGATTCGCCGTCGTCGCCGAAACTCGGACCTTTAGATTTACGGTCCTCTAATCTGTCCATCTTGTTTGCCCGTGCCGAGCCGGATGTCGTGGAGCTTGCGATTGTGTTTCGTCGGTCAGAGTCGGAATCGGTACTCAATCGTTTTGCATTCTTAGTGTCCGCCTGAGCCACGAAGAACCCTCCCACGATCACCGAGGGTGGCGGTTTCGGCGTTGATGAGGGCGAGCTTGTTTTCGACGAAACATTCGTGGCATCTTCAGGCGCCGCGCGAACCGGGATTGACCCACGCCGCGGTTTGCGTCTCGACACTCTTAACGCTGGTCGCGCATCCACCGATGTGAACACGGAGCTCACCGCCGAGACCGACATCGCGCGCGCCGGATGCGTCCACTAGACGCACCGCAAAGTGCAGCCCTATCCGTGAGCAGGTGAGAACGCGACAAGTGGAGTTGATTCGATTTCGGCTTCGGGATTTCGGGAAATTTCAGAGCGAGTCGAGTCGTTCATCCTTCATCGTTGTTCTACTAGCTAGTCTATTCCCTCATATATCCACAATCACGAAAAGCTCCGCCCTGTGATCACCCTCGATTTCTGCTTCCTTCTCCACGATCTGCATCGCGCTGTACGTGATGGCTTTAATTTCCGTCCCTTGTTCATGCACGCCGTCGACAAACTTTTCGCCAAGCGCCGTTCCCTTCACGCGCCAATTTTCCCGGTCAATCTCCAGCACCTGGACCCTGCGACAAACAACCATCGAGGTGTGGAACCGAAATAACAACTCGTCGAGGAAAGCGAACAAAAGCGAGTGCATGTCATGCCCTTCGACTTGGAACGTGTATCCGACGGAGAGGGATTCGGTGAGGTTTGTATTTTCTTTTTCCTCGCCCTTTTCATTCGCTTCGTCGCCGACGGCGGTTTCGTCTTTGCGCATGTTTCTGTTTCCGGGAACGCGCTGGTTATGTTTTCCGAGGGTTTCGGGGTTTAGAGCATCACCCTGTTGCGCCTGTTTCGCCTCTGCCGCGCTGGATTTCAAATTTTCAAGAGGCGTCATGTAGTTGAACATCCCGAGCGCGGCCCAGGCGAAGCATTCCTCTACGTTTTGGCCCCACGAGTGGATTTGGATATCAGCCGTGTGGTCCTTGTACTCGTACCGGGGAGAGGTGGACGTGCCGTCGAACACCGGGACGCCAGGTACGGATTCGGGAACGACGTCGGGTCTGTGAGTTTCCCGTAAATCGTCCACGGCATCACCAGCGACTCCCAAGTTGGACCCAACCGTTCCCGCCGCCGCTCCCGCCGACGCCCTATCGATGGGGGACGCGCCCGCACCGGCTTCCCCGGCAGACCTTGGGCGCTTGCGCTTCGGCGGACGCTGTGGAAGTGGCACATGATCCATCCCAACGTCGGGAAAGGGGATCGCCGAGGTGTGAGGGTGCTGCCAACCGGGGATGCGCGACCCGATGTGAAAGATGGAGTCTCGGGATTGTCAAAAAGTGCACGACTGCTGCAGAGCCGGCCATGTGTCAACGAGAAAATGCCAGTTTCACCCCAACGACCGAGACGCTCGCCCCGCAGACCACCCCGCGCCGCACACACACACCCATCTTCCGCACGCACACCATGCCTCGCATTCTCGAGCCCGTCACCGTGGTCAAGACCCCTGAGGTTGACATCACGGAGTTCGCGGGCAACGGCTCGTCGAAACAACCTGTTGTTTCAATCGCAAAAGTCGTGGCGCAAGGCGGATGGGCAGAGCCGTGGCAAACCCCCGAGTTCGACGAGTGGGTGCTCGTGAACAAAGGAAAGGTACACATCGAGCACTCACACGGCCCAACGGTTGAAGTCGTCGCCGGGCAGTGCGTGTACTTAGCGAAAGGCGAACGCGTCCGGTGGGTGTTCCCCGAAGGTGGCTGTACGTACGTGCCCATCTGTTTGCCTGGGTTCACCCCCACGAACGTGCACCGCGAAGACGAAGGCGTGGAGCCTCCCCCCCACGACAAACACGTCGACATTTACCACATGGTCCAGACGCATAATTGGGAAGCTGCTAAGGCATCGGATTCAAAAATGTACTACCCTCCCACGTACGAAACAGACGGGTTCACGCACGCCACCGCGGATCCTAAATATTTACTCACGGTTGGCAACTGGTTTTATAAGGACACGAAGGACCCTGAGGATGCGACTAAACCTAGCAAGTGGACCCTGTTGAAGATGACCCGCCAGACCCTAGAGTCTCAAAAGATCGACCTGAAGTTTGAGTGGCCCTCGCCCGTGGGGAACACGGAAGAGATGGACGAAAACGCGAGCGGCGGCGAACGGTTCCCGCACATTTTCGGCGGCATCCCAACGGAGGGTGTCATTGTGGCTGAGTTTGACATCGAACGGGATTTAGATGGGACGTTCACGGGAGTCGTAGGGCTGTGATTAGGGTTGTCCTCTTTAGGTTTTAGGGCTTAGGGCTAACAATAGGCGTGATATCGTATACTACTGACAAAAAAACCTACCCGCACCACTCTTCAATCGTTGCTTTCGGCTCCGCGTACCTAAGCGCTTCACTTCCAATTTCCACCTTTTCGCTCGCCGTGATAATCGCCACCAACTCATCCCCAAGCTGTCGCGCCACTCCAGGCTGCACGATCAGCGCGTTGAGCTCCGCGAACTGCCCGAACGACCGCTGCTTTAAGTTGCACGAACCGATCATACACGCGTCCGGTGATTTTCCAGAAGAATCGCGAGCTAAAAAAACCTTCGCATGCAACATGTCGTCGCAGACGTACGAAACTAAACGACCTTTAGACTGTTTGCGCAGAAATTCATCAGACTGTTTGCGCATACCTCCAATACCTTCATCGCGCATACCTCCAGTACTATGATCAGTACTCTGCTCCTCCCTGCCATACCCATCCATCAGCCCCTTCAGCGCCTTTGCGTTCGCGTCTCGGTACACGTTCGGGACTCGGGGCATGACTAACATGATGTTAGCGCCTCGATCCAGCGCCAGTCGCAAAACCCGCGACCCCCACGTATCCAGGTACGCCGCCGCGATGACGTACTCGTCGTACCGCTTGTCGGACAGTAAACGCGTCATTGAGGGCAACACGTCGTATTTGCCGGGGAAGGACTTTGCCCACGGGGCTATGTATGACCCTATATCAAAGGCGCTCGGGGTGTTGGCGACGAAACCCAAACCGTTGGCGCGCGCCTCGGCGTCCCGCGCTTTGTTCCGGTCCCGGGAGCCGACGGTGAGAAACGATTTGAATTTATCGAGTCTTGACCCAGAGCTGGTTTGCCCTGAAGTCGTTACCTGCCCTGAAGTGGCAACCCTGGGGCTTGATGCACTCGAGCTAGGGCTCGTGACTTTGATTTTTGAATCGACGGGTCCACTGGCCGTACGCGACTCAAAAACCCGCGCTTCGCCGTTGACGCACATCGCCAGCGCGCCCACCGCCGCCCTTCCTTCGCACCGAATCGCGAAATCCCGCCAATTTCTGAACCGGTCACCGATGTTGACGCCCCCGAAAACCGCGGTGCTCACAGCGCTTTGCCGGTGGAAAACGACGTACTTGGCGTGCGTTGGTAACGTTCGCGGGGAAAACGTGACGACTCCTTTTTTTTGTTTTTTTGAAAGCGCGGCGCTCGAGCTCGTCGCTTCATCGTCTGGAAACTCAGCCGCCAGCTTAAACAACTGTTCGGCTTCCGTTTTCGTGCCCTCGCACCACCGCGTGAACGCGCTTACGATGGAGCAATCGAGCGAGCAATCGACACGAACGCCTCGTTTCGCGGCGGCGCGCATAGACGCTATGACTTTGTTTGTGCTCTCGCCCGGCTCTAACACGTACACGGAAAACTCCACGCGGTCGCCGCTTTGCGTTCGGTTCATTTCGCTCAGAATAGTTTCGATCACCATGTCGTAGTTACGAAGCAGCTGCACCGGGGGGTTACTCTTGAATTCGTTAGGACCAGCCACGGCGTCTTCGTCGATGGAACAATCGATTGAATCGAAAGACCGTGAGCTTGACGTTTCGCGTCGGCGTTGGATTCTCTTCTCTTTTTCTCGGTTCCTCGCTTGTTCGTTCGGTGGCGCAGCGACGGACACGGCATCGGCGTCCCGGGAAGCGCGGGGGCCGGGTTGTGAAATAATTTTTGAGGTTAACTTGTGATTTGTACGCATAGGAACACGTGACGACCCCCGCCCCCGACCCCGAGGCGCCCCGCCAGGTGCCGCACGCGCGAACGCGCGCGGGACTTCAGCAGTAGTAAACATCTTGCCGCGTTGGACGGATTCGAAGCGAAAAGAACGCGCTACTTCAAGAGATGGGCACCCGAGGCCTGGAGAACAGACCTGGCCTCCCGAAAACCGAGCTCGGGCTTCCGAAACGCAAACACGGTCGGGGAGACCTTGCGTCGCGTCAGAGCGTCGGAGTCGTGCGCCGAAGAGTGTGCGCGCCGGGTCTTCGCGAGCCTTTCCATTTTGTTCTTTTCGACGATATTTTTGCCAGGTGGCGAATCCGCGCGGGAAATCAGAGATTCGTTCCCTTTTCGTTACGAGCGACCGAATTCGCAGACTGGCAGACTGGACGAGAACGAGTTCAAGAGGCACAACGTGAGAAAAGAAACGCTCCAAGAGAAAACATATGTTACGCGTATTCTCACGTTTTCTACAACCTCTACGGAGTGCTTCAAACTGCTTACTTACACTGACTACTGCGTCGGCGGTGCTCCCTCCTGTCCTTTTTGCGCATCGCCCTTCAGCGCGAACGTAATCGCGGGCCCGACGACTTGGCTTGGCGGCTTTACGGTTTGCGGAACGCCAGGAGCAACCACGGTGGACGGTAACACTGGCAATGGATTGGGTTGAGTCGTTCCACTAACTGCACCAGCCCCCCCCCCTACCCCCCCCTGCGCTCTGGCCACCGCCTCCGCCCTCGCTCTGTTCGCCGCCTCTATTTGTTGTGCGCGTCTCTGTTCCGCCTCGGTCCGCGCCTTTTGTGCCAAGCGCTGGCGTTCCACCTCGGCTATTCGTGTCTTCTCTGCTTGTTCCCGGGCCCGGGCCGCTTTCTCCGAAGCATCTCTCCGCTTCGCCACCTCCAACGTCTTCGCCGCGACCAGGTACGTCTCCGCGGGGGCGAGCGTCGGAGGTTTGGGTTTCGTCGACGAGTTTTTGTTTTTGTCATTCTTTTCGTCACTACCATCCTGCGTTCCCTCCCCTCCGTGAACCAAAACCTCCACTCGTTTCCGTTTCGATGCGAGTTCCTCCACGAACGCCTTGACGAATACTTGCTTGGACTCAGCCCATGCCTGTGCGCGCGATCGAACCGGCGCGGAGGTTGAGGCTTCGCGTTCGTCGTTTGTTTTTGTGCCATCGGTTTCAGTCTTTTCCCCATCACCTCCAGGTTGAGCACCAACGACGCTGTAATCGAGTTCCTCATCATCCGGTGCGGAAAAAACGTGGTACGGGAGTAGCCGGGTGATGGCGTCGTCCAAGTCGTGGAACGGGACGTTCACCCCGGGTTGACACGCGCGTTTCGCATCCCGTGAGGCGGACTCCACCGCGTGTTTATGCGCGACATCTAATTTGATCTCGTACGTCTGTTCACTCGCCTCGCCAGCAGAGGCCCCGGGGTTCGCATGCTGGGTCGCAACCACTTGTCCGCCCCCCATCCCTTGCGGCATCGCCATCGCGGAGCCACCGGGAAAGCCTTGCATGGCCCTCGCCTCCGCGCTGCACACACTGAACAACCCTAAAATTGAGAAGACGAGTTGGTTGAGCAGTAAATGACGAGATCCTTGAGTCATGACTCAAGAGTTGCAGATTTCTAGTCGATCTCCACGTGGCGAAATCGCGTCGACCAGACAGAAAGGAAGAAAACGTTGACAAGATGTGTCGTCACTCCTCCCCGGCGCACTCAACACACGCCTCTTTCTTGCAACGGCGACGCGCGCGATGTCGGCGTCGGCGACGCTCGCCCCCCGCGTCGCCGCATCGGCGGTTCGGTCCGCCGCGCGTGACACCGGAGGATGTGTTCCCGGACATAAACACGAATTGGGATATTGTACATTCGTGGGTGCGCGACGCGTCGCAAAGGTCAACTCCCGACGTCGCCTCGCAACGATCAAGGCGTACTTGGACGACCAAAGGACTGGGAACGCGAATGAACAAATCTCTGAGAATACAAACGACGCAACCTCTTTCGTGAATGCGTTCGCAACGCACCTGGCTTCGGTGACCGATCCCGTTGAGCTATATAAGCTCCTGGATTTGCTACCACCAAAGCTAAAGGACGCGCTACACAACCACCCAAGGCGGTTGAGCTTGTTAGAAGTAGTGTTAGACCTCGGAAGGGTACCCATCGCGCGATTCGTGGACGGGGACCAGGAGCTGTCGTCTGAAGTGCTTACGTACGACGACATAGAAGTGGCGCTGAACGGCGTCGGCGAAGTCGGCGGCGACAACCGAGCGGGCGTGAACAAAACGCTGCACAGGGTGAGCGTCATCCGGAACAGAGGTGGTAACGTTGTTGGTCTCACATGTAGGGTAGGGCGTGCTATCGAAGGCAGCGCTGATTTAGTTTCTGATTTATTGCAAACCGGAGTTTCCATTCTGTTATTAGGCAGACCTGGCGTGGGCAAGACGACCGCGATTCGAGAAATCTCCAGAGTGCTATCGGAACAGTGCAGACGCCGAGTCGTCATCGTGGACACTTCCAACGAAATCGGCGGCGATGGTGATATTCCGCACCCCGGGATTGGCTCCGCGAGACGCATGCAGGTACCGTCCCCAGACTCACAGCACCACGTGTTAATCGAAGCCGTCCAGAACCACACCCCCGAGGTTGTCATCGTTGACGAAATAGGCACCGAACTAGAAGCGCAAGCGGCGCGGACGATTTCCCAGCGAGGCGTTCAGATGATCGCCACCGCGCACGGACACACGTTGGAGAACTTGCTGAAAAATCCAACGCTGAATGACCTGGTTGGAGGGGTTGTTTCTGTAACTCTTGGCGACGACGAAGCCCGCCGACGCAGAGTCCAGAAAAGCGTTTTGGAACGCGAAGGCCCCCCCACCTTCGGCGTCGCCGTGGAGATGCTGGAGATTGGAAAGTGGAGGGTGCATTTGGACGTCGGCGTCGCGGTGGACACGTTGTTAGCGGGGTACGAACCGCATGTCGAGATTCGGGCTTTTGACGAAGTCACAGGGAGCGTCATCGCGCAGCCCTGGCTCGGGGATGGAGTAGGGGGGGGCGGGCTGTTTGGAAGCTCTTCGAATGGAGTAGCCGGAAGCACTAATGGAAACTCAGTCGCTGGTCCGTTCGGGTTTGGAGGAGTTAATAACCCAGGACAGTCCATCCCCTCACCTACATACCAGTCGTACGATCGTATTCTTGGCGGGTGGGGTAATACCGGTGCGGGTCCGCCAGTAGGTGCATCCAACGGAATCATAAAGGGAAAAAAAGAAATCTGCGAAACCAGCTCGGGTCTCGCCGCGCGGGAAGTTTCGGAAGCGGCGGAGAGAAGGAGTGAAAATTCTTCAGTCTCTCAAACCACTTCAACTTCGTCCTTTTCATCTGAAGACGACTACCTCCTGGACGGTATTTTCCGCATCTACCCGCATGAACTGGATTGCGATGTGGTGGAGGAGGTTATTACGGAACTTGGTTTGAGTGACAGGTGCGTTTTGACGTCGGTGCTTGAGGAAGCGAGCGCTGTGTTGGCGGTGAAGTCGCGGGTGAAGAATGCTACTTGGCTGCGACACGCGGCGCGCGCGCGGGGTATGCCCATTTACGCGCTGAAAGCGGAGGGCATGCCACAGCTAGCGAGAGCGGTGCAAGCGATGTTAGGGCTGAATGCTTTGGAGAATAATCAAAGCGAGAAGAATGGAGCGAAGGATGGCGATACGGGTGGAGACGCAAATGGTGCGCAAGATTCTGTGAGTTCTTCGAATTCTCCCCCCGCAAAACCTTCCAGCCAGTTGTCTGTGAAACCGAGTGGAGTGCCCAACAACACAAGCGTTGCATCCTCTCCAACTCCTGCTGAGGAAACCGACGCGCTTGAGGAAGTCAGGATGGCGGTAGAGCAATTAGTCATACCGCACCAAGAGCCGGTTGAGCTGTTACCGCGGGACAGGCGGCTGTTGAAAATGCAAGCCGATTTGATTGCTAATGAATACTCGCTGCAGTACGAAGAGTGCGGCGAGGGCAACGCGCGGAGAATACGCATTTTACACACGTACGCGGAGAAAAGGTAGAAGAGTTGTTGTAATAGGGTTGGTATGTCTGTGCGTAGAATTCATAATTAGTCTCTATTTTCTTTCAACACATCGATACGTCATATCTATTTCACGTGGTACCTCAAATCATCGCGCAATATATTCGTCCTTGACCAGGTTGACTACATTGTCGTTTTCCTCCTTTTGTTCCTTCAAACGTCTGGCTACAATCTGCTCCTGCACTAGTTTGCTTTGCTTCGTGAAGTAGTTCCGTCTACAAGCCTCACCGCAGAACCAGGGCTCGGTCGACCCGACGCCGTTCGTGTTGAAGAAGCCTTTTTCGGCTCCGTCGATTTCTATAACGTCGTCTTTGTCTTTTGTTTTCGTTTTTTTCAACTCGTCGTCCCCCGGCCTGCGCTGCGCCCGCACGCCCCGCACCGTCCCAATCTCGTTGCTCGATCGGTTCGGGCGGAACCCCTGTTCATCCGGAGGTGGAGGCACGCTTGCCGGATCTATCTCAACACACGTCAAGTGGTGCGGTCGGTCGCACTCGTCGCAAAGAACGTACCCCTGGTCCGTTACGTGGAAGTTGTTGAACTTACATGTTCCGTATTTGCTCCCCATTTTGGTACACACTTGACGCAGCTTTTTCGGATCCGGCGTGAACCCCTTCTTCGGGTCGAACACGAACCGCCAGAAACACTTTGAGTGCGAAGAAACCCCGACGTTCTCGTCCAAGTCCTTGTCGTCGTAAAAGTGGCACAGCTCTGTGACCTTCAAGTACACTTCTTTGAACTCGGATTGCGAAAACAGCCGGCCGTAACTTTCATCGTTGTCGTGCGACTCGCCGTTTAAGTTTGTGCTTGGGCGCCAAAGCGCTTCCTCGACGCGTTGGTCTTTGCTTCGCACGTCCTTGACTTTCGGGAGCGGGTACTTGGCTTTCGCGAGCCACGCAATCGCGGTTGGGCACACCGCTACCAGCGCGTCCAACGAAACGAACCACTGGAGTGAGTATACCTTTTCGTCGTCACTGGCGCGTTCCTCCGCGAAGTCGTTGAGGTCGGCAGGCTCTTTCATCGTTCGTCGGGCGTTGCTGACGTTTCTTTCGTCGTACTCAGTTCCTCTGATGATTTTGTGTACCCTGGCGAGGTAGTAGGGCGCATGACCCCACTTGAATCGCGCTTCCGGGTTTTGGCCGGAGAATTTGACCATCGAGCCTATTTGCAAGGGTTCCCTGACTCGCGTCGTTTGTGTTCATACGTCAATCTCGCTGCTGCTGGAAGTCACGTCAGTTGGTGCTCGTCTGCGTTCGTCGGACCTCATCGACGAGGCTTGGCGTCGTTCGGTGATCATCTCAGTGCGTTTCTCGTCCCTTTCGCCGGATGCCTATGGTGCCGTTAACTTTGGGTTTGCTCGTGGAGCTGCGTTCCGGGCGATCGACTGGTGCTTTCGTCGCACGACTCCCACTCCCCCCGCTCCCACTCTCCATTCGGTTTAAGCCGGCCATCAGACGATAGTCCCTTCTTTGGACAGCCTTGTTGTGCTTATCGACCGTGGTTTACATGCTCCTCCTCTTGCCCACGCCTCCATTCGGGGACAAGCCCCGGGATTGGCTGGACCCGGAGTTTTTTTTCACCATCCACCTACGCGTGCCCCGCTGTACTGAGCGATCCGTCACCTCGCTCATCGGTTCGTCCGAAGCGAAGCGACTTCTTTTTCTGGTTCGAGACGAGATTCCAGGAAGTTCGATTTTGCCAAACCACGACGGCCACAAAAGCTCCACGTCCACAACTCTCGGCGGCTTATCCAAGACACGACGGACTCACCCTTCGTGCCACGCCTCACTCTCACCCGCACTCCCCGTCCCCCCACGTTCTCGACACCTACCGACCATGCGCGGATCCGAGGACGGGAACGTTTCCGCGAACGAACACGTGGGCTACGTGGGCTGGGGCGCTGAAGGCGCGTCTGCCGAGAACGAAAACCTGGCCTCGAGCTGGCGACGCCGCTCTGTGGATGCCTCTATCCAACGCACTGCCGCTATCGCCGCGGCGAGAGATGCTCCCAAGATGGAACCTGTCCCGCCTGTTTTGTCCGGTAACAGTACGGTTGACAACTCGCCATCGTCCACTACGTTCAACCCCCCTCTGCAAGTTCAAGTGGAAAACCTAAGCCTGTGGGTTCGCCCGGCGTTCCCCAAACCCAACGCGTTTCCAAAAAAAGCGCCACCTGTTGCGAAAAGCGCAACCCAAACGCCACAACAACTGGAAGATATTGCGACTGTCGACATCGAGAAAGCGGAGAGGACAGTGAAGGGCTGCTTTTTGAGTTCAACTACTGGTGAAAAAGAAGTCGACGCCAAAAACCTCGAGTCCAAAAAAACGCAAAACATGGTTCGTGTGCTCAACTCGGTTTCGTTCACCGCGAACCCCGGTGAGTTGCTTGCTGTTTTAGGCCCTTCTGGGTCGGGAAAAACGTCGTTAGTCACTGCTGTGGCTGGTCGAATCAACACGAAAAGCGGTGCTTATGTTTTGGAAGGCTCGACGCGGTTCACAGAGACGTCTCCTTCCAAAACCTCAAACGAAATTTCCTCCGGGACGATCAAGCGCCGGGTCGGATTCGTGACCCAGGATGACTGCATGTTCCCATCTCTGACGGTTTCAGAAACGATTCAATACGCCGCGGCGTTACGGCTTCCGGATGAGTCGAACAACGCTGTCGAATCCCGGACTATAAAAAGAAACGCCGCCGAGTCGGTGATTCAAACTTTAAATCTCGAAAGCTGCGTCAACACGCCCATTGGTGGTGTTTTTTCCTTTCCTGGAAGAGGCATATCCGGAGGCGAGCGTCGGAGGGTTTCAATCGCAGTTGAGCTGTTAACAAAGCCCTCAGTGCTGCTGCTTGACGAACCTACTAGTGGGCTAGATTCTACGGTGGCGAATACTTTGGTCAAGACGTTGTCGGGTTTAGCGAAAGGCGTTGACGGCGATGCGCTTTCCCAACGCACGGTGGTGATGACCATCCACCAGCCAAGCTCACGAGTCGTGACGGAATTCGACGTTACCCTGTTCCTGGCGAAAGGACAGAAGGCGTACTACGGCTCGGTGAAAGGCATCAACGCGTACTTCGTGGAGGGCATAGGCGTCGTTATGCCCTTCGGATGCAACCCAGCTGATGACTTCGCGTTGGACGTCTGTAATGGCGAGGTCGACGGGTACGAAGCGTTACGGGGAAAAAGTCAAGCCTCCAATAGTGTCGATCCTGACCTCGCATCAAAGTCTGCCATCGTGGAAACCGTTTTGGCCGCGAGCTCGCGGCACCCCAGCCGCGTCGGCGACGACGGCGAGGAGGTTCCGGAGTTTGTCGCGGTGGCCCTTGACTCCGACGCGTCAGATAACACCGGTAAAAGTCCTGTTACACCTGGTAATACACCTGGTACTACTTGTGCTACTTCAGACCAAGACCCTGTGAAACGCTTCGCGACAAGCTGGCTATCACAGACAGCTGTTCTGTTAAAACGAGCGCTCACCGCAAGACGCGAAGGCTTTTTCGATAAGCTGAAAATCGGGCAGATATTAGTAGTCGCGTTTCTGGTTGGATTGTTATGGTTCGACCGAGGCAACACAGTGGGAATCAACTCCGTCGGCGACATCTCAGGCGTGCTGTTCTTCGAGCTTCTGTTCATTTCGTTCTTGACCCTGTTTTCGAGCTTGTTCACGTTCCCGGATGAAAAAGCGGTGGCGCTGAAGGAGCGCCAAAGCGGCGTGATTCGAGTTTCCTCGTACTTCGTCGCGCGAACCCTGGCCGACGTCCCGGTGGACCTCTTTTCCCCCACACTTTTCGTCCCCATCGTTTACTGGATGGCCGGGTTGCGTGGGTCACCTGTCGCGTTCATCACACACCTACTAGTAGTGTACCTGATCACGTTAGTATCCTCCAGTCTGGGGCTGTTCATCGGGTGCATCGCGCCTAATCAGAAACAGGCGCAAACTTTTGCGAGCGTCATAATGTTAGCGGTCATGTTGACGGGCGGCTTTTACTTTGACAAAACCCCCACCTGGCTGGACTGGACCAAGGAAACCTCGTTCGTCAACCACGCGTACGCGGCGCTGTTGAAGATCCAGTTTCCGAACGGGGGCGAGTTTCCGTGTTTTCAGGGGGAACGGGAAGCCCTTTTGAGCGGAACGAGCGGTGCCACCTCAGAAGCAGTTCCAATCGGGCTCGACGGTGCTGTCGAAACTTCTAAGACTGTCTCCTGCTACGTCTCTGACACGCAACAGCTGTCCTTCGTGGACTTGAGTGAGTCGGTCGGGGTTAACGTCGGGTCGTTGGCGTGTATTTTCGTAGGGCTGAGGGCGGCAACGTACCTGGCGCTGCGGTTCGTGACGCTGACATCGCGGTGAGACGAGATTTTGCGAGACCTTTCAAGGACTAGATTGTTGCAGTATCAAACAACTTCCATACGTTTCAAAAGCACCGGTCAAAAGAACCGGTCAGCTACAGGTCTTTTGAACATTCTGGATTTTGTCGATTTAGGCGGCTCTCTAAATGCACTCGTCCCGCCCGCGTCATCGTTACTCGACCGACACGCCGCGCACGTGCTAGGGTTGGTTCGTTCGCGGTCGATCGCGTACGAGGTCCGGAGTGGGCGAGAAAGGTTTGCCAAGAAGGTCGGTGGAACCGAGGGGTGTGTGGGAGCCTGTCACTTGTCGAATTCAGTCCAAACCGTTGGAAACAGAGTTCGTTGAAAAATTGTGATTCGCCGACCCGTGTGTCGTGGTGTTCAATAACCCGCCATGGAGTACCGCAACCAAAATCGAGGCCCGCCTCAATCGGAACGCCCGGTTTCCACCGGCAGGGAGCAGCGCGGCTATGACAACGAACCCGAACGTGAGGACACGGTTTCCGAGCGCTCCTACTCAGAATCCGACAGAGATTCTGTTGATTCGCGACTGAGCGACGACGACAAGCCGTTGACCCCCGAGGACCGCGCTCTTCTTGAAAAGATGGAAGCCGAAGCTGCCGCGGACAAGGACGCGGACGCAGAGGCGATGGCGAAGCTGGATAAGATCGAACGGCGAAGGCGCAAGACCCCGCTGGGGCTGGTTGCTAAAGTTTTCGCAGCCCCCATGCTTTGGCTGGAGCAGGTCTACGCCAACCCGAACTCGCTGATGACTTTCCACCCAAAATCCGAAATCAGGATGGCGTGCGACAAGCTAAGGCAAACACCGTCGTTCGAGATGTTCATCTTCGGGTGCGTGATAATTAACGGCGTGATTATCGGGCTCCAGAAACCAGACGCGCAGATGGACGCGGGCGCTTCTGCGATTTTGCCAGTAGCGCTGAGCACCACGATGCAAGCTATCTTTCTCGTGGTCTTCACCCTGGAGGCGGTGGTGAAGATCATCGCCCTTGGCTTCTTGATCGGCGAGAACACGTATCTGCGCGAGTACTGGAACATGCTCGATTTCATCGTCGTCGTGGCGGGGCTGGTTGACTTGGTGAGCAGTTCGGCGGGCGCGGCGTTGAGTCCGTTGCGTTTGATTCGTACCCTACAACCGCTGCGAGCGCTGAACAAGTTCAGAAGCGGCCGACTGGTCCTGGAAACCCTAGGCCAGTCGCTCCCGATGCTGATGGACGTTGTCCTGTTCATGCTGTGGTTCGTCGTCTCCATGACCGTCATGGGCACGATGTTCTTCGGAGGAACGATGACCGGGCGAAAATATTACCCGCGAAGCGAGTTTGAGAGTTTATCCACGAACCCTATTGTGTACGACGAAGGCGGTGCTACGCGCACGGAAGCTGAGTTCGACCTCGCCCGAAACGGTTACTTCCCCCAAGCCTGCGTCGCGTTACTGGACCAGTGGAAGACCAATAATTCCCTAGGCACGGCGTCAGGCACGGACAAGCTAGTCGCGGGGTTCACTACCCCGAGCGACGAAGACATGTGTCTGTACACGAGCTATGATAGGAAAGACAGCGAGGTGCTGAATTACTCAAGTTCCGTGACTATAACGACGAATGCCACCACGAACGTCACCACCACAACAAATTACTACGGTTATGATCAACCCTTCCTGTGCTGCGACTCAGACCTGGCGCCCTTCGATGACTACGTTCGGTTCGACAACTTCGCGCAGGGCGTTTTCGTGGTATTACAAATGATGACTGTGGACGGTTGGAATGAAGTGACGTGGCCTATGTGCGACACGAACGGTTTTGTTAAGCCGTTTCTGTTCGCCGCCGCGGTGGTGGTGATTGGGGGGTTCGTAGTTATACAGCTGTTTACAAGTGTGATCTGCGCCACGTTGGGGGACGTGAACCAGGACACCGAACGCGTTGTCACGGAACGCAACGACGTCGACGCTGTGGTTGGGGCCGCGCTCGGCCACCACGTCGGGGGGCTGAAGAACAACGAAGCCGCGGCCGCGATGGCGGCGATTGACAATGAGTACCAGGAAGCGGAGCTC
>MDSY01117119.1_pt1 | contig 19058 bp, 17 predicted proteins | sample 811131 | NCBI WGS metagenome assembly MDSY01 (sample SAMN05326643, study PRJNA326480) | marine metagenome | isolation source: seawater | place: Atlantic Ocean: South West | collected 2010
AATTGAGTGAGAATAAAGGAAGTAGTATAAATATTTGTTTGTAAGTGGATATTTAGGTTCAGAAAACTGAGTGGGGATAGGGAAGTTTTTATCAAAAAATAGATAATTTCGCTAATTAAGGTATTTTTTTAAATGAATTTATACTTGGAAAATAATAGCTTACTTAAATATGAAAGTCTCTAAATAAGAGCTTTTTAACCCAAACAAAGTCCAAAAACGACGGTATTGGTTTTTAGTCTAGGTTCAACTTAAATATACTTCGCACCGCTCGAGTAATATTTAAAAAGTCGATATTTTTTTTAACACCATTAGGAGAAGGTAATCAGGGTGTAAATCTAAATTGCATCAAAAACTATAAGTCTCAATGGAGTTTGGTGCAAACAAATCGTTGACTTTTAATTCACGTTTCGACAGCCCCTGATTATAATGATGCTTTAGAAATACCGCCAAAGCGTTGCGATTGGAAAAATCCAAGCCATAGCTCCAAAAGTTGTTACCCATAATTGCTTTTATAGCGTCTAAATGGTCCTCAACAAAAGGCATTGTGACCTTCGTTGCCGAAGTGTCTGCCAGTTCTCCCTCTGCTATATCTTTTGCTGTATTAAAAGCTTTACATAGGGCTTGAGAAAGAAAGGGATGTTCCTCCCAAAGCCTTTTTCTAATACCCAAAACATGCATGATTGGGAAAATTCTTGTTCTTTCAAAATACTCAAGACCTACATCAATAGAGTTATCGAACAGACGTTTAATTTTATTACTTGGTTCAAAAAAACACTTCGGCGCTCGCGGACCTATAAACCCATCAATTTCACCATCTAGAAGCATCTGATTTAAAGTATTTTCGTTACCTGCAGCCTGAATCTTTATGTTATTCGGAAGTTCAAGCGGCAATTTTTCAGGCCTCACAGGTCGATCCATCCCCCCCCTAACCCAAATAATTTCTGATGGCTTCACACCGAACTCATCTTCCAAAAGTGCTCGCACCCAAACATTTGCTGTTAGCTGGTATTCCGCTATACCGATGCGCTTTCCCTTTAAATCCTTGGGGCTTTTTATATTAGAGAGCCGGGTCACATAAATTGAAGAATGACGGAAAGCTCGCGATAAAAAAATTGGTAACGCAATGTAATGATTTTGCTCTTTAGCAACTGAAACAGCATAGCTTGCTAGGGATAATTCAGTAACATCAAAATCTGCATGACGAAAAGCTCGGAAAAACATCTCTTCAGGTGTCAGGGTCATAAATAAAGGTTTTACACCATCAATTTGAACACGGCCATCTACCAAAGGGCGAGTCCTATCATAGTTTCCAACTGCAATCGATAAAGGCATCGTCATGTCAGGTTTCCTACCTATTAAACCAAATTAGGATGGCCGTTCACTGGAATTTGTCTGATTAAGTCCACAGCGCTGCCATTTTTTGACGAATTTAAAAGTGCGTCACAACATTCTAAAGTGCCAAGTGCCCATGAAGCAGTTTGCAATGGACTTATCCCTTTTGTTACTAGGTCAACCAAGGCATCACATACTATTTGTCGCGAAAAACCTTTTGGGGTTGCTACATTCTGCACAAATTTTCCATCTTCATGATACACTTCAACCCGGTTGTTAAAAACAACTAAATCCGCTTTTTCTAATGAAACTTTCCAAACTCCAAAATGTTCGTTGCCATCTGCAGGCTTTGTAACACCACGGGACTGACGCATGACTTCAAGCCCCTGATAACTTCTAATTTTTTTTAGGTCAGCTTCACTGTTCTTAGCAAGTTTTGCAAGAATGCGCCTTGATGCTCCAGGATCAATAATTTTTTTGTGACCTAATTCAGAGATATTGTTCATCTCTATATCTGAATCATAAAAATCATTTCCAGAGTACGTTAGGTTGGCAACCGCACCACCCTGAAAGGATATCATAGTCGTATAGGCCGTTTCCGACTTTCGGCTTTGATCCCAAATCCCCGTATAGCCAATTAATGTTTCACCAATGCCACCAGCAAAAGCCCGAGCAACATCAAATTGATGCGCTCCCTGCGAATAGATAACTCCACCACCGCGCGATGTGTCTAGTTCCTCCGGACGCCTGGGGCGATACATAAAATTGGTATGATATGATGATTGAACCAACTTAACTTTACCAAAATCACCCGACTTTATAAGAGATAGCGCTTCCAACACAGCGGGATCAAAACTATGGCTCGGCCCCACAATCACACCACAGCCACTTTTACTACTTGCTTCAACAATCAGATGGGCATCTTCCATTGATACTGACATTGGCTTTTCTAATAAAACTATTTTTCCAGCCTCCAATGCCGCAACAGCGTGTTTAGCATGATGCTCATGAGGCGTTGCTACGTATACAACATCTAGATCCGTATCGCATAACATTTCATCATATTTTTTATAGGTGTCACCACCAAAGTCTTTTTTAAATCTTGTACGGGCCTCAACACGAGAAGAACATGCGGCCCACAATTTAATATTATTATTAGCAATAAGAGAAGGTAACGTGAGCATAAATCCACGGCCAAGGCCTATAACACCAACCTTTACTTTTTTGTTATTAGACAGCTTAGATATCAAGCTCTAACACCCCTTTTGCACGAGAAACGCATATCATTATTTTTTTGTTTTTTTCTCTATCTTCAAGGACTAAGTCACGATGATCTATTTCTCCTGAAGTATAACTAGTCTTGCAGCTACCACATGTTCCACTTTCACAAGATGATCGCAGGGCTAAACCATTGTTTCTTAGAACCTGGAGTATCGTTTGATTTTCCGCAACATCAAAAACATCGCCATTCGTAAGTTTTACCTGAAACGGTTTATCATCGTTCCGTAAAATTGTTACCGGCTTAAAATCCTCAAATTTAACCTGATGCTCCGGCCAATGCCCTGTCATATCCTCAACATCTTCCATCAGGTTTTTTGGACCACAACAATAGATCAACCTGTCATCTGGAGTTTCAACTATTGGCCAAAAGTCATATAGATTTTCTTCTTGTCCTCCATCAAAATGCATTATGCACTCACCCCCCAAAAGGTTTACTTCCTCACAAAATGCCGTTTCAGTAGCGTCTCGAGCACAATATATTAATGTGTAGGGTTTACCTAAATTGTCTAAATGCCGCGCCATAGGCAAGATTGCTGTTATGCCAATACCACCGGCTATTAGAAGGTAATTATCTGCATCAATTAAAGGAAATGAGTTTTTGGGAGGTTGACAATTTACCGTCGCACCCAATTCAAGTTGATCTACAATCCAGGCAGATCCCCCACGACCTGTTCTTTCAGCTTTAACTCCAAGCTGCCAAACCGCATCAATAAAAAGGTTGGCCACAGAATAATTACGCCAACCATACGGCGTCTCTAAACTGATGTGCGAGCCCGGCCCAAAATTTGGTAAATTCTCATTAGATGATAGTTGTATCACGCAGCAATCCGATGATACGTTATATTTACTACTTACTGTAAGCTTCAAATATTCCATTTAAACTCTACCAGCTTGCTAATGTGAATTTTAAGGTTTGACTTTTTAATTAGATATCTAATAATAATTATAGGTCGTCAAGTTATTATGTGAGATTACAATGATCACTGAGGAAGAAAACAAACTTCTGTGCGAAGTTGAAGGTCAAGCTCCAATGGGACAGATGATGCGTCATCATTGGGTTCCTGCACTAATGTCAGAGGAGTTAATAATTGACGGTAAGCCTGTGCGGGTGCGTTTGTTTGGTGAGGATCTATTAGCGTTTAGGGATACAACTGGAAAAGTTGGGTTAATAGATGAATTTTGTCCTCACAGAGGACCATCACTATTCTTTGGAAGGAATGAAAACTGTGGTTTAAGGTGTCTTTACCACGGCTGGAAATTTGACATCAACGGAAACATCATGGAGATGCCTTCGGAGCCTCCAGAGAGCCAGATGAAAAATAGGTTAAAAATAAAATCCTACCCCACTAATGAAGCGGGAGGATTTGTTTGGGCATGGATGGGGCCTATCGAAAAAATTTCAGAATTTCAACAGCCACCATTTGCACCAGATGAAAATACAAAAGTCTCAATAACAAAAATTAAAATTCCTTGTAATTGGTCACAAATTCAAGAAGGCCAGATTGATTCTGCACATTCCTCTTCTCTTCATTCGTCTGATATGTTGCCCGCAAGAGTTGAAACTGCTGGTGCAACAAATACTCACTGGACAAGACCATCCACAGACAAGTCACCAAGAATTTTCATTCAACGTACCCCATACGGATTCCGATATGTTGCTGTTAGGCGCCCAATAAAGGAGGCACGAGTTAAAGATTACCTTCGGATAACTGTTTTTCTTGCGCCGTTCATATCTTTAATACCACCTAATGACTTATATAACGTGTGTTCAATTAATATCCCAGTAGATGATAATAATACTTGGTTTTATTTTGTCGCCTGGGGAGATAAAAACTGTATTGATACAGAGGACTGGCGGGCGTTCAACCATGCCGTCGTTGGCCCTAACCTTAACGAGGATTACTCGACAAAAAGAACACTACAAAATGATTTTCTCCAAGACCGTGATGCTATGGTTGCTGGAAACTTCACCGGAGTTCCAGGGATACCAAACCAGGATATAATTATGTGGGTCTCAATGGGAAAATGGCCTAAACGTCACGAAGACCACCTCGGTGCAAGTGATCTTGCAGTTGTTGAGTTTCGGAGACTGATGGTTAAAGCTGTTAAGGATTTTATTAACGAAATAGGGCCAGCCATTGGCACCGTTGACTGTAATATACCACATCGTGAGATATCGTCTTGGCAAGGTATTGTTCCAAAAGGCGCAGACTGGCTGGAATATGGGATGGGTGAAAATGAGGCAGCTGCAATTAAGGAAATAAAAGCTGAAGCTTTATAAATTTAAAGTATTAACTTTGATCACCAATATTTCCTATTTGCCTGGTCGATGGCATAGACAAACCTATCTCTAACGATTTTTGTTCGTCGCATGCTAAATTTTCTGACATATGCAAAAGTCCCTGCCTTAGCATATTTTGCATCTCCAAAGACAATCCCTCAGCTGCGATATTGTTTACCTCTACAGCCATTGGCTCTAGTTTGGACCGTAATAATTTTCCAGTATTAGAGAGATAAACGTAATTTTTCTTTTTATCTCCATCTTTTTGAATGCGGGTCACCAGGTCAGCATCTTGCATCTTGTTAAGCGCAGAATGAACAGTTGGCTCCATGACACCTAATCTGCGTGATAACTCACGTTGTGTGATGCCGTCCGTTTCCCAGAGAATGCGAAGATAAGTCCAATGCCCAAAACTGACGTTATACTCCACCAAACGGATTTGTAGGCAGCGAGAAAACCCGCGTGACAATGTACGTACTAGGTGTGCTATCCTTTCGTCTGGTTTAAGTTCACTACTAACCAAATTCTTAAATCCTTTTCATCACTAAAAGCCACTAACCATTTTTATAAACAAACTTATGAAGCTATTTCTTTGCACCAGAAGTCCCATGCTCGTTTAATTTGAGGGTTAATGCGGGAAACAGAAGCTTTGCTTTCTCCCGCGCTGATTTCTTTGATCGCACCCAATGTATTGGCTTGCAACTGGATGCGAGCATTAAGATCAGTACATATAGCACGGTAAACTGCTTGCGGAAGGCTTGAGCCAACTATGGTTACACCGTGCCCTCGCATTAAAATAACGCTCCCTAAAACAAGCTCTGATGCCATGACACTGGCCATTTTCATATCTGTTATCAATAAATCAGCACAGTCGCCATAATGTATTTCCATATCAAAAACTGGTACCTGTTGGCCTAGAAACCCTGCCATATGCCAAAAAGCCTGTCGAGAGTGATCCTGTGAAATACCAAACGAAACGATGGTTTGAGAATACGAATGTACAATAGCAACAACATCTGGTCGATTTTTATATATTGCTGCATGGATGTAACGCTTTAGGCATAGATCTTGAGCCGTACCCTCATAAGCCTCTCCTCTTAAATCATGTCTAATAATATCTTCAACAGCTACCAGACTGTGAGCAACATTGCGAGACAGCCAAATATTTGATCATTATCGTGACTTCGTACTGATACATGCCCAAAACCATCTACTATCCCATACTTATACAGAATATGATTAGATTTTCTCATTGATTCCGGACCAGCTTCGTTCCAATTACTATTATTTTCAATTTCAAACAGACTTAATCCTAACAAATACGTAAAATGGTAGATGACATAAAAGCATTACTACTATTCATCTGTAGGCTCCCCGCTAGCTTTTGAAAAAGAACAAAACAAGTAATAAAACTAGTAAATATATTTAAACTTGACAAATCAATCAATTTTCGTTGAACTTTGATTAGAGATCTAAGTATAGTATACTGGCTGGTATTCAAGGGTTTTGAATGCAGCAAAATGGGAGAATAATTATGAGATTTCAAATAAATTTATTAGGAAGCCTACTAGGCTTATTTTTAACAATATCGCCTGGTGCTTACGCTGGTTATAATATTACCCTATGCGGTGCGAGTCCTGGTGGGCTGTGGTCGATGCTAGGCGCCGGTGTAGATGCGGCTGTGAAAGCAGCGCATCCTGGGTCAATTGTAACTTACCAAACTTCTGGTGGAGGTTTTGCAAATGTGGCCCTACTGAAAGATGAAAAATGTGATTTAGCCCTAGTACATGATGCTGAGGCAGTACTGGCAAGGGATGGTCTGCAACCCTTTAATGAGCCAATTGACAGTATTCAAACAGTTGCAGTTATGTATACTTGGGCTCCGATGCAAATGATTATGAATAAGAAATTTGCAGATAAATATAAAATCACTAAGCTTTCAGACATTGCTGAGCAAAAGGTTCCTGTACGAGTCATACTTAACAAGCGAGGAAATGTTGCGAGCCAAGTTGGAGAGGCTATGTTAACAGCAGCTGGCGCAAGTCCTGACAAAATTAAATCGTGGGGCGGTGATGTTGTTTACGCAGCATCAAAAGAACAGGGTGAGTTAATGCGAGATAGACGTGCAGATGTGATTTTAAATTCGTTGTTTGTTAATCACAGATCTATACGTCAACTCGCGAGTGCAATCGACGTAACTTTAATTAGTATCGATCCAAACGTTGTTCAATCTGTCTCAGATAAATGGAGTATAGGGTCATATACAATCGGAAAAGATGCCTATGAGTGGTCGAACCAAAATGTTACCACACTAACACTTTCAGCGCAGCTTTTTGTCAATAAGAACGCTGATCCAGAAATGGTAAATGATGTTACGCAAGCCCTGGTTGATCATATTGAATTAGTACGAGGCGTACATAAAGCTATGAAGCCTCTTTCAGTAAAACTTATGAAGAGTTCCAAGGCTATAGAGTACCATCCAAATTCCAAAGCAGTTTATAAATAAGATTGCAAAATTATTAGGAAGGGTCACACAAAGTATTTGTGGCCCTTTTTTAATTTTGTGAAAAGAATCTGCGGACACAGCATCCAGAAAGATGAATTTGCCAATGTCATTTTTATCAATTGCATTTGATACAGGACATCGTCGTCAACTTGTCGGACTACCCAAAACACTCTCTGAGCTCTTGGCAGCAGTAGTTACAGTTTGGGTAGTATATTCAGCTTCAGTGTCAAAGATGGATGTCCTATCTATCACCATAAGCTTTTATGCTGGGATGCTTGCTTTAAGTTTTCTGTTCGTCTCCCCCAGTACAAAAAAGGAAACATCTCCACTTTTATTCGACTGGGCACTCAGTATTTTGGCTATATTGTCGGGGGTATATTTCCTCTGGAACTCTGATGTAATTGCGCAAAGGATCACGTTATTTGATCCCCTAACCCAGTACGACCTGACTTTTTCTAGTTTAATTGTTTTATTAACCTTTGAAGCCATGCGTCGATCTGTTGGCTTAGGGTTAACAGTGATAGTTCTTGCGTTCATAACTTATAATTTATTTGGCCATCTACTTACAGGTGCGTTCTCTCATGGTTACATTGATCTTGAACATTTTTTAGATGTATCGATACTCACTACTGACGGCCTTTTTGGAGTTCCACTCAGGGTAGCTGGAACCTATGCATTTTTATTTGTGTTATTTGGTACTACTTTGGAGCGCTGTGGAGGTTCAGAGTTTTTTTTTAATCTTGCAGCAAGTCTAACAGGCCGCTCACCTGGTGGACCTGCTAAAATTGCAGTCATCTCATCAGGCTTGTATGGTACAATTTCTGGAAGTCCCACCTCAGACGTGGTGACCACCGGCGCAATAACAATACCGATTATGAAACGACTGGGTTATCAAGCAAGGTTTGCCGGTGCGGTTGAAGTGGCCGCCTCCACAGGCGGGAGCTTACTGCCACCAGTTATGGGTGCGGCAGCTTTTATAATGGCGGAATATACAGGTATTGCCTACCGTGAAATTGCATTAGCAGCCCTAATTCCAGCCTTTTTATATTATTTACCTATTTACTTGCAGGTTCACTTAAGAGCAAAAAAAACCGGTCTTCAGGGTTTAGCAGCACACGAAATTCCACCATTTTTTCAAACCCTCTCTCAAGGGTGGCTTTTTATTCTCCCATTAATAGCAATCTCATATAGCCTTATTGACGGCTACACCCCCTCCTTTTCTGCTATTTATGGTATTATTACCGTTCTTTTTGTTTCACTTTTTAAACACATTACCCGTTTAAATATTACGGACTTATATCAAATTTTAGTTACTGCAGCTATACGAATGGTGCCTGTAGCAGGTGCATGCGCTGCTGCCGGTCTTGTAATTGGCGGCATCACAATGACTGGGCTTGCTTCAAAGTTCAGTTATCTAGTGTTTATTATAGCCGGAGACAGCGTTTACTTATCAGTAATCGTCGCGGCAGCTGTAACTCTACTGTTGGGGCTAGGAATGCCAACACCAAGCGCTTATATTTTGGCAGCAGTACTCATCAGCCCCGTTTTGATTGGGCTACAAATACCTGTTTTATCAGCTCATCTGTTCTTATTTTATTTTGCTGTAATGTCAGCACTAACACCGCCTGTTGCTGTGGCGGCTTACGCAGCTAGCGCACTTGCAAATGCTAACCCATTAGAGATCGCTTTAAGTGCAGTTAAAATTTCATTAGGGGCGTTTATTGTTCCATTCGCATTTTTATTTAATCCACCTTTAATTCTTGTTGGCTCAATATCAGATATTATTATTGCTTTTACTTTTGCCTCTGGCGGCCTGGCGTTAGTATCTATTGCGGTTGAGCGGTATTTTTGGTCAGAAATTAAAACCTGGAAATCCTGGTGTATAGCCTTTTGTGGAGTAGGAATGCTATTACCTGACTGGAGGTTTGCATCAATGTTTATTGTTGTAATTGCTCCAATTTTAATCAGTCTTTACAGAAAAAATTGAAGCCAATTCACTTTGTCATATTAAAATGGATATGTTTTTCTTGGGTGAAACTTAACAATTCCTCTAGGCACTCCTCACGGCCCATACTTGATTGCTTTTGCCCACCAAATGGAGTTCCAAGGAAATGTCGGCCAACTTCATTAACCCATATGTAACCTGCCTCAACCTGTCGAACAAACTGATGAGCTTTTTGCAACTTATTTGTCCAGATTGAACATGTTAAGCCATATTTCAGACCGTTGACTTCTTTAAGCATTTTTTCTTCATTATCCCATATCGAAACGGCGTGAACTGGACCGAATATTTCTTCATTCGCAATTCGCATTTCATGGGTAACTTCTGTAAAAATTGTAGGCTCAACAAAAAAACCATTTTTTAAAATAGGATTACCAGATTGTTTTCCTCCACATACAAGGACAGCACCCTGTTCTTTTGCACTTTTAATAAAACCCATTACTCTATCTAAATGTTGTTTGCTAATAAGTGCGCCCATTGTAGTATTAGGGTCGGACGGAATACCAGGTTCAAACTTACTCGCATATTCCTTTAAATACTTAAGAAATTCTTTGTATATGGACTTGTGAATAAACGACCTGCTGGTCGAACCACACGACTGACCACACCAGCCAAAGTTCATACCTGTAACTGTAGCTTTAGCCACAGCTTTTGGATCAGAATCTGGAAATGCTATTAATGCATTTTTACCACCCAATTCCAGCAGTACAGGCTTAATAGTCTCGGCAGCTGATCTAAGAACGGCTTTGCCAGTTTCCACTGATCCAATCAACGCAACTTTCGCAACATCTTGATGCATAGACAATGCGCGCCCAGTATCCGTGCCACCAGTGATAACATTAAAAACCCCAGCAGGAAACAGGCCCTCTAAAAGTTCCGCTAATCTAAGACCAGACAACGGAGCTTGCTCAGGTGGTTTTACAATAATGCTGTTTCCGGCCACCAACGGTGCCGCTGCCTTTGCTGCATTGAACATGAACGGATGATTAAACGGATTAATTCGAACAACAACACCAACTGGTTCACGAATTGATAAATTTAATTCATTTAGGCCCGCAGGTACGGTAGCGCCCTTCATCTCTGTCACAAGGCCAGCAAAAAAATCTATCAACTGTACTGACATTTTTTGATCTAACTTTAATTCGGTAACTGGGTTCCCACCATCTACAGAATCCAAAAGTGCAAGTTCTTCACTGTTTTTCTCCACGATGCGAGCCATCTCACGAACTATGCGTGCGCGCTCTAATGGCTGCACCTGTCGCCACTCATGAAATCCTTTTCTTGCAGCTGATACTACTTTATCGACATCGTGGTCTGAAGCTACGGGTACCAATCCAAGACTTTCACCTGTCGATGGGTTAAAATTTTCCACCATTAATGAATCGATTGGATCCACCCAGCTGCCACCATAAAAAAAACTTCTTTTGGAGGGAAGAACATCTACTATTTTCATAATTAAAATACCCTAAAAAGTTTAACTGCTAGCTAAAGTTTTAGCCATGTGTGGCCCCACCATCGACCGTCAGCGTTTGCCCTGTAATAAACTTTGATTCAATAGAGGAAAAAAACAAAACGGGCCCAACCAAATCATCTGGAGAGGCGGGCCTCTGAATACATTGACTCTTAATTATGTTTATTTTCTGCTGTGGTGTTATCGTTAAACGCTCGATTTCTGTGAATGTCGCACCTGGCATGATAGCATTTACGTTAATCCCAAATTCACCTAATTCTCTAGCCATTGAACTTGTCATACCAACAAGAGCAGATTTTGACGCAATGTAGTGTGTATAATTCGGGCGACCCATTGTTACGGCCGCAGAGCTTATATTAATTATCCGTCCCCATCTATTTTGTTGCATAACAGGTGTCACTGCACTTGAACAATGAAACACACCGTTTAAATTTACTTTTATTACTGCATCCCATTCTTCATTTGAAATTTCAAAAAATGGTTTCATTGATAAGGTAGAGAATATTGCAGCATTATTGACCAAAACATCGATACGCCCGTACTTTTGTTCCGTAGCTTTAGCCATCTCGAGAGTTGACTGGGGTTCACTCACATCAACTTCCATCCAGAAAGCCACACCACCTAATTCTGTTATTTCTTCAACAACCATTTTGGCTTTTTCTAAATTGAGGTCTGCGACACAAACCATTGCGCCATTATGTGCAAATGCTTTTGCATAAGCACGGCCCAGGCCTTGGCCACCACCAGTGACAATTACACTCATTCCTTGAAAGTTATACTTGGTATTTTCCATCTTTCCTTGTATGTCCATTGTCCCAGCTTTTTTAATTAGAAAAATTTAATGTTTGATTAGATACCAAGATATTTTGCTTTAAGCTCAGGATCTTTCAAAAGCTCTGATGAGCCACCATGCCAGGCAACCACGCCCTTATCTAGAATATAGTGGTGATCCGAAAGTTTGGCCAAGGCTGTTATGTTTTTATCCACTACAAGGATCGACTGACCACTTTCTTTCAAGGCATAGAGGCAGTCCCAAATCTGCTTTCTAATAATTGGAGCCAAACCTTCAGTTGCTTCGTCTAATATTAACAATCTAGGATTAGTCATCAGCGCTCTGCCTATAGCTAACATTTGCTGTTCACCCCCAGACAGCTGACTACCTAAATTCTCTAAACGCTCACTTAGTCGAGGAAATAATTTTAATACCTTTTGTTCTGTCCAGCTGCTGTCCTTATTGTGACGCGGTGGCCGATAAAATGTTGTAAGGTTTTCTTGAACAGACAAATTTGGAAATATTTGTCGTCCCTCAGGTACAAGGCCAATTCCTGATTGTGCTATCTCGTGAGAGTTTGTAGTTGCTGATGAGACCCCAAAACGTTTTATCACGCCTGAAGTTGGGAGTAATTGTCCCATAATCGAACGAATTGTTGTTGACTTACCCATCCCATTTCGTCCCATCAATGAAACACATTGACCAGCATCTATTTTTAAATCAATTCCAAAAAGCACTTGACCGGCCCCATAACCCGCTTCTACTTTGGTAAGCTCTAAAATCATTCGTCGCTCCCGAGGTATGCCTCTCGTACAAGCTTATCATTACTAATCTCATCAGGTTTGCCAGAAGCTATTAAAGCTCCTTCAACTAAAACGCTAATGCGATCCGCCAGTTCGAATACCACGTCCATATCATGTTCAATCAGCAAAATAGTGGTATCGCCTTTTAAAGCTGCAATTACCTTAGTCATCGAAATTGTATCCACAGGGCCAGCACCCGCCATAGGCTCATCGAGCAAAACTAGAAGTGGCTCCATTGCTAAGGCCAATGCAAGTTCTAACAATCGCCTTTCTCCATGGGCCAAGTCAGATACTTTTCTATTAGACATATGTTCCATACCAACCTTTTTAAGGATGGAAAGGCCACCATCAATAAGACGTGGGTCTGAAAAAGCAGGTCTAAAAAACCTAAACGTTTCTCGTGTTTGAGAGATTTTAGCAATGATTGCATTTTCCAGTACGGAAAAATCCATTAAAACATTACTTATTTGAAAAGAGCGACCTATGCCTAACAAGGCCCTATCCGAAACAGACGCATTATTAATAATGTTACCATCCAACAAAATTTCACCTAAGTCTGGAACTAAGTCTCCAAATATTTGACTAATCAGTGTTGTTTTTCCAGCACCGTTTGGGCCAATCAATGCATGAATTTCGCCTGTCTCAACTTTTAATGTTACATTATCTGTAGCCTTCAGTGCACCAAAATGTTTTTGAATTCCGCGCAATTCTAAAACTGGCTTTGTCATATTTTAACCTTGTTGAAACCAATTTTAAATCTAGAGTCCAATACTCCCATCAGTCCTCCTTTGCCAAACAGTACCACTACTATTAGTAACGGGCCAAATATTACCATCCAGTTTTCTGCTATGGAAGGAAAAATAATATGCAGAAGATCTGGCAAAAACTCTTCCAATAATAAAAAAACTATAGCTCCAACAAGTGGTCCAGCTAAGTATGTTAAACCACCCAAAATAATTATAATCATCAAATCGCCAGACCTGGTCCAATGCATAATATCAGGTGAAACAAACTCCTGCCAAGAAGCAAATAGGCAGCCCGAAATACCGCAAATAATAGCTGAGATTACATAACCTGTGATCTTAAATTTTAGGGGATTTAAGCCCATCGCTTCAACACGGTTTTCGTTAGATTTAATTGCCTGAAGTATGACACCAAATCTTGATCTTATTAACAACATTAACATGGTACTAACAATTGCTAAAGTAAAAAATATAAGATAATATAGCCTTAAAGGTTCGTATAGATCGATGAAAATAAAATCTGAGCGATCCATAATTAGCCCATCATCACCACCAAATTGCTCGAGGCTGACAACAAAGAAATAGAGCATTTGCGCAAAAGCCAATGTGATCATAATGAAATAAATTCCACTAGTCCGTAGAGCTAAAAACCCAATAACTACACCCAGCACTCCACAAATCAACACCGAAAGGAGTAACTGATACCAGCCATTATCAATACCATAATACTGACTAATTCCGGCACAATATGCACCGATGCCCATAAAAGCAGCATGTCCAAACGAAACCATACCCCCAAAACCAAAAACAATATTTAATCCCATTGCTGCCATGCCAAGCAGCATTATTCGCATCACAACATCATTCCAGAACGGCAAATCTAAAATATTAGTAAAAATGGGAAATATAGCAAATAATACGAGTATGACCCAGAGGGTAGTGAACTTTTTTAGAAGATCTAAAATCATATGTTCAGGCCCCTTTAGGCGGAAATAATCCTGTCGGTTTAAAAACCAAAACAACAGCCATTAAAATATACACACTCATGGAGGCTAACGCAGGACCCGCCGTATCTGCCGTAGGCCCACTCATAAAAATACGAAATACCATCGGCAACATTACTCTGCCAATAGTATCTACAAGTCCGATTATTATGGCCGCAATGAATGCACCCCTTACTGAACCTATACCTCCTATAATAATAACAACTAAAGAAAGTATTAACAGTGGTTCACCCATTCCTGGCTCAACAGATGTCAGAGGCCCTATCATCATTCCTGCCAAACCAGCAAATGTTGCACCAGCTGCAAAAATAAAGCGAAATAGAATCTTTATATTTATACCAAGAGCCGCCGTCATTTCTGGGTTACTCGCACCCGCACGGACCATCGCACCAACACGAGTTCGAGACACAAAGAGATGAATAGCAACAGCACATGCGAGCCCCACCAAAATCACTAAAATGCGAAATACTGGATACGGCGTCCCTGGTAAAATTTGTATAAAACCTGATAGCGAGGGTGGAAAATTTGAAAATAATGCTGCAGGACCAAAACTTATTCGAATAACTTCATTAAAAAACAAAATAAGCCCAAACGTGGCCAAAACTTGATCCATGTGGTCACGCTTGTAGAGGTGTCTAATTATTAGCCATTCCAACAAGTAACCACAAATAAAGGTAATTGGTATTGCTGCCAAAATGCCAAAGTAAAAATTATTTGTTGCAATAGTAACAGCTGAGGCTGCGTATGCACCGATCATGACCTGCGATCCATGTGCCAAAAATACAAAGTCCATAATACCGAGAATTAAAGTTAGACCGGCAGCAATTAAGAATAAGGTGACGCCAGCCTGCAGACCGTTAAAAATCTGCTCCAGTAACAATGTTGTTGTCATATTTTACACTATCGGGTTCAAATTAAAGTGAAAGAGCTATCGGCGTCGAAAACGCCAATAGCTTTTTAGAATATGCTAAAACTTACAATCTTGTACGTAAGCATCACCGTGGTTTTCAAAAACCGTGTCAATAATTTTTGACGTAACTACACCATCAGCGTCCTTCACCACTTCTCGCAAATAGAAGTTTTGAATTGGAAATTGATTGGTGTTCATTTTCAAGGATCCTCGCGTAGTTGGTATGTCACCGGCTGCAAGAACTTCACGCATTTTCCCTGTATCCTTGCTGCCCGACTGCCCAACAGCATGATCAATTGCAAGTATTGTGTCGTAAGCCTGAGCGGCATAAAACGACGGGTAACCCCCATATTTTGACTTATAATCTGCTACAAATTTTTTGTTAATAGCATTATCGAGATCAGGTGACCAAGTCTGCGTACTGATTGTACCCAGAGCAGTATCCTTTAAGGCAGGCAACGAAATCCCATCAACACTGAAGACAGTGTATAATTTACTTACGTCGTCCATCCCGGCTTGCTTCCACTGTTTAACAAAATTAATGCCCATTCCGCCAGGTTGAAATATAAAGGTCGCTGGTGGTTTGGCTGCCCGCAATGCCGACAACTCAGCTTGAAAGTCAGTCTGGCCCAGTTTTGTATATACTTCTCTAACAACCTCGCCTTTATAAAATCTTTTAAAACCAGAAATCATGTCTTTACCAGCCTGGTAATTTGGCGCCATAGCATAAACAGATTTAACACCAACTGTATTCATATACTGGCCCATGGCCTCTGTTGTTTGATCGTTCTGCCAAGACATTGAGACGAAGTTTTTATGACATCCACTTCCAGCAATAGATGAGGGACCAGCATTAGAACTGATAAGTAGAGTGTCTGAACGTGTTACCTGTTTGTGTATAGCCATCATTAAATTGGACCAAATTATTCCACCAATCACATCAACTTTTTCACTTTTTATCAACTTGTTTGCTAATTGTTTTGCAACATCTGGCTTGCGCTGATCATCTACAAAAATGACTTCAGCATCCATTCCACCAAGCTTTCCACCCTTGTGTTCCATAGCGAGTTCTACAGCATTTTTCATCTGCTTCCCTATGATCCCTGCCCCACCTGACAAAGTTGTCATGTAACCAATTTTTATTGTTTCCGCATAAACCGCACCGGCGTTTACGAAAAAACCTGCCGTCATGATAGCAGTAATTATTTTATTACGCATTTAGTCCTCCCATTAACTAATAATTTTTTAATAAACTTGAAAAATACTCAGTCTTTTGCTTCTTACTCAGCACAAACCTCTCAATCAGAAATTATTTTTACCACAGGCTTGATTGTAGTTGTAGATTTCAAACACTGTCAACATTTATGTAGACGTCTAACTATTTTAAGACCTCTGAATCTTTAAATAGTTATCTACAAAAATACTGCTTTTATTTTGACTTACAAAAAATATTAATCATATTCTTTTGTTTCACAGGTTATTTAACAACTTCTACTAACATTTAATAAACATGGATGAAAAACTCAAACTTTTGGTGGAGAGCTTTTAAATAAATGAAAAACATATCAAAAATTGAAATTATCGGTGGAGGACCAGCGGGTTTATATACTGCAATCTTAGCTCGAAGGCTTCTTCCAAATGTAACTGTACGTGTTACCGAGAAGAACGACGAGGGCGCAACATTTGGCTTTGGCGTAGTATTTTCAAATAACGCTTTAGAATTCCTCAAATTAGACGACCCTGAAACCCATCAGCTACTTAGACCTCTGATGGAAAGTTGGGAAGATATTACACTTAATCTACCATCCGGAAGCGTCACTTTGGACGGAGTTGGCTTTACAGCAATTAGCCGACTTAAATTAATTGAAGTATTAAGGGATCGTGCAGTTAATTTAGGCGTTACAATCCGTTTTAACACAACACTAAAATCGCTGGATGAACTTGAGGCTGACATTGTAATCGGAGCCGATGGATTGCATTCATTGATGCGACGTACTTTAGCAACTAAATTTAAACCAAAAATTGAATATTTTAATAATCACTTTGCCTGGTTTGGAGCAAATATTCCTTTTGACACACTGACCCAGACCTTTATCGATACAGCCAGGGGGGCACTCAATGCACACCACTATCGTTTTTCTCCCACTCTCAGCACTTTTATAGTTGAATGTGATGGTCAAACATTCAAATCTTTTGGTTTCGATAAAATGAATGAGAATAAAAGCGCAGCTACTTGTACAAAGTTATTTAAAAAATCTCTACAAGGCACTAAACTTATTACCAATAACTCTACTTGGCGACAGTTTCCAAAGCTTTGGTGCGAAAGCTGGGTTGATGGGCGTAATGTTTTAATTGGCGATGCGGCGCATACCTCACATTTTTCGATTGGCTCAGGAACGCGTCTTGCAATGGAAGATGCTATCGCATTAGTTCATGCGCTAAAAGATAATGACGATATTGATGAAGCGCTAAAAATCTACGAGGATCACCGGCAACCTATCGCCAGTAAGATTGTACATGCAGCAAACACTTCGGCGCTTTGGTATGAAAAATTTGCTGAAAAAATGCAATTAGGGCCTATGGATTTTGCCTATGATTATCTCACTCGATCTGGACGTATGACAGACGAGCGCCTACATCGCATAGCCCCAAGGTTTGCAAAAAATTATAAGTCATTTAAACTGAATGATACTAATCTTTTAAATTAAAATAAATCCCTGTTCTCAGGACCAAAATCATAGAGGAATGAATAAAGTTAGGTTTGGCAGTAATACGTTTTGCCTATTCAATAGTGGAGGAGAATATGTCTAACCTGAGCAATGGCGACATCCCCAATAGAAGGAAATCAGCAAAAAAAAATAGCAATAAAAAGCATTCTTATTCTGGCAGAATTGAAGATCCAGTACCAAAGCAAACGCCAGGAGCATTGGAAATTGGATTTGACAGGGCAGCCCATAAAAACTGTTCAGAAATACTTTGGCAAAATCTGTCAAAAAAACCAGATAAAATTGCGCTTATTGGACCAATTGGCATCTTCACCTACCGAGAGGTGATCGCTGACGCTGCAAGATGGGGTAACGCTTTTATTTCCGCAGGAGTTAAGCGAGGTGAACGGATTGCGTTTTTTTTAGATGACACACCCACGTTTGTTACGGCGTTTTATGGCGCCGTACGAGCAGGGTTTGTGCCAGTATTAATGAATATCCAAACAAAGCCGGATGTATTAGCTTATTTTCTAAAAGACGCCGATGCCAAATTAGCCATTGTTGAAGGAAACCTTGCGGACGTTTATTCAGACGTAACTCGCGAAGGGCTGGAGTTACCCCAAACTATTTTAGTTAATACTAATGTTGAACACAGAAATTTTTTTAATGTAAGAAAATTCTTAGCAACTCAAAAAACAGAATTGGACTGCGCAGATACAGATCCTAGTGACATGGCATTCTGGATGTATTCATCGGGCACGACCGGACGACCCAAGGGCATCGTTCATTTGCATCATGATATGGCTTATGTTCAAGCTTCATTTGGTGACAATGTCCTAACTCTTTCCGATGATGACATCTGCTATTCGGTACCTAAATCTTATTTTGCATATGGATTTGGTAATTCTTTAATTTTTCCAATTTCAAAAGGTGCTACAGCCCTTATGATGCCAGGGCCCCCTCACCCAAAAAATGTACTTGATGCTATTGAGACATACAAACCAACAGTTTTATTCGGCCTACCAACGCTATTTACTGCGTTATCACGGTCCGATGACATTCTTAATAGAGACCTCGGCTCACTGCGCCAATCAATGTCAGCAGCAGAAATTCTCTCTGAAGAGGTTTATAATGCCTGGAAACGTAAGGTCGGACACGGACCAACGGAGGGCCTGGGATCCACCGAGATGCTACATGTCTATCTTTCCTATTAATTAGATGATCATCGTATCGGTGCTGCTGGCGCTC